>Ga0326727_10006302_pt1 | contig 32695 bp, 24 predicted proteins | sample MB2enrmetagenome_FD_207643 | JGI IMG/M metagenome (GOLD analysis project Ga0326727, IMG submission 207643) | Lab enriched peat soil microbial communities from McLean, Ithaca, NY, United States - MB29MY | ecosystem: Environmental > Terrestrial > Soil > Wetlands > Peat | place: USA: New York...
CCTGAGAAGCGTTCAACTGAGGACTGCTCCATAGAGTACTATCTGATTGCAGGCAGCCCTTTACATGCCAGCACTTAAAGCTAACATTGGCGTTCGGGTCGTAGATGCCCTGCAACTCGCCGATAGCCGGCAAGCGCCAGTCGGAGTGGCCGGCCAGTCGCAGATTCCGGCAGTAATCCGTCGCCTGCTGCCAATTTACGCTTTTGCTATTGTCCTCCCAACATGCTCCACTACTATTTTCCTTCTTTGTCCACATCAGGCCGGTTGCAGGGTCAGTCCAGGTCAGCTCGTCCGCTTGCGCGCCTCCGCCGGGATTGGATGAAGGAACGACTGGTGCGGAATTCACTGCGGGATTGAGGCTTTGGCTCGTAGTGCCGCGCACACAGAGCGCGCGTAAGCCGGCGCGGGATCCAAGACTAAAGGATCCCCGATACTCAGATTCGAAAGCGAAATACCACGCCTCCCCGGGAGCAGTTGCAGGCGAACTACTCCAGTCCATGCCCATCAACTGCAGATTGCCCTTCACGTGATAGCCATTAACATTGGCGTTTGGGTCGTAGATACCCTGCAACTCGTCGATCGTCGGCAACCTCCAGTCAGAATGACCGTCCAACTGCAGGTTCCGGCAATAATCTGTTGCCTGCTGCCAAGTCACTTCACTGCGGTAGACATTTTTCTTCCAGCCATTGTCACTCTTCGCCCACATCAAGCCCGTTGCCGGGTCGGTCCAAGTCAGCGCGTCCGCCTGGGCGCCTCCTCCAGGGATGGTCGCCGGGACGTTGGTCGCGGGCGTGGAGGGCTTGGTTGCCGTCGAGGTTGATATAGTAGCCGGCTGCATCGCTGATGTTGCCGGCGTCGAGGAGGACCCAGGCTGCGCAGGTTCTTGCCGGCCAAAGAAATGCAAAGCGCCGTAGATCACCAGGACGAGCACAACAGCCAGCAATCCCCACACGGCCAGGCTGTTCCAGGAACGCCTTGGAGGCCCGCTGCCTTCTCCTGATTCAGGTTGATCTCCATATTGCAGGAACGATTTCGATACCGGCTCATGCTCCGGCGGGCGCTCTTCTCTTGCGTCTTGATGCCCGCCACCAGAAAACACAATATCCGGAACGGTTGCCTGCCGCTCTTTTGGCATGGTGTCGATTGGCACGGTTTCCCGCCGCGCACTCGGAGCGACATATCGCACCGCATCGAGCAGGCTAAGCAACTCGCCCGCATCCCTTGGCCTCTGTTCGCGATCCTTGGCCAGCAAGCGCAACACCAGAGAGTCGAGGCCGGGCCAGTTGGCCAGTTCCGGGCGAAGCTGGCTGGGCGGTTGGGGCTGCTCGTGGATGTGCTGGTACATCCAGCCTTCTGTATTGTGGGCGTGGAAGGTAGTCTGGCCGGTGAGCATTTCATAGAAGACGCCGCCGAGGGCGTAGAGGTCCGCGCGGCCATCCAGTTCCTCTGCGGCCATGCCCTTCCATTGCTCGGGGGCGGCGTAGGGCGGGGTGAGCATGAGGCCGTGGGTGCGGCTGACAGCGGTCGCGGTCTCCTTCATGGCAGCGATGCCGAAATCGAGAAGCTTGGGAATCTCCGGAGAGCCTTTGCCGCTGGCGAGGAGGATGTTTTCCGGCTTGACGTCGCGGTGGACGATGCCCTTGGCGTGAGCTGCACCCAGGCCCAGGGCGATGCCACGGGCGATGTGGAGTGCTCGCTCGACGGGAAAGACTCCGCCTGCCAGCTCGTTGCGCAGATCAGGCCCCTCGACGTATTCCATGGCGATGTAGGGTGAACCATCTTCGGCCTGGTCGAGATCAACGACTTCGACGATGTTGGGATGGCGCAGCTCAATGGCGGCTTGCGCTTCGCGGCGGAAGCGACGGAGAAAGGCCGCGTCCTGACTGAGTTCGCTGGAGATGAATTTGAGCGCGCGGGGACGGTTGAGCAGAATGTGCTCGGCGAGATAAACCGTGCCCATGCCGCCGCGGCCAAGCTGGCGCACGATGCGATACTTGCCGCGGATGACCGTTCCCGGCTCCAGCTCGCGCAGATCGATGAGCAAAGCGCCGTCGGTAGGGCAGTTGGCGTGGTTGCTCGGCCAGGATTTTTCGCAGATTGGACAGGTCTTCATCGGCCGGTCGCCTCTTTCTCGCGGAGAACTCCCTGCACAGAGCTTAATCGCTCAACGTTAGGGATCGCTCCCATTGTAGAGCCGGGGCCGGACGGCTCGTGGAGGGTTCGACAAAAACAGCAAGTTAGCTCTCGCTGCGCAGGGTTAGCACGTTAGCGGATTAGCGCTTTGGATGGGCTGGTTTAATTGTGGCTGGGAGTGGCTTGGACGCAGGAAAAGCGACTTCGGGCGGATCGGCGAGGGTGACGGAGGCCTGGACCGGCGTAGTATGAGCACCGTGCTTGACTTGATTCTCTTTGATCGTGAGCGCGCCATTGGCAATCTCGGCGTCTGCGGTCCAGCGGTCGAAGCGAGCCAGAGCCGGGGGAACGTTGCCTGAAGCTGCGCTGACGGTTCCCTGCCGCCAATCGAAGTGGAGAGCGCCTTTGGCCGAGGAGGCCAGATCCGCGGCGGTGAATCCCGTGAGCTCAATTTTGCCTTTGCCGTCGAATGTGCCGCCGGAAAAGCGTAGGCCGAGCAACTGGCCGACGCCCGGCGGACTGAGCTTGTCGAAGTGAGCTTCCAGGGCGTAGGAGGGCTTGTCCCTGGGGGTGGCGGCAACGTGGTAGACGCCATTTCCGTGAAGATGGCCGCCGAGCAGAGCGGCGTCGAAGGCTGTTATCTCGGCTCCGCCGGCAAGCGTGTGCAGGGTAGCCACGGGCTGGTGGAGCGTAACCGGGCCGAGGATAAGGGATTCTGCCCTGACCGTGCCTTCCAGGCTGGGCCATGCCGGAGTAGCCGTGGGGCGGAGGCGATGGATGAGCGTAGAGAGCATGGTGTCCCGCTCATGCGCACCAAGGAACGCGGCCTGGAGAACGCCTGCATCAAGCGCACCGAACTGGAGCTGGAAGCGCGGTGGACAGGGCTGGGGCGTGTCGCAGGCGGCGGGCAGAGTAAGGCTGGCTGTTCCCTTCACCGGGCCATAGGAGAAGACGACTGGGGCCCAGCGCAGTTCACCGGAGGCAAAATGAAGCGTGGCCTGGGAGATTTCGACGGGGTTGACCAGGTAATCGGCCTTCCAGGCAGCGTTGCGCAGGGTGACGGTTCCGGCGAGGCTGTCGGCTGGGGCTGCGGATGGGAGCGGGGCGGCGGTGGGCGAGAGGCCTGCTAATGAAAACGTCTGGACAGGCAGCGTCTGGACTGGCAGCAGCCAGGGTCCGCTGGCAGCCAGGTCCATGGAGACGGGGTCGCCTTCAAGCGCGTCCAGAGCCTCGGCGTTCCTGATGCCGGCCACGCGCGCCAGATCTCTGGCACGGGTGATAGATGCCTGGCCGCGCATTGTGAGTTGATAGCCGGAGATCAGGAGGCGCGTGGAAACCGTGAGCGGAGTGGCTGCGCCCGCGGGGATGGCCACGGTGGCCGCCAGCGCCTGGCCCGTGCCGGAGGGCTGATTTGCGGGCGCCAGAAGGAGTTTTGGAACACGGAGGGGCTGACTGAAGCCGTTGCCGCTGAGTTGAAGACCCTGGACAGTAAGGCTGCCGGAGAGCGGCCCTTGCACTGCCGCATGGGCCATGGCGGCGCGATCCTGTCTGGGGAAAGCCGGTTTTTGCGGCGTAGAGCTGTCAGGAGCATAGATGATTTTGCCGCTTACCGATCCCGTAACCTCGATGTCGGGAGCCAGATCGCTGCGCACGGTGCGCAGCGCGTCCAGGCCGGCGGCAAGGGAGATGCGGTCCATCTCGACGGAAATGCGGGGCTGGCCAGTATCGCCGGACAGGTTGCCGCTGAGGCGGATATGACCATCGCCAAGCGGCGAATCGCAGGCCAGGTTTTCGATGGCGCGGGAGGAGAAATGGGCAAGCAGGTTGCAGTTGGCGTCGAAGTCCATGGGCGCGGCCGGGGCAAACTCGGCGCGATGGACGCCGGTAGCGCGCAGCCGTGTCTTGACCTGTGCCGCCTCGAGGGTGCCGTCGAGATGCAATTCGCCGGTGAGGTCGCCACGCCAGCCGGCGTCGGAGCCGAGAAGCAGGCGGGTAAGCTGGCCGAGTTGCGCCTCGCGCCATTCCAGATCAATATGCAACGGCATCAGACGCAGGTCCGATGCCTGGCGCAGATTTGCTTCCAGGCGGACGATGCCAGTGGCGCCCTGCTCAATGCTGAGGTCGGTGCGGGCGGGTTGGCCGTGCAACCGGACGCGCCAGTCGCCGGGACTCTGCTGCCAGAAGGAAAGGCCGGCATTGAGCAGAGAAAACGGCAGTTTTTCCGCGCCGTTCTTGATATTGATGCGGGAGTTTGTGGCTTTGAGATAGGGCAGCCGGACGGGCATGCCTGGATTGGCTGGCTTGCCCGCATCGGATTGAGCCTGGACGGTGGCCTTGCGCAAGAGCGAATCGATGTTCCAATGCCCGGGGGCGGAATGCACCAGGTTCAGGCTGGCCTCGTCCACGCTGATGGTGTCCAGCTCCAGGCGCCCGCGCCACAGCGAAAGCAGGCGAATAGAAGCGGTGACCGTGTTGGCGTGGAGCGTCGGCTCAGCGCCATAAGCGGGGTCTTCTTCGACGGTGAGATTGTTGAGGACAAAGCCCGGCCGGGGCAGCAAGCGCACCTCGACAGATGAAATGCGCACCGGACGGCCCAATGAAGCGGAAATCAGCTGAGTGATGCGGCTCTCGTAGCGGCTCACGCTCAGGAACGGGGGCACAATCAGGATGGCCAGGATGGCTGCCAGAACTGACATGGCGGACCAAAGCCGCCTGCGCTTTCGTTGCCGGGGTCGTGCGTCATCGCTCATAGCAGTGAACAGTGAACAGTGGACAGTGATCAGTGAACAGTATCCTTGAGAGATTCCAGCGTGGCAAAAAGCATTTTTCCGACTTCGTAAGACAAGCTCTCTGCTTCATCGATCAACTTTGAATCACCTATTCCAAGAGCCCGCGCAATTTCCAGTTGTGTTTGCAGTTCAGAATTTGAACCACGTGCCATGCCAAGTAATTGCCTGAATTCTCCTGTGCTGAGCCTTCCCTGTCCCTCCGCAATGTTGCTCGGGACAGAAACGGCTGATCGCCTGATCTGGCTGGTCAAACCGTAAATCTCTTCGCGAGGAAAGTTCTGCGTCAGGCGATAGATTTTAACTGTCAATTGTATTGACCTTTGCCAAACGATCAAGTCGCGAAATGATTGCACCATCGGACTCAGCTCCAAATTCTGATCATTGTTCACTGTCCACTGTCCACTGTTCACTGTCATTTCACCCGGTGCAGGGTCCGGTTCCAGCGAGTATCGGAAAAAAAGTGCAGCGCGACGTGGCCCATCCAGGCCAGGTTATTGCCGATTCCGGACTGTTCCAATTGATTATCCGGAGTCACAAACGACCAGTAGTTGAAGATCGGCCGTCCCACGATGTTTTCTCTGGGCACAAAGCCCCAGTAGCGCGAGTCGAGGCTGTTGTGGCGGTGGTCGCCCATCATGAAGTACTTGCCGGGAGGAACCACCAGGTCGCCATTCTCCAAGTGGTTGGGGAACTCGACGGCCCATGCTTCTGTGGCGCCTATTTCAGTAGACGGTGGCACGGAGGGAAACTCGTCGAGAAAATCCAGATGGTTTTCCGGGGTGGTCGCCTGGGCGTTCGGCTGGTCCTGGGCGACGCCGTTGAGGATAATGATGCCGTTGCGCAGATGGATGTGGTCGCCGGGCACGCCGACCAGCCGCTTCACCAGAGTCAGGTACTGAGGGTTCCCGTCCGCGTCCGGATCGGTCACGGGCTTGATGAAGACCACGATGTCGTTGCGCCGGGGCTCGCGATAGTGAACCAGCGGCATCCATTTCGCCGGCGGAGACAGGGTGATGCGATCCACCCACAGGTGATCGCCCACCAGCAGTGTTTTCTCCATCGAGCTGGAGGGAATGACGTAGTTCTGGCCAAGGAAGGTGAAGATGAACAGGCCAATGACCAGAATGGAACAGATGCTGGCCACCGCTTCGGGGAAGGTTTCTTCCACGCGCTGTTCTGTGGGCTGGGGCTCGGACGGCGTCTTGAGGGCGGACTTTTTTTTCTTTGTCATTCTAATGCACCACGCGGAAGATGCGCTTCCAGCGCGCAAATCCCGATAGTCTTGCGGAGAACTGCCTGTCGTGTCCGAGTCTATCATCTCTGGCTTGCAGCGCGGCTAGCAGCGCGGTCTGTTGGACATCGGTGGTGGAGGGCCGGTAGAGGGAGAAGTAGATGATCAGTGGGCGAGCCACGATCTGCTGCCGCGAGACAAAACCCCAGTAGCGGGAGTCAACGCTGTGATTGCGATTATCGCCAAGCACGAAGTATTCGTCCTGAGGCACCAGCAGATCGCCATCGCGGGAGAGGCTCTGCATCTGCTTCCACCAGGCGGGATCGACCTGAGGATCGGTATAAACCCTGGCGGGAAAGTCGTCGCTGAAGGTGATGCCAGCAACTGGCTCAAAAGCCGCATAGGGCTCGTCAAGGATGACGCCGTTCACGATGACGCGGCCATCATGGATGCGCAGCCGGTCGCCGGGCAGCCCCACCACACGCTTAACGAGATAAGGGTGTTGGGGGTGGTGGAAGACAACGATGTCGCCTCGCGTCACCTCGCGATAAGGCATCAGCCACTGGCTCAGACCTCCAGCGGGCGCATAAGTCTGCTTGTTAACCAGCAGAAAATCACCCACCAAAAGGGTGCGCTCCATGCTTTCCGAGGGGATCAGATAGGGCTGAAGGACAAACGTATTCAGAAACAGCGCCAGGACCACTAGCAAAAGCAACCTGGCGAATACCTCGGGCACGGTAGGCAGATTAGTCCGCAACTGCGCGAACCAATGCGAGGATGATCCCGGCCCTTGGGTGGAGGCGTTCATTGCGCTGCCGGCTCCTCCTTTTTGGCCAGGGGTTTGGCTGCGGACTTGACCTCGGCCGCGGCGCCGGCTTTTTTCTGGGCTGCTTTCAGCCGCTCCAGCGCACGCCGGGCCGCATCCTGCTCGGCGTGTTTCTTGGTGCTGCCCATGCCGCGCGCCAGTTGCTTGCCCGGTTCTGATTCTGCTGTCTTGAGCCGGACCTCGACCAGAAAGCGCTTGTGGTGGTCGGGGCCGCTTTCGCTCTTGACCCGGTAGACCGGCGTGCCGGCGCGCGTGGCCTGCAAGTGCTCCTGCAACGCCGATTTATAGTTGCCCAAGGCGGCGCCTGAGCGCAATTGCTCGGCCAACTGCTCGGCGGCCTCGCCCATCACCCAGCGACGGGCAAAGGCGGAGACCGGCTCCAGTCCGCCGTCCAGGAAGAGCGCGCCCAGCACGGCTTCCATGGTATTGGAGAGCACCGTGCTCTTGCGCCTTAGGCTGCCGCCCTTGTCCTCGCCGCGGCTGAGGCGCAGATGGCTGCCAATGTTGATGGCCGCGGCTACCTCCGCCAGATGCTGGCGGCTGACCAATTGGGCGCGGACACGGGTCAGCTCGCCCTCCTTCCACTCCGGGTGAAGCAGAAACAGGGCTTCGGCGACCACCAGTCCCAGCACGGCGTCGCCCAGAAACTCCAGGCGCTCGTTATCGTCCGTCGCTGCGGCTTTGATCTTGCCGCTGGCGAACGCCTTATCGCTGGCTGCCCTTTCGTTGGCCAAAGAGCGATGGGTCAGCGCGCGCACCAGCAGCTCGGTACGCGCAAAGCAATGCCCCAATGCTGCTTCCAACTCGGCTAGTACGGCTTCCACATGCGCCTCGATCCGATTAAACCTTGAATCATTTCTTTGTTGAAAAGCATGAGCGAAGCCCTTGCCCTACAACCCCACAGTTTCGAAAAAACATCCCCGGAGACGCCTCTCGAACCGGATAAAAGTAGTCCCCTTCCCATTATTAAACGTCCTGCGCTCCCCCTGGCGGATGCCCGCGCTAAATTATTGGGGCTTTTCAGTCCCATTTGGCCATGAAGATTCAGGCTTATCCGGCTGAGGACTGGCCGCTGGGGGCTTGGTTGGCGCGGGACTGGGCGAGCCAGTGTCGTCGGCATCTTCCTCGCAACTGTGTCCACGGACGGCGTAGGCTGTTTTGACGCCCCGTTCTGCGGACAGCCGGGTATCCAACTGCCCGTCGCGCGTCTTCAATGCCTCTTTGTACTCGGTCACGGCCTCGTCGCGCTTGCAGTCCAGGTCGAGCATCCGGCCCAGGTAGATGTGCGACCAGGCAAGCAGGCGCGGGTCTTTGCTGGTGGCCAGTGTCCGCTGGAATCCCTCGATGGCCTGATCGGGATGGCCGGTGAGGATGGCCGCCCTGGCCAGTATGAACTCAGCACGGGCGCTATTGTCGGCCGCAGCCAGAGAATCGGAAGCAATAGAAGAGTCGGAGTATGTGGCGAGTGCCTGGCGGGCCATCGTGCTGGCCGTGGCAACGTCACCGGCGGCAAGCCGCGCCTCGGCCAGGTCAAGGCCGGTCAACTTGCGCGGCGTGCTGCGCGTGAGCACGTCGCCATCGGCTTCCTTGTCGAATTCAATAGCTCTGGCGCGGTGCTGTTCCTGTTCCACGTCCATGGATAAAACCATCTCTCCGATGGTGTCCTTCAGGCTGGCTGGATCCTTCTCAAACTGGAGCAGCTGTCCATAGAAATACTGCGTGAGCACGAAACCCTGTGTCATGTCGTGACGCATGGCGGCGATGCGGACGGCGTCCACTTTCTGCTGGTAGGCCTGGCGTTCGCGCTCATATCGCGGCAGCTCCGAGCGGTCTACGTTAGCCGGGATTTTATAGACGGGAATGCCTGTGTCCATGATGCGCGCCTCGATGGCTTTGATGAGGCACTCCACGATCAGGGCCACGGTGTCGGAGCGATAGCGAAACTCCATCGGAGCATCGCGGACCTCCTTGAGGATGGGCCGAGCGCGGTCGATGGTGTTGGCCCTGATGTAGAGTAGCGGCTCAATCATGTAGTGCAGGTACGTGTGGCGCACGTCGCTCATGCGAACCGTTCCATTCACCGGCGAAACCACCACCACATAATCCGTGCCATAAATGCGTGCGTTGATGGTATGAGGCGAGAGCATGGGCTCGATAACCACGACAAATCGCCGCCCGTTGTATGTCTCGGCCGGCATCTTGAGGTAGAGGTTGGTGGAGACAATCATTTTAGAGAGCGGATCATGCAGCAGGTCGGCCTCCTTATCGTAGATGGGATGCACCACCAGCCAGATGCCGTGCAGGTCCACGGCGGCGGCAAAGTCGCGCAGCAGGGGGACAACCTCCACCACCTGGGTCGAGTCAGGGGGCATTTCGGTCAGCTCGACTACGGTTTCCAGATCCGGCGGCGGGGTCAGATAGAGAGACAGCGAGATGTATTGCGCAATGTCGCGCTCACCGCCGGTCATGCGGTGCTGGGCGATGTAAAGGCACAGGCGGTCGCGCTTGTTGCGGGCATCCTCGCTCTTGGCGAGCGCCTGGTTCATCTCTTCGCGGACGCGCTTGCGGACCGGGGCGCTCTCCTCCAGGCCGTCATCGTAGCCGCAGGCATTCAGTGCCGCGGCCATGAGGAAGACCGGCTCGGCGCTGACCAGCGAAATGGTGGGACCGGCGGGATCGACCAGCGAAGGAGCCTTTTCCCGCACAAAATCCGGCGAGGAAGATGAGGTTTGCCCCTCTCTTGATGAGTTGGCGGAGCTGCTGGAGGATTGGGCAAATGCCGCGGCAGGCGCAAGGCCAGCGAAAAGATAAAAAACAGCGGCCGATAAAACGGCTAAAAGTGGAGATGATCTGAATGTCATGTAGAACCCTGTTTAATTCTAGACGCATTGGCAGGGTCAAACGAGAGCGACGCGGCAGCGTGCAGTTGGCTACGCCGGAATGATCTTACTTTCGTCTTAAAGGGCAGCCACGAGCGTGGGATAGCGGCTCATGTGGCTGGTTTCATAGAGGGCGAGGAGGCGCTGGCGCATCAGGTAGTAAGCCGAAGACGCCTCCTGCGCATGAAGGGGGAGGGTAAGCCGGAAATACCGCAATAAGCTGGCTGGAATCATGCCCAGTTCCACACGGCGGACGGCACGGCGCAAAGATGCCGCATCCAGCCTCATCCGCTCAGTGACAATCACCGCCTCCTCGAAGTTCCAGCGCTGCGCATAGGCGGCCAAAGCGAGCATGATCTCCGCGTTCTCGCGCATCCTCTTCAGGCCTTCGTAGCCTCCGAGGAACTCCCAGATTACGTTCGGCTCCAGTTCAATTTGGCCGCGGCGCGGGGTCAGGTAATTCGTCGCCACGGCGGACAACTCAACCATGTCCAGCCGATACAATCCGGCGACAAGGTCGTTCCAATCCAGTAGCGCCAACTTGCGGGACGAGCGCCGGTCAGCGAGCACCGCTATGGCAAAGCCACATAGCAAGGTCCCAAAGATGAGATAGGGGAGCTCAAAGGTCATCTAAGAGATGTTACCTTTGTGCGCCCAGGGTGTCAAGGTCATTTTTTATCCGCTGGTGCATAGCGAGTATATAGGCGCGCAATTGGGGAGAAATCGGCTGCCGGGTTGGCTCCTCCAGCCAGAATTGAACCGTCCAATAGCCGAGGGCAGCCAAGTAGGCGAACATTCGCACGTGCTCCAGCTCCCCGAAGTAGCGCTGCGCGCCATAGTAGCTATGCAGCCCGTCCACGAGGATGGCCACCACGGCCCATGCCGTCCAACCGTTGCCCAGCGCCATCACATGGTTGCGCCAGCCCAGTCCAAGGCTCTTTGAGGTCCGCGTTACCACGGCGATCAGCTCGCAGAATACCAGGCTGGTGAACAGGTATCCCCGCACCATCAGGCGACCGAGCAGAGTTGTGGCCGGAGGCGAGACCAGCCAGGGGAGCGTGGCAGCGAACAGAATGCCCGCCGCGCCCCAAAAGATGAATTGCTTTCTTGCGTCCCGGACCCAGGTGCCTGTGGGCCGCAGAACGATCCGGGCAATCTCGAACGCAATCCCCAACTGCAAAGCAAAATCGATCAGGGCTTGAGACCAGTAGACCCGGACATACCAACTGCGGAAACCGAGTTGAACGAGTACAAACAGGACTGGGCTCAGCACTGTCTCAAAGCCCATGTATGCAGTGAAGACAGGAAAATCCCTCCATCTGCGCCGGATGATCAAAACGGCAAGCAGGGCCGTGTTGCCCAGTGAAGTAGCCGCCACTAACATCCAATCCAGCGCCGACAGGTTCATTTCACCTCTCGACCTTTATTCTCTCCGTTTACAGCGGCTGGGAACAGAGAGAATTGCAGAAACTACAGCTCCAAATGCGCCTGCGGAACCGGCGCCGGCCATGGGCTGGTGGGAGCGGAAAGTGCGGTCTGCGGTACCGGTGCCGGCCACGGACTGGTGGGAGCGGAAAGTGCGGTCTGCGGTACCGGTGCCGGCCACGGGCTGGTGGGAGCGGCCAGGAGGACTGGCGCAACGAACGCGAGAACGGCGACGGCAAGGGCAATTCGAAGGGACTTTTTCATGGGGGATCTCCTCTTTCTGGCGCAAGACTGCGCAGGATTAGCCTAGTCTCATTTCTTGTTCTCGTGAAAGGGGAATAGAAGGCGGTAATATCTGGAGAGTATGTAAGATGACAATGACAGGCGATCGCTGGCTCTCATCCTGGTTTTGCGGTGCTGTGTCTATGTGTGTAATCGACATCCTCACCCGCGGTTTGCGCAACGAATCGTGATATCCCCTAAACCACCGGCTCCACAAGCCAGGCAAAACTCGTTGGTTTCGAGAGGTGAGGTTTCACCCATAGGGTGTCTGCAAGTCATTGAAATTAAATATTTTTCATGGGCTAAATCTGAATAAATATTTGCCCTTTAGGCGTTATAACTGAAGCCGCGCTCTTTCGATGCGGAGAATATATTGACAATAAAATCGTAGCTTGCCTTGCTCTGCACCTTTCATAAGCCGGGTTGCGCAGAGCTGTGGAAAACTCCTCTCTGTATTACCCGCGTACGGAGACGCCGGAGAAGGAGAGCACAGCCAGACTTGAAACTGGCTGGCCGAAGCGTCGAGCGGGTTCAAAGATGCTCCACAAGAGAATATTCTCTACCTGTGAGCGGGTGGCTTTGTCCGTGGGGCCGGAGACGATGCGGTAGTCGTAGACCTTGCCCTCTTCGTTGACATAGGCCTCGATCACGACCGGGGTGGAGACGTCGCCGATGGGGTTGCTGCCCACATAGGGGGACAGATAGAGGAAACGTGGAGCGGTAGCCGCTCCCAGCGGTTCATCCGGGGTAGCTTGTGCGCTTTCCGGCTGAGTAAACATGCCGGCCAACACCATAACCGTACCCAACAACAGCACGGCAGAGGCAAACCCCGCGGCGGCCTGCAGCAGGAAGGGTCCCACGGTGTTTCTCCAGGCCATATTCAATGCGTGGAAGGCGGTCTGGCTCCGGCGGGCATGCTCGTGGCTGATGGCCACGCGAATGCGCAACAGCAGGTCCTGGGGCTCCGGCACCGGGCCCAGCGCGGCCAGCAAGGACTGCATCCTTTCAAGAGACTTCCAGTCGCCGGCACACTCCCTGCAACGCTCCAGATGGGCGGCAACGCGCTGCATCTCGCGTCCGCTCAAACGGCCGTCCAGGTACTCAGTAAACATTGTCTGCATTGCATTGCAACTATTCATCGCGCCTCCTCTCCCAGGGGCATTTCAAATCCCGCGCGTCCATCGCTCGCGGAAAAACTGACGCTTTGTTCCGGAGCTGTCAGAATCGCTCTCAAGGCCGCGCGTCCACGCACCAGCCGCGATTTGACCGTCCCCAGATTCACGCCCTGCATCTCCGCCACGTCCTCGTATACAAAACCATCAATATCGCGCAGAATCAGCGTAGTCCGGAACGGTTCCGGCACCTTGCTCAAGGCCGCCTCAACGCGCGCCCGGCTCTCATCGTGCAGTGCCAGTTCGTAAGGTGATTCCGCGGGGTCAACCAGCATCTCCTTCAGCAGCACCGGCTGGCCATTTTCGCTCTTGCCCATCTCCTGCTCGATGGGGATCTCGGATTGTTTGTGCCGCGTCCACCAGCGGCGGTGGTTAGAGGCCTCATGCAGGGCAATCCGATAAATCCACGTCCGCAACGATGACTCTCCGTGAAAGCAGCCCACTCCACGAAAGATCTTCACGAAGACTTCCTGGGTCAGGTCGGCGGCGTCTGCGCGATCCTGAACAGCACGCGCCAGCAGCGAGAAGATCGATTGGTGGTAGCGCGCGATCAGCCACGCAAAAGCTTCCTCGGAACCGGCCTGCAGCTCCGCAATCAGAGCTGCCTCTTCGGATTCAAAGGTCAGCGCATTGGCAAGATTGCCCATGGTGAGGTCCGCCTGCATATCAGAATCCTCCCACCTTGCCGCAACAGAAGCATATCGAGCGTCTGCCAGATATGCACCGTAAAAAACCCTGTTTCCGGTTGCGGCCACTCGCTCCTACGGCTGAAAAAGCGCCGTCGGAAATCCAATGCTGCCACGGAGTGCGCGGGAGTCAGACACTGGCATCAAAACCCGGTGTCCCGCGTCCTCTATTATCTTAGACACCGGAAGCCCCCTGAAGTGTTCCCGGTCACGCAAGTTTTTCTGCTCAGGACAGATAGCGGGGTGATTGTGGGGCTGTTCAGAGCCGCCAGGGGCGGTTTCCATGCCGTAGACAGGCGGCGTTTGACGAATTTCACCCCACCGGAGACAATAGATAAGTTGAATGATTGCAGCCCGTGGGCCTGTGGCGCAGTTTGGGAGCGCGCTTCCATGGCATGGAAGAGGTCGTCGGTTCGATCCCGACCAGGTCCACCATAAATTCAATAACTTATAGAAATATCAGTAACTTACAGAGTCCCTTTTCCAAAAACTGAGCATTGGACTGTTTGGCTGGCTGCCTCTCTGGCTGGCTGCGCAGGGCTTTTCCCCTTCGGATTTCAGTTCCCCGGTTGCGGCGCGCGTTGATCTCCGCACCGGTGGGCTCAATACAGCAGATACTTGGCCCGGATTGGCATGAACCGTTCAATCGCCTCGACCCAATCCATCCACACGCGGCGCGGATCCTGCCCGGCGCTGATTGCATCCATCGTGGCTTTGTTCAGCATCAAACTGTCCAGGTTTTTCATCTCGAATTGTTGCGGGTAAAGGGCGTGGAGTGCGGACGCAATCTCGATGCCAAGTTCCGGCGCGTCGAGCGAGTTCCTGTCGGTGACGATGATGTTCACGCCTCCGCATTTCTGCTGCGCATAGACGCTGGCGCCGGGCGTGAATTCCGCCGGCACAAAGCGGACCCCGCTGATGGCTCGCACATTCAAATAGGCGGCAAATTCCTGCGGCTGAATCCATGGGGCTCCCAACAGCTCGAAGGGAGTATCGTTTCCGCGCCCCAGCGAAACATTGGTCGCCTCCAGGATTCCGAGTCCCGGATAGAGAATGGCTTCGGTCAGGCTGCGCATGTTAGGCGATGGATTTACCCACAGTACTCCGGTAGAGTCCAGCCAATCGCCACGTTGCCAGCCCTCCATGGGGATTACCTTCAGCTTGGAATGAATGCCGCGCTCGGAATTATAAAAACGCGCCAACTCGCCAATTGTCATGCCATGGCGAATGGGAACCTGCCCGTAGTTAATAAAGTTTTCGCGTCCCTTGTCGCTGATAGGCCCCTGAACATAAGTGCCATTGATGGGATTGGGGCGGTCGAGAACAAAGATTTTCTGCCCTGTCTGGGCCGCTGCCTCCATGAAGTAGCCGAGCGTGGTTTCGTAGGTGTAAAAACGCGCGCCGATGTCCTGAATGTCGTAGACGATTACATCCGCCGTCTTCAGCACATCCAGCGATGGATGGCGCCTGGCGCTGGAATCTCCATAGACACTGTAGACGGGAATCCCGGTTGATGCGTCATTGGAATCGCGAATCTCGGTTGTGTCCACGCTTCCGTTGATGCCGTGCTCCGGGCTGAAGATAGCGACAACCTGGATGCCGGGCGCTTTGGCCAGCACATCGATGGTGCGCTTGCCGCGCGAGTCCACGCCGGTTTGGTTGGTGACCAGCGCAACCTTGGTTGCCGCTTTGCCCGCTTCTCGGAGTTCGGCGAAATCGTGGGCCTCAAGCACATCGATGCCGGTGCGAACCGCATCTACGCGAGCGGTTACAGGACTCGCCACGCGCAGTTTTTGATCGACAGAAACGGTAAGTCCGAGGCTTTCGGCCGCCGCCGTGGCAACCCGCGCGCGCAGCGGAACAATCGCGGAGTTATGGCCGCGCGGATGAACCGAGTTAGTCAGCAGAATCACATAACTCTGCGAAGCTGGATCGATCCAGAGAGACGTACCCGTATACCCGGTGTGCCCGAAGGAGCCGACCGGGAAAATCTCTCCGCGCGGCGAGGAATACGGCGAATCGATGTCCCATCCCAGGCCGCGCAGCGTTGCAGATGTGGGCGGCTGCTGCGGAGTGGTCATCTTCTCCACTGTCAACGGCGTGAGTACGCGAAAGCCGGAGAGTATATCATGCGCATACTTTGCAAGATCATCGGCGGTGGAGAATAATCCGGCGTGTCCGGCTACGCCGCCCATCCGGCGCGCGGTAGGATCATGCACCACGCCGCGCATCATATGATGGCTTTCGTCGTATTCCGTCGGCGCGATGCGCGGAATCCACGCGGCGGGAGGCAGAAAGCGCGTATCGTTCATCTCCAGCGGGACAAAGATATTTTTCGCAGCGTATTCATCCAGGCTCATGCCGGAAACTTTCTCAACCAGAAATCCCAGCGCTTCGAAATTAATATCGCTGTAGAGAAAGCGCGAGCCGGGAGGAATTACGGGCTTCTGGTCCATGACCATCTGGTAGGCGGCATCGCGCCCCTTCCACTCCGTTTTGAGGTCGAGGTCCTTCGCCAGCCCGGAAAAATGCGTGAGCAGTTCGCGGACCGTGATGTCGCGCTTTCCGTTTTTTGCGAACTCCGGCAAGTACGTTGCCACCGGATCGTTCAGCCGGATCTTCCCTTCCTGCACCAGCTTCATCACGGAGGGCGCCGTGGCAATGCACTTTGTCAGCGATGCAAGATCGAAAATGGTGTCCACGGTCATCGCTTCTTTGTCCGGCTCCAGCGAGCGCATTCCGTACGCCTTGCGATATACCACCTTTCCGTTGCGCCCGATCAGAACGACGCCGCCGGGAATCGTCCCATGTGCAACCGCAGCGTTCATGATCGCATCGATGTTAGAAAAGTCCGCCCCGCGAGTGATAGCTGGCGCTTTTCCGTCCGGCGATGCATCCTGGGAAGCCAGGCCGCTAAACGATGCGGTGACGATCAACATAAGTAGGACTAACCGGCGAGTTATAGGTCTACTTATCACTTACATCTCCCTTGTCTGGGCCTCTACCCGGCAACGCACTAACTTACAATCGGCGGTAATTGCGCATGGCCTTCACGGTCTACGAAGCCAGCACCCTCAGTCCCAGGCCCGGCCCGGACGGCAAGATCAATTTCCCCTTCTGCACCATCACGCCTTCGTATGGATCGTTGGAAATCAGAAGATTTCCATCCAGATCGGGATAATCCACGAGAGCAGCAAGATGCGCCGCGGCCGTCACCGTGCACGAGCTGGAGATCATGCAGCCCAACATCACCTTCATGTTCATCGCGCGGGCAAACTTGATCCATCGATAGGCTTCCATCACGCCGCCGGACTTATCCAGCTTCACGTTGATTCCGTCGTACGCTTCCTTGAGCACGGGTATCATCGATGCGTGGGTGCAGGCTTCGTCGGCAATAACGGGAATGTGCACCTTGCCGCGCACATACTTTGTCTCTTCAAACATGTGCGCGGGCATGGGCTGCTCAATCAATTCCACGCCCTGCGCCTCCAGCCAGTTGATCTTGCGGATTGCTTCTTCCTTGTCAGTCCAGCCTTCGTTGGCATCCACGCGCAAAGGCTTTTTCGTTACGTTGCGCACGGCCTCGATGGTTTCTTCATCGTTTTTGAGTCCGACCTTCACCTTCAGAACGGGAAAATCATCCGCCTCGCGCGTCTTCTGCCGTGTAATTTCAGGAGTGTCAATGCCAATCGAAAAAGTGGTCACGGGGGCGTCGGCGGGATCAAGCCCAAAATACTGGTACAGAGGAATGTCAAGTTTCTTCCCCAGCCAATCGCATACCGCGATATCCACCGCAGCCATGGCCGCGTGCTGATGGTCGCCCAGCAAGCGGCGCACCTCAGCCAGGAACTTGTCGAACTTCCAGGGATCACCGGCGGCAATCTTGTCGATGATCGCGTCGATGGCCTGCTTGGCCTGCTCCGCGGACTCCTTGTAGCGCACGACGGGCGCGCCCTCGCCGTATCCTGTAACTCCATCGCGCTGATACTGAAGGTGAACCGTGTCGCGATAGGCGCTGGAAGACATGGTCGTCGTCCAGGTGTGTCGCAGCATCAGGCGCTTCAGTTCCGTCTTGACAACGGCATTGTCGCCCGTTGCCGGAGCGTCCGTGGCAAACAATGCCGTTGGCATTGCCGCGTCAGCTCCCATCGCGCCCGCCGCTTTGAATAAATCTCTCCGATTCATCATTTCACTCTCCGCGCCGCTACCAGCAGTTTAGTCCAGGGCATATCGTCCAGTTTGCTAATCTGGACCCCGGGATGCGTGTCGGATGTGTCATGGATAAACTCGCCGTTGCCGATGTACATGCCCGTGTGGGTAATTTTCGCCGAACTGGCGCCAAAGAACAGCAAATCGCCCGGCTGCAAGTTCTTGCGCTCCACCGGCACAACTCCGCTCCAGCTTGCCTGCGCGCCGGCATCCCGCGGCATGATGATCCCGCGTTGGCGAACCAGCATCTGCGTGTAGCCGGAGCAGTCGAAACCATAGCTGGAGACTCCGCCCCAGGTGTAAGTGATGCCAAGAAACCTGCGCGCCAGTTGAATGGTCTGGTCGATGGTAAGTGGCGCGAAATCCGCGCTTACGTTGCCTTGCTCAATGTAAGCCGTCTGGCCGTTTACGCGCTTGACCTGGAGCCAGCGTCCGCTCTCGTCCACCTTGCCGGGAATCACTTCTAGCCGCGCTTCCCAGGGCAGGTTCAGAATTGGAGCGTGCTTAATCGTGCTGGGTTCGCGATAAAGGTTCGCGCTCAATTCCGCGACACGAACCGCCTTTACCTCCGGAGCATAACTGCCTTGCAGCGGCGTGATGTCGGCCGCCGCCACCCAACCGGTGTAGTCATCTCCGGTGCGGATACGAATCCAGCCATTTTTCTTTTCCAGCGAGAGCACGCCTGATCCATAGAGAGCCTGCGACACAACCTCGCTGTCGGCGGAATCAGTAGAGTACATATTGATCACCGGTCGGGAAACAACATAATCCGGCATGGCAACCGATTGCTGGCCAACCGCGACAGCGCCGCCGAGCATGGCGCATAGAACCAACAAGCATCGAAGCTGCGGAAGCGCGGAGTTAATACTCATTCTCATATAGCTTCTCCGATTGCCGGTTCAACCGGCAGGCTCCGGCGCAGAAAAAAGCTCGCGCCATAGCCGATGGCAAACGTGAAAATGCTTCCCAAGGGCACATACCAGGTGTACGGAACCCTGGTGAACTGCCACAGGAAGAGGTTCAAAGCAAATCCGCACACCATGCCCACCATGGCGCCGCTCTCCGAGGCGCGGCGTGTGAGAACGCCCAGCATGAAGACTCCGAGCAGCGAACCATAGGCCACCGATGCGATGGACAGGCCGACCTCCAGAACCTTCTGGCCGCTCTGGCGAACCACAATGGCCAGCGCAAACAAAACCACTCCCCAGCCGATGGTTGCCGTCCGCGAGAGAAACATCCTGCGTTTTTCGCTGGCTCCGGGATTGAATCGGGAGTAGAAATCGATGATGGTGGTGGAGGAAAGCGAATAGAGCGAGGCGCTCAGGTTGGTCATGGCCGCGGCAAGGATTGCCGAGACCAGCAGCCCGCTGATGCCGTGCGGCATATAGTCGACGACGAAGGTGGGATAGATGCGATCGGAGCGCGCAAAGGCCGCGACCGGCGGGAGCATCTTATAAAAGACAAACAACAGCGCGCCGATCAGCAGAAAGAGCGCAAACTGAAACAGCACGATCACGCCGCTGGCGATCAGCGCCATCTTGGCGTTGCGCTCGTTGCGCGAGGCAAGCAAGCGCATCACGATCAACTGATCGGTGCCGTGGCTGGCCGTTGTTAAAAAAGCGCCGCCGATCACTCCGGACCAGAATGTGTATTTCGCGTAGAAGTTCCAGCCAAACTCGAAGACGTGAAACTTGCCGGCCTCCGCTGCCATGCCGCAGGCGGAGTTCCAGCCGCCCGGAACCAGGTGCGCGATGGTGAATAGGCCGATCACCGTTCCTGTAACGTAAACCGACAACTGAATGACATCCATCCAGATGACGGTCGACATGCCGCCCTTGAATGTGTATATCAGAGTAAGGATGATGACGATGGCGATGGCCGCAACATCGCGGCCCAGATCACTCGATCCGCGTAGAAGCCCGGAGAGCGCGATGCCCACCACAATGGCGATGGCGAAGACGCGAACGCCATCCGCGGCGGCGCGCGTCAGCAGGAACAAGCCGGCGGTGAGCGAACGCAACCTCTGGCCGAAGCGGCGCTCAATCAGTTGATAGGCCGTAACCAGGTCGCCGCGAAAATAATGCGGAATCAGCAGCAGGCTGATGATGATGCGCCCGATCACGTAGCCGATCACCAGTTGAAGGAAGCGAAAATCCTGCTCGTAGGCCATTCCGGGCACGCTGATGATGGTCAGCGTGCTGGTCTCGGCCGCCACGATGGACAGCGAGATGGCCCACCAGGGAATCGTCTTTCCAGCCAAAAAGTAGCCCTTGATGGTGTCCTGCTTCTTGCGGAAGTACATTCCAAAGGCGGTGACGCAGGCCAGGTAGAGGACGATGACGGCAACATCCAATGCGTTTAGTCCCATCGCGCCTCATTCTCCGCTTCATCCCGGAATACAATTTCCATGCTGGTGATTCGCTCCACGCCTGCGCCGTGTCAGGGCCGGCAATGCAGACACCTCTATAAACATAATCCATCCATGAGACCAGATTGATTAGCTGTTGGGCCATTCCTGCCTTGCTGGCAAACGCCTTTGCAAGTCGGCCTGCTGCTCGCTGGAAGAGTGCTACGCCGTAGCCCGCTGTTGCTCGCGGCCGCCCAGGCGTACGCTTACCACCTTGGAGACGCCCAGCTCCTGCATGGTCACGCCGTAAATCATGTCGGCCGCCTGCATCATGCGCTTGGAATGGGTGACCAGCAGGAACTGCGTCTCCCTGCTTAGCGAATGCAGCAGATCGGCGAAGCGGCCTACGTTGGTCTCGTCCAGCGCCGCGTCCACTTCGTCCAGCGCGCAGAAGGGACTGGGCTTGAACTGGAAGATGGCCACCAGCAGGGCCAGCGCGGTGAGCGACTTTTCGCCGCCGGAGAGCAGCAGCACATTTTGCAGCTTCTTGCCGGGCGGCGAGGCCACGATGTCCAGTCCGCTCTCGGCCTGGTTTTCCGCGTCCGTGACGCGCAGGAAGGCCTGGCCGCCCTGGAAGAGCCGCGCAAAGACGTGGGCGAAGTTTTCGTTGATGCGGGCAAAAGCTTCGTCGAATCTGGTGCGCGAGATCAGATCGATCTCCTTGATGGTCTGCTGGGTGTTCTCGATGGACTCCATCAGGTCCGCGCGCTGCGTCTCCAGGAAGCCGTGCCGCTCAGCGGTTTCTTTGTACTCTTCCAGGGCCATCATGTTCACCGGGCCCATCTGATCGATGCGCTGGCGCAACCCGCGGCAGCTCTCCTCTTCGGCGGCCAGCTTTTCGCCGGTCAGGCGCTCAATCAGCGCATCGGCGCGCAGCGCGGCGGCCTCCAGATTCACCTCGGCCAGGCAGCTTGCCTCCAGATGCTCGAGGTCGGCGCCCAGCTTGGCCACTTCGCTCGAGCGGCTGGCGCGGTCTTCGCGCAACAGATCGAGCGCGGACCGCCCGCCCTTCAGTTCCGTCTCCATGGTTGCCAGTTGCAGGCGCAGGGCCTGCGCCTGGGCAATCAGTGTCTGCGCCTGTGCCTGCGCCGAGGCGCGCTCGGAGGCCAGATCCTGCTCGCGCTGAGCCAACTCTGTGTTCTCCTTGATGCGCTGCTCTCGCTCCGCACTGGCCGCGGTCCGCTGCTGGTCAATGGATTCAACTCGGCGCTCCAGGTCGGCATGAAGCTGGTCAATGCGCTGATAAGAGGCCTCCGCTCCGCGCCGACGCTCCTCCAACCCGGCCAACTCGGCGGTCACCTGCGCCGCCTCCTGCTGCAAGCTCTCGCGCTTCTGCCGCAATAAAACCAACTGCGCCTGCATCTCATCGAGAGCCGCTTCCACCGTCCGGTGCTCGGCCTCCAGGCGAAGCATCTCCTCGCGCTTTTCGTCGATGACCTTCCGCTTGGCCTCGCGCGCATCCTTATTCCGCGCAGCCTGCGCTGTCCATTCCTCTAGCCGCCGCTCGACGCGCTGCGTCTCAGACTCCATCTGTTTCAGCGCCGCGCCCAGATCGGCGCTGTCGCGCTCGGCCAGCCGCCGCTCTTCGCTGCATGCCTCCAGTTGCGCGGCCATCTCTTCGATGGTCTTCGTCAGCGCCGCGGCTTCCGCATCCGCCTGGGTTAACCCGCTTTCCAGTTTCGCCAGGCGGCCTTCGGCCTCGCGCAGTTCGCGCTTCAACGCCAGAGGACCTTCGCTGGCAGGCTTGCCGCCGGTCACCGTCGCGTTGTGGAAGCATTCGCCTCCCGGCGTCAGAAAATAGGCGTAAGGATATTGCGCGGCCAGCCGCCGCGCCTCGATCAGGTCTTCGACCACGTAGCTGTGCTTGAGCTTGGGCAGTATCGTCTCCAGCGACCGCCCAAAGCCGTTCAGCACGCGGATCGAATCCTTGAGCGGGGTCAGGCCGGGAGCGTTGATTGTGTCGTCGCTCTCTTCAAAAAGTCCGCCTTGCTCTACAGGATGGATCAGGAAAGTGGCGCGTCCATCCACGCCGGACTTGAGCAGCTTCACGCCTTCTTCAGCCGCCACCCAGCTCTTGACCACTACATAATTCAACTCCTCGCGCAGAAATTCATCGACCACGGCCTCATGTACGCCGCTCACCTCGAGAAAATCAGCCAGTGTACCCACCGGCGCCATGCCCTCAGCCAGAGCGCCGGGTTTCAGCAGACGGCGCACAGTGTCGGACGAGTAGCCGTGGTCGCGAATCAGCGATTGCAGAGCATCGCGGCGGCCGGCCACGGTAGCCAGTTCTCCGCGCAGTTGGTTGGCATGCGCGCGTAGTGTATTTTCTTCGCCGCGGCGGGTTTGCAATGATTCGCGCAGAGCCGTGATCTCGCCCTCCAGCCGCTTGAGCGCCGTCGCCGCGGACTCGAAGCGCTGCCGTGCCTCTCCGCTCTGCTCGCCCAGGGTCTCAAGCTCCATCCGCGCCTGGCCCATCTCGGTTTCCAGCCGCTCCGCTTCGCGCTCCAGAGCCGCCAGGCTCTCCTCGTCATGGGTTGTGTGGTTGCGTGCGTTGCTGGCCAGGGTCAGCAGGTGCATCGCCTGGCGGTGGCTGGTCTCCAGTTCCCGCTCCGCGGTAAAGACCTCTTCGGCCGCTGCGCGCGCTTCCTGCTGGCGGGCCTCCACCTGCTGGCGAAAGACACGCGCCTCTTCCGCCGCCGTGGCCAGAAAACTATGTTGCTGCGCCCGCTCCGTGGCAATGCCGCTCAACTGCGTCCGCGTCTGCTCCAGCTCCGCGCCGGCCGTTGTAATCCGCGTCTCCAGTTCGCTCACCCGCTCGACATTGGCTTGCTTCCGCGCCGCCGCCCGCTCGATTTCCACGGCCGCCGTGCTGGCGCGATTCTGCGCCTCCTGGCCCTCGCTATCCAACTTGTATCCCCGCTCGGTGAGCGCGTGCTGGCTGCCTTCCTGCTCCTCAATCCCCGCCGCCGAGCCGTTGATCTCCGCCGTCAGGCCGGCAATCTCCGTCTCCAGCCTTGTCCGCTCGGCATCCATCAGCGCCATGCGGCTGGCCAGCACCACGCGCATCCGCCCGCGCAACTCGTCGCGCACCGCGCCGTAGCGCTCCGCCTTCGACGCCTGCCGCTTCAGGCTGTTCATCTGCCGCGTAACTTCTTCGAAGATGTCGTTTACCCGCGCCAGGTTCTGCTTGGCGCTCTCCAGGCGCAGCTCCGCTAGCCGTTTTCTGGTCTTGAAGCGCGTAATTCCCGCCGCCTCTTCGATAATGGCCCGCCGGTCATGCGGTTTGGAGCTGAGCAGTTGCCCGATCCGCTCCTGACCGATGATGGCGTAGCTCTCCGGCCCCAGCCCTGTGCCCATGAAGATATCTTGTATATCGCGCAGCCGGCAGAGCTTGCCGTTCTGCAGGTACTCGCTCTCCCCGGTGCGAAACAACCGCCGGGTTACTTCGATCTCGCCCTTCTGCAACGTGCGCTGAAATTTGCGGCGGCGAATCTTCAGCACCACCGCCTGCGGACCCTCACCAGTCGTTATCGTCTGCGGACCAGCCCCTTCCAAACCCTCATTCTCCAGATTCTCCAACGCCTGCCCCACCGCAGGTGGCTGCCCCACCGCGAATGGCTGCCCCGGCTGCTCGTTGGCGATAATCTCCTCGGCCTCGGCGGCGCGCTGACGCCGCGCTTCCTCCTCGTCCCAGTCGGCCGGGCCGTCGTGTTCGATCTTCACCAGCGGCTCAACGGGAATCGGTCCCTCGTAAACCTCCGGATCGACCAGCGTCAGCGTCACCTCGGCCATGCCCAGAGCCTTGCGCTCGTGGGTCCCGGCAAAGATCACGTCCTGCATATTGGCGCCGCGCAGGCTTTTGGCGCTCTGCTCGCCCAGCACCCAGCTCACCGCGTCCAGAATGTTCGACTTGCCGCACCCGTTCGGCCCCACCACCACGGCAATGCCCGTTCCCGCCACGGTCAACTCCGTGCGGTCGCAAAAGCTCTTGAAACCGAGCATGTGAATCTTTTTTAGTTTCAGCATTTTCTCTCCGGGTGGTTGGGACTGCGCCTGGTTTCTTTGGTTCAACGGGCAAACCGCCGCCAGCGCTCTTGGCGCGGCGGAAAATTTACCCTCCGATTACAAACTCTACGGAGCCTGGAGAGCAGGGTCAACGGGGTAGAAAGGGGATTTTGTGGATAAGGGAGTCCTGAATTCCTGTTCTTGGAAAATCCTAAAAAAGGAGTGCGAAATTGGGATTTTCTTAAGGGTATCGGCGGGGTTTTGCACAGGCATTATCTGATTGCCAGACAAGGCTATTTCACTGCGCCGCTGGACATACGCATGCTTTGAATCCCTGCTGCGTGTGATTCGACAGCGTACAGACATACTGCGGCCAGGCCAGGCGAAGCAGGGGCGTCGCGAAGCCTACAGAAAAATCTTCGATGTAATTCTGGCTGGCCTGAGTTTTCGCGCCGGGGTCCGCTGCGAATCCGGCAATGAGCCGACTCACGGAAGACGATGTAAATTCCGTTTCATGATAGCTGCGCGCAAAATCGTATTCTTCCTTCCATCTGGCATCGACGCCGGTCAGGTTCGATGCGGCGAATACTTTGTAGTCCACCATTGACGCTGAAGAAGGATCGATCTGGGCGACTGTAAAGGACGGATGATTTCCGTTGATGGGCGAGATGGACGGAACCATCTTGATCGCAATACTCTTTTGCGTTGCCGGACTCTGGCCGTCCTCCTTCAGAAGCCGCAGTTCATCCATGTGCGTGTGAGCAAAGATGGCTAACTCGACAACATCGCCATACTCAGCGATTACGTCCGCCAACTTTTCCGAAGAGAGAAACATCGTGGGGCTCTGGCCGCCGCAAACATCAGCCATTCTTCTCGCTGTTGCGTACAAATCAACTCCCGGAGGAATGTGACCCATCACCCAGATCTTCTGCTTGTTGGCGCGAGCCTCGATAAGCTGCTCACGAAGCCACGCAAGCTGTGTATCCGCTGCTGCTGGGTCGGCCTTGCCTGCACAGGTCGAATAATTGCTGGACATGAAGAGATCGTCCAGAACCAGCAGGCGCGCATTCTCAATAGGTAAGAAGACGCTGTAATATCCGCCGTCCGCAAAGCTCTCTTCAGCGGCGTGACGCTCGGATGCAGGAAAATATTTGGTTACTTCCTTGCCGGTAATCGCCAGAAACTCGCTGTGAGCATCGAGCCGGTAATCGCCGCAGTCGGAATCGTTGTTTCCCAGGGCTACATAGACGGGCACGTTGGGAAAGGCTCGGTATAACTCGCCTATCACGTAGTCGAGTGTTTTTTCTACAAATGCCCTGTAGTCGGCAGGCATGGATTGAGGAAAGAGCGTTTTGTACTTGCATAGAAAGGCGTGGGAGAGAAGATCGCCGCTCACGGTGACCAACCTGGCATCAGCGGCGTGACTGCGCATGGCCTTCAAGCTGGCGTCGAAGAGCGTGAAGGAAGTATCGGCTCCGCGGGCGTGGCAGCTCTGTTGCAACGTGGCAAAACGCTGCTGCTGGTCGGGCGAAGGCGCCGCGGCAAGAATGGCCTTCCACTCGCTCACCGGCGCGGCTACGAGTTGCGGAACTTTGGCTGGATCCCAAAACGGCTCGAAGTGAATGTCGCTGAGCAAGAGAGCGGGGATGGTGGCTTTGGCTGGCTGCGCCTTGTGTGGAGCTTGATTTGTTGCGACGGGCAGGCCGCTTTGCGCTAGGGCCGCGCTGGTCAACAGGAGTAAGCAAGCCAGAGCGATTTGCTGTACGGCAGCGGTGCGCAGAATGCGGGCTGCAAGATTCCGTTTCATCGATGCTCTTTGGCTTCCGGTGAACACTGAATCCCCAACCGAGGCCGGGGATTCAGTGACTGTGGGTTTAACACGAAAGTTAGCTTACGCGCTTGATGACGACGGACTGGAGCACGACGGGCGTCTTGGGCTTATCTTGAGAGCCGCGCGGAACTTTGGAGATTTTCTCCGCGATCTCCTGGCCATCGACGACTTCGCCGAAGATGGTGTGGTTGCCGGTGAGCCAGGGCGTGGCGGCGACGGTGATGAAGAACTGGCAGCCGTTGGTTCCGGGGCCGGAGTTAGCCATGGCCAGCTTGCCGGGCTTGTCGAACTTGTGAGGCGAGCCTTTGGTCTCGTCCCCGAAGCGGTAACCTGGCCCGCCCATGCCAGTACCGGTGGGATCGCCGCCCTGGATCATGAAGTCGGGAATGACGCGATGGAAGATGGTGCCGTCGAAGAGCTTGTCGGTGGACTTTTTGCGGGTGGTGGGATGGGTCCACTCTTTGGATCCCTCGGCCAGCTCGATGAAGTTTTTTACGGTGATGGGTGCATCGGACTCAAAGAGCCGGACGGTGATCTTGCCTTCGGTGGTTGTGAAGACGGCGTAGGTTCCTGGTAATAGTGCCATGAAAAGCTCCTGACATATTTGTTAGCTATTAGCCTTTAGTTGTTAGCTCTTAGCTAAAGGCCAAAAGCTAACAGCTAATATCTGACTAGGGTTTGATTGCGTTCGGCGCTGGCGGCATCGTCTGGCCTTCGCGCACGATGGTCACCTTCTTCAGCGCCACAGGCGTGAGCGGCTTGTCGTTGCTGTCGCGCGGAACGTTGACGATGGCTCTTTCAACGAGGATGCCGGCAGCGTCGCACTGGCCGAAGATGGTGTGGTGGCCGTTGAGCCAGGGAGTGGGCGCATCCGTGATGAAGAACTGGCTTCCGTTGGTGTTGGGGCCGGAGTTGGCCATGGCCAGGCGGCCGGGCACGTCGAAGCTCAGACTGGGATCGAACTCATCCTCGAACTGATAGCCGGGATCACCTGTGCCGGTGCCTATGGGGTCGCCTCCCTGAATCATGAAGTCGGGGATGACGCGATGAAAGATGGTGCCGTTGTAGAGCGGCTTGTTGTGCTGCTTCTTGTTGGTGGCGGGGTCGGTCCAGTCCCGAGTGCCCTCGGCCAGGGCGATAAAGTTGGCCACAGTTTTGGGAGCCTGGCGCTGAAAGAACTGGCAGGTGATGCGGCCCATGGAGGTGTCCATGACCACGGTAGGGCCGTTGGGATAGGTCATTGCGGCGGCGGTGGCCTGGGGCGCGTCAGGCAGATCGTTTGAAGAGGTCTGGGCAAATGCCGGGGCAATAAAGGCCGCGGCCAAAGCGGGTAGAAGAAGCATCTGCTCGAGTTTCATAACAATTCTGAGGTTAAATGATACGGCGGAGGATTGTCAGCGGTCAGCAGCCCTTTTTGCAGCGGGCCATGATGGCGGCGTGGAGGCGCTCCTGCAAGCCGGCGGGCAAGTCATAAATTTCATGAGAGCGGTAGATTTCGATGGTCTTCCTGGTGGTGTTGAGGATGACCTCGCAGTGTCCGCAGCGGCCAAGGTGAGTTTGCAATTCGGCGCGCATCTCGGGGGTCACCGCATCGTCAATCAGGTCGTCGAGATAGGCGAGAAACTCTTTGCAAGTCACTTTTCTGTCCCCGTTTTTCCAGATCTCGTTTCTTTGCGCCTCTTGATCTTGCGGAAGTAGCGGCTCAGGCGCTCGCGCAATTGCAGCCGCGCGCGCAAAAGGCGCGACTTGACGGCAGGAATGCTCAGCCCCAGTGTCTCTGCCGTCTCTTCGGTTGATAATCCTTCCACATCCCGCAGAACGAACACGATGCGAAACCCCTGCGGCAGTCCTTGGATGGTCTTGCGCAGAATATCGGCCAACTCGGACTGGTTGTAATTCTGCTCCGGATCGGGCGCCCAATCGGCCAGGTCGCGGGGAACGCTGCCCTCTTCTGTTTCGATATCCTCGTCAATCGAAACCATCTTGCCGGTGCGGCGCTTGCGCAGCCGCATCAGGCTTTCGTTGACCGCAATCCGCACCAGCCAGGTGTAAAACTTGGAATTGCCCTGAAACTGCTCGATCTTTTCGTACGCCTTCAGGAAGGCGTCCTGCATGACGTCCTCGGCATCCTCGCGATTCTGCGTGATGTGCTGGGCGATGCGAAAGAGCTGGCGCTCGTACTTGCGAACCAGCAAATCGTAGGCCGAGACATCCCCGCCGCGCACCCTTGCGACCAGGGCTACGTCTGGATGCGGCTCGAGTTCTCCTGCAACTGATTGGATGGTCGGCATGGGCATTGGTTGCAAAAACCGCAAGACCGGCTGCGGACTACTCTTTGGGGTCCATAGATGAGTGTACCGGATGGCGCGGTAGTGGACCAAATGGGAGGTCCACGGCTTGGGCAAGTTTCAATTTGGCGGAGCTGTCCCACTTTGCGGCGCTTGCGGTAACGCAAGTGGTTCGAGGCGGCCACATCCGAGGCCAGGCAAATTAAAGTGAAGAGATGAGGGTTGCGTCTTCCCCAACTTCCGTTTCGCGGCTGGCTTCCTGCTTTTTGGCTGGTTTGCTCTCCTTTTTGTTGATCGTGCTGCCGGTTGCGGGGCAATCTTCGAGCGGCTCGGCAACCAAGCCGGCCGGACAAGCCTCTACCACCGCGAAGAAGAAGCCCGTGCAAGAGACAAAGAAACCGGCCCAAACGAGCAAAAAATCTACGAAACCCGCAGGCCGGACCGGCAAGGCAGCCAAGAAGCCTGTAAGCCCTGCTGTCAGGGCGGCCAGGCGCGCGCGAACGGCGCGCATCAAGCTGGCCTTTGTGGCCTCGACTGAGTTGCGGCCCATGGCCCAGCAACTGGCTACGATGCGCACGCCGGCGGCTTATGCGGGCGTGAGCAAGTATGCGCATCAGCATACGGGTGAGGCAGCGGCGGCGGCTTATCTTGCGCTGGGCTACGCTTATCTGCTTGACAAGCGCTATGAGGAGGCGGCTGCCGACTTTCGGCTGTCTCGGCAGGCAGGCAAAGAGCTGGCTGATTACGCCGACTTCCTGGGCGCTAGCGCCAATCACGAGGCGGGCAATGAATCAGCGGCCGAGGCATCGCTGCACGGCTTTGCTCAACGCTACCCGGAGAGCATATTTGTTGACCAGACGCCGGAGCTGGAGGCCGAGACGCTGCTGGCGATGAATGATGCGACTGGCGCGAAGCGAGTCATGGCAGCAGCAGCGAGTACAGCCGCGGCGAACCGCATCGGCTACCAATTGGCACAAGGGCAGGTTGCGTTTGCGTTGGGAGAGACGCAACAGGCCGAAAGCCTCTTCAAGCGGCTGCTGCTGGCCCATCCGTTGAGCCCGGAAGCGGAGATTGCGCGTGCGCAACTCACTGCCATGGGCGCGGAGAGCAGCCTGACCACGGCCGAACTGCGCAGCCTGGGCGATGCCTATTACAACGCCGGCCATTATGCCGACGCGAGCGCGCAATACCGTGAGCTGGCCCGGCAGTCGAGTCTCGACGCAAAAAGCCGCTTGGGCTTTGCCGTGGCTGCCGCGGCCTGCGATCTGAAGCTGAAGCGTCTGACCAAGGCCCAGGCCGAAGCGCTGCCCGACACGCCGGACGAAAACGGCGCACGGCGGCTCTACCTGCTGATGGAACTGGCCAGGAGCCGCAGCGATCTGGACGAAGTGAAACGTCTCGTGGCAGAGCTGGAGTCCCGCTTCCCGCAGAGTCCCTGGCTGGCCGAGGCGCTTTACTCCAGCGGCAATCTGTATATGCTGCGGCACGATTATGCAGCCGCGGCGGAGTACTACAGTGAACTGGCCACGCAGTTTCCCTCGAGCAAATACGCTGCGACGGCACATTGGCGGGCGGGCTGGCTGAGTTACCGGCTGGGGCTTTACGCCGATGCGGCGCGCCTCTTCAACGAGCAGATTCGGCTTTATCCTGGCGCAACGGAGACGGTGTCGGCGCTTTACTGGCGCGGGCGGTTGTATGAGACGGTGGAAGAAAAGCCAGAGCTGGCCGCGGCCAACTACCGCACTCTGCTGCGAGCTTACCCGCACTACTTTTATGCGCAGTTGGCCCGCCAACGGCTGGTTGCGCTGGGGAATTATAAAGAGGAAGCCCTGCCCGCGCCGCAGCCGCAGTTGGACCGCATCCAGGCTCCGCCCATCCCGCCGCTCGAGGAGAGCTTTCCCGCCGACAGCCCGCACCTGGCCAAGGCGCGGCTGCTGGCCAACGCTGGCTTGAACGAATACATCGCGCAGGAGATTGCCGCCGACCCGGACTCTTCCACCTGGAGCGCGCTGGCCGAGGCGCAAATCTATGCCTCCTATGGCGAGAACTTCCGCGCTATGCGCGTAATCAAGAGAGCTCTGCCATCGGCCGCCACGGCATCCATCCAATCCATTCCGCTGGCCTACTGGCGCATCCTCTTCCCGGAGCCGTGGTGGGAGACGATCAAGACCGAGTCGGCCAAAAACAATCTTGATCCGTATCTGGTGGCCGCTCTGATTCGCCAGGAGTCGGAGTTCAACCCCTCGGCTATCTCCCACGCCAACGCCTACGGGCTGATGCAGTTGCTGCCGGCGGTGGGCAAGTCGATGGCGCACAAAGAGGGCATGGAGCACTTCCAAACCTTCCAACTGCTCGATCCGGCCACCAACATCCGCCTCGGAACCCGCTACCTGCGCAGAACTCTGGACAAATTCGGCGGCGTTACGGAGTATGCGCTGGCCGCCTACGACGCCGGAGACGAACGGGTGCTTGAGTGGCAGGACGCTGGCCCCTACCAAGGCATGGACGAGTTCGTCGAATCGATCCCCATCACCGAAACCCGCGAGTATGTTGAGATCATCCTGCGCAACCTCGAAACATACAAGGCAATCGACGCATACGCCGGTTCGCAGGAAAAAAAGGCAGCGGGAGTTCGATAGTGTTCTTCATGAACAAAGCCGATTAAGGTTCGAGGCTTCCCTCCCTAGCCTCAAAAAAACAAGGACCCGGCTCGGGAGGCGGCTTGCCCATTGACCCGTCTCCAATAGTATGATGAGTAGTTGGCTGTATGCCTGCGCAGGCCCATCGACACGGTCTTGAGAACCGGACTCCTGTTGAGGGCTATTTTTATGGGGAGCCGTAAATGTCCCGAATCGTTGAGATTACCGAACTGGCGCTGCGAGATGCGCATCAGAGTTTGCTCGCCACCCGCATGTCTTTGGACGACATGATTCCGGCCTGCGAAGACATCGACAATGCCGGCTATTGGTCGGTGGAGTGCTGGGGAGGGGCAACCTACGATTCCTGCATCCGTTTTCTGAATGAGGACCCGTGGGAACGGCTGCGCACCTTCCGCAAGCTGATGCCCAAGACGCGCTTGCAGATGCTGCTGCGCGGCCAGAACCTGCTGGGCTACCGGCACTATGAAGACGGGGTGGTGGAGCGCTTTGTGGAGAAGGCCGCGGCCAACGGAATCGACGTTTTCCGCATCTTCGACGCGCTTAACGACATACGCAACCTCAAGACCAGCATCGATGCGGTGAAGAAGACCGGCAAGCATGCGCAGGGCGCCATTTGCTATACCATCAGCCCGCTGCACACCATTGAGGCTTATGCCGAGAGGGCCGAACAGTTGCGGGAGATGGGATGCGATTCGATCTGCATCAAGGACATGGCCGCTCTGCTGAGGCCGCAGCCCGCCTATGACCTGGTGAAGGCCATCAAGCGCAGGTGCGGCGCGGATACGCTGGTTCATGTGCACACCCACGCGACGACCGGAGTCACCATGGTCTCTCTGATGAAAGCCATCGAGGCGGGGTGCGACATTGTGGATGCCGCGGTCAGTTCCCTGTCGCTGGGGCCGGGACATAACCCCACGGAAAGCCTGGTCGAATTGCTGGAAGGAACCGGCTACGAGACTCGCGTCGATATAGAGCGCGTGGTGCGCGTATCGAACCACTTCGCAAAAATCCGGCCGCGCTACAAGGAGTTCTTCAGCGAGAATACCGGCGTGGATACGGAGATCTTCAAGAGCCAGATTCCCGGCGGAATGATCTCCAACATGGAAAGCCAGCTCAAGGGACAGGGAGCGGGCGACCGGCTGAAGGAAGTCCTTGAGGAGGTTCCCAGGGTTCGCAAGGATTCTGGCTATCCGCCGCTGGTAACGCCCACCAGCCAGATTGTCGGCTCGCAGGCAGTCTTCAATGTTCTGATGGGCAAGTACAAAGTGCTGACCGGGGAGTTTGCCGACCTGATGCTGGGCTACTACGGAAGCACGCTCGGCAAAAAGAATCCCGAAGTGCTGAAACAGGCCGAGGCCCATGCGAAGAAGCCGGCGATTACGGTTCGTCCCGCCGACCTGCTCAAGCCGGAGTGGGAGAGCCTGAGCGCCACCGCGAATGCCTTGAAGGGAGCGAATGGCAGCGATGAGGACGTGCTGACCTATGCCATGTTTCCCAAGGTGGCGCCCGGTTTCTTCGAGAGCCGCGCCCAGGGCCGCAAGAGTGTGGGCAAAGATCCGTCGAGCAAGGAAGCTGAGGCGAAAGCGCCGGAGCAGAAAGCACCCGCGGCTGCGGGCGGCGCTGCGCTGAGCGGGAAAGTGAATTATGTGATTACTACGCTGAACGGCAAAGAGCACCGGGTAAGCGTAGCCGCGGAGAAATAGAAGATACAATGCCGGCGGATTCAGGAGCAAGAATGGCAAAGCAGGATAAAAGTCAGAAGACGATGGCCGAAAAAATCTCCGGCCTTGACGCAAAGCGCGCGAAACTTAAACTCGGCGGCGGACCGGAACGCATCGAGAAACAACACGCGAGCGGCAAGCTGACGGC
>Ga0326727_10006303_pt1 | contig 32692 bp, 28 predicted proteins | sample MB2enrmetagenome_FD_207643 | JGI IMG/M metagenome (GOLD analysis project Ga0326727, IMG submission 207643) | Lab enriched peat soil microbial communities from McLean, Ithaca, NY, United States - MB29MY | ecosystem: Environmental > Terrestrial > Soil > Wetlands > Peat | place: USA: New York...
CCGAATCTGCACGCCGCAAGGAAGCAAAGCGGGCAACCAACGCACAGGAAGCCGCGGCAACGATCGAACCCTGACAATAGAAAGTAACATCCAATCTGAATTGAAACTGAATCTCAGCCCATTGGCGCAACCGTAATCAGGCCCCAATAAAGGAGCAACCAACAGTTATGGGTCACTCGAATTCCATGCCTTCCCCCGTGGCATTGCCCGGCGTATCCAAGATCGTAGCCATCGGTTCCGGCAAGGGCGGCGTCGGCAAGACCACCGTTGCCGTCAACCTGGCCATCGCGCTCTCTCGCCTCGGCCAGCGCGTGGGGCTCATCGACGCCGACATCTATGGCCCCAACGTCCCACTCATGATGGGCTCAGCCCAGCCGCCAAAAGTAGGGCCAGGCAATATCATCGAACCCAACCTGACTCACGGCATCAAGACGATCTCGATCGGCTACATCTCGCCCGGAGACAAGCCGCTGGTCATGCGCGGCCCCATGCTCCACCAGATCATTCGCCAGTTCATTCAACAGGTCGACTGGGGCGAGCTCGACTACCTCATCGTCGATCTGCCGCCAGGCACAGGCGATGTCGTCATCTCTCTCGTTCAGACCGTCCCGCTAACCGGCGCGGTCGTAGTTTCGACCCCCAGCGACGTCAGCCTGCAAGACGCGCGCAAGGCTCTCGAGATGTTTGCGCAGGTCAACGTCGAAGTGCTCGGCATCGTCGAAAACATGAGCCACTTCACGTGTCCGCACTGCCATCAGGAGATCGACATCTTCTCCCGTGGCGGCGCGGAGCGCACTGCGAAGCAGTTCAATATACCCTTCCTCGGGGCAATTGAACTGGTGCCAGCCATTCGCGAAGGCGGCGACCGCGGACTGCCGGTCGCCCTGGCCGGACCAAAGAGTCCGCAGGCCGCGGAGTTCTATGCTGTTGCGGAAAAGCTGATGCCCCTCGCCGAAGCCGCGGCGGCCTCAGCGACCGACGTGATCGAGATCAGCTAGGCTGTTGGTGCGCGTAAGGCGGGTACAGGGTAGGAGGGCTCCAGTTGAACGGCAACATCCTGATAAGGCCAGTCCAGCCGGACGATTTCGCCGCATGGAAGTCGCTGTGGGACGGCTACAACGCTTTTTACGGCCGCGAGGGAGAGACAGCGTTGCCGGATGCAATCACCAACCTGACTTGGTCTCGCTTCTACGATGGCTATGAACCGATGCACGCCCTGGTCGCGGAGTGCGGAGGCCAATTGCTCGGTCTGGTGCACTTTATCTTTCATCGCAGCACCAACGCGCTCGGTTCAGTCTGTTACCTGCAGGATCTGTTCACGATGGAATCCGCGCGTGGCAAGGGCGTAGGTCGCGCGCTCATCCAGGCGGTCTACCAACGCGCGGAGCAGGCTGGCTCCAGCCGGGTTTACTGGCACACCCATGAAACAAATGCGACCGCGATGATGTTATACGACAAGGTTGCGGAGAATTCCAGGTTCGTTGTGTACCGCAAGGCACTTTGACGACCCATCCGAAGATAAGAAAAGCGGGGCGCAAACCCCGCTTTCCATTTTTGGCGATTCAGTTTAGCGCCAGTGCCCCTCTACCAGCACCCAATGATCGCCTCTGTGCACCCACTTGTGCGCAACCCAATGCGCGCCGGGATGAGGCGGGCGATCCCAGTGGCCCGGCGTCCAGACATATTGGCCGCCTTCGTAGCGATGATAGCCGTCGACCCACACGTATCCACGGTCCGGCGGCGGTGGCCGGCGCTCAACAATGGGAGCCGGCGGCCCGATGCGAATAACTACCTGCGCAAATGAGGCCGCAGGAAGCAGTGTGAGAGCAAGCAATACTGCCAGTGCAGTTTTCTTCATGGTCAATCGATTCCTCCAGGGGTTGATCGTTTCCGGAATCAGGCGCGCGTTCCGGCATATTGATCATATGAACGTTCAGTTGCGGGAATAGTTGTACGACATGCGCAACCTTCGCTCAAAACTCTTGTACCATCCATGGTTGAATCAGCGGTGTGCTGTATTGATCATCCGGCGTCAATCTCTTCGCCCAACAGTTCCGCGGCAGTCATGCAAGCCCCGCGGCCCACGTCAAAGTGCGTCACCAGCCGGATCGTATCTTTGCCTACCGCGCTCATCAGCACACCGCGCGCCTTCAGCCGATTCGCCAGCGCCGCCGCGCTTCGCCCTCCCGTCAGCTTGAAAACCACGATGTTTGTCTCCACCGCATCCAGCTCAATCTCCACGCCGTCCATGTTCGATAACGCCTCGGCCAGCAGCCGCGCATTGGCGTGGTCCTCGTGCAGCCGTGCCGGTCCTTTTTCAAGAGCGATCAATCCCGCCGCGGCCAGCACGCCTGCCTGCCGCATCCCGCCGCCCATGGCCTTGCGGAAGATACGCGCCCGCTCCATCAACTCTGCCGATCCCGTCAGCATCGAACCCACCGGCGCGCCCAGTCCCTTTGACAGCGAGAACATCACCGTGTCGAATCCGCGCGTCAGCGTTTTCACATCCGCGCCCAGCGCCACGGCCGCGTTGAAGATACGCGCCCCATCCAAGTGAACCGGCAGTTTGCGCTCCTTCGCGCCATTCCAAATCTCTTCCATCACGCGCAGCGGAGTGACGGTGCCTCCGGCAAGATTCGCCGTATTCTCAATTTCAATAAGCCCCGTTGCCGCGCGAAATGCGCCACGTGCCGTGATTACAGGCTCAATATGCTGCCAGGTCAGGATGCCGCGATCGGCAAAAACGGCCCGCACCAGGCATCCGGAGAACACCGCCGTGGTGGCCATCTCCCAATCCAGGATGTGCGCACGCGACTCGGCAATTACTTCCTGACCAGGCTGGGTGTGCAGGCGAATCGCAACCTGGTTGCCCATGGTGCCGGTCGGCAGAAACAGCGCTGCCTCGCGGCCAAAGATCTCCGCCGCGCGCCGCTCCAGCAGATTCACCGTGGGATCTTCGCCATAAACGTCGTCGCCCACCTCGGCCGCCGCCATCGCCGCCCGCATCTCCAGCGAGGGCCGCGTAACTGTATCGGAACGCAGATCGATCATCACCGACAATTCTCTCTTCCTTTCGTGCCCGTCAGTGGCTGCTGATCACTATCCACTAATCACTAACCACTGCCTCTACGGTATCTGCGTCATCGGCAGCTCAATCACAGGCGTCGGCTTTCCGTCCCTCATCGCATAAGCCCAAAGCCCATGAAAGTTCTGTCTCAGCCCCGGCTGCGCCTTCAACAGCGCGCTTAGCACCGCAACAGCTTCAGTCCGCATCGCCGCCGGATCGGTCACTCCCGTCGAATCGTACGTCACGGCCAAATCCGCCTGGTGCAGCGAAGCGTCAAGCCGCACGGCGTCGATCTTCCATGTACGCGCACCATCCGGAATCGTATAAGGAAAGGCATCCTGCGGAGAGTTCTTGATCTGGTCCCGTTCATGCGTGAGCTTATCCAGATTTGGAGAGGAAATATAATCCACCGGCAGCAGCAGTACTCGCGCAGCTTCGTAGCAGAACCATGCGCTCCAGGGCTGGTCGGATCTGGCCAGGTCGCGGGCATGTGTCCAGAACCATACTCCGTCGTGCCCATCGAAGATTCCCTGGCGCACTGAAAGCCCCGCCAGCTTCCACGCCGGCGTTGCGCCGGTCGGGTCCCAGGCCAGAATCAGTCCCAACTGCCCGCCCAGCGCAGCCCCCGCGGCGTCGGCCAGCACCACCGCGTAGCGCCCCGGCGGCAGCGAACGCATGGTGATCGTCACCGTCAGCGAGCCGCTCTGGTTTGAGCAGAAAAACTGCGTATCGGCCGTCGCCGTCATGCTCGAAGCATCCAGCAGGTAGAGGTTCCGCAACTGCACCTGGCCGCCCTTCATCAGCGGCACGGCAGCCTCCACAGCGCCGCGAATCTCGTCCCACTCCGCTGCCTCAGCCGGCAACAACGCCGCCTGCAAGGTTGGGTAGTCCTGACGCAGAACGGCCTGAGCCAGCCGATCACCGGTTGCAATCAGCGCTCCGCGATCCTGAGCGGGCAACTCCGACTGCGAAACGCAACTTGCAGCTCGACTTGCCACCGGCACAGCCAGCAAAACCGAAGCGGCCAAAAGCTTCCAGCAGAGGCGCATTTCCTCAGCCACCCTCTCCGCCCAGCGAAACTCATTATGAGCGTCCTTGGGCCACTGATAGTCTAGTACAGTGGAGCGGTAATAAATTGGATGCCCAACTCAGTCCAGACGCCGCTCGAGGGCCGGGAGTCGATTCCCATGCGCAAGACTATCTCGCTGCAATCCGATAACCCGGCAAGCGTCATCGCACATGAGCCGCCGTCTCAGCGCGCCGATTGGTTGCGCGCGGCTTCAGGCTTGGCCGTCATCCCGGCGTTTCTTCTTTTTGGATTCCAGCCGCTTGCCGCACAGGCGCCTGCTCCATCCCCCAATACCGCTGCCGGACAAAAGCCCGTCCATCACCACGCTCGACCCAGCGCGGCTCATCGAGTGGTTGCGCCGGCGCCGCCGCCTGCCGTCGCAGCACCGGAAAAGCCTCCCGTTCCCGATTGGCCCGCCAACGATAAGCCAAGCCCAGCCTCGGTAGTTTGGGACAGCCGGGGTCTTCGCATCGAAGCCGAGAACTCCAGCCTGGAGCAGATCTTGAACGATGTCTCCACTGCTACCGGCGCAAAAGTCGATGGACTGGGTACCGACGAGCGGGTCTTCGGTGTATTTGGGCCCGGACAGGCGCGCGAAGTGCTCTCCCAGCTCCTGCAAGGCTCCGATTACAACGTGATGATGGTCGGGGACCAGGGCCAGGGAACCCCGAGGCAGATTCTGCTCAGCTCTCGACATCCCGGGGAGTCGCATCCAGCATCGGGCGCCAATCAGGCTAACGCCGGTGACGAAGATACAGACGCCGATGAGCAGCCTCAAGAATCCGGCACCCCGGCCCCGGTTCGTCCCGCCTTTGCGCCTGGCGTTCCGCCGCGATCGCCACAACAGATCATGCAGGAGATGCAACAGCGCCAGCAGCAAATCCAGCAACGTCTGCAGAACCAGCAGCCGGAACAGCCGCAGAACCAGCCGCCGGCTAATCCACAGAACTAGCGCTGCGCAGTTCGGCTGATCCGCGTCAGCGAGCAACAAACTGCCGTCGCTACCACAGCGGCAGCGTGAGAATATCCCTGTCTGGAAGAACAGAAGATCCAATTCTTGCTTGGAAAAGATTAACGAAGAAGAATGGAGCTAATCGTTGGCCGCTTATCTTTACGAGACGCGCGCCACCTGGGGCTGCTGGTTAAGCGCGACTCGCGGCGCCGGCGGGCGCATCAGAGCAAACCCAACGCGAAGAATGCAATATGCGGCTAGAATGCCAAACGAAATCGACCCTACCGATGCACAGATCAACATGGCCAAGTTCAACCAATCCACCACGGTTCCCCACTCCTAATCTTTGTCCCCCATTCAGGGTCTGGCACACGTACTCATTGCAGCCCGAAGCTCTCACGTTCGGGCAGATTCAAGACTATGTCTGAAATTGTCGCAGACAATCCTGATAATTGGCGTCCATTCCTGTTGCCAAAAGGAATACCCCCTGAATTCGGGTTTCAAATCGGCACTCGGTCTCGAGACAGACCACAATGGGAACTCCAGCCTTCCGTCGACACTCACCCCGTGTCTCTTTGATGCAGTCACCTGCCCAGCCAGCCGCCATCCACCGCGAGAATGTGTCCGCTGATGTAGTCGCTGGCCGGCGATGCCAGAAAAACCACCGCGCCGGCCACGTCTTCCGGCGACCCCCATCGGCCCGCGGGAATGCGCTCAAGAATCTGCCGCGAGCGGACCGGATCGTTGCGCAAGGCTTCGGTGTTGTCCGTGTCCATGTAGCCAGGGGCGATTGCGTTCACTTGCACGCCCTTCTCAGCCCACTCGTTTGCCAGCGCCTTGGTGATTTGCGCAACGCCACCTTTGGCCGCGGCATAAGCAGGCACCCTCACGCCCCCTTGAAAGCTCAACAGCGAAGCTATGTTGACGATCTTGCCCGACCCCTGCGCGATCATATGCCGGCCGGCGCTCTGGCTCAGCCGAAAAACGCTGGTGAGATCGGCGGCAATCACCTCGTGCCAATCTTCTTCGCTGAATTCCACGGCAGGTGCGCGGCGAATCATTCCCGCGTTGTTGACCAGAATGTCGATCGACCCGAGCTTCTCGACCGTCGCCGCAATCAACTCGGGACAGCGGTCGGGATAGCGCAGATCGGCCGCCAGTTCGACGTGCCGCACGCCGGTTGCGGCAACGCGCTCAACCACCGCCGCCGGAACCGACTGCGAACCATGCAGGGCAACATTGGCCCCCGCTTCGGCCAATGCCACTGCGATGGCCGCGCCCAGCCCGCGCGACGAGCCCGTCACCAAAGCGTTCTTGCCGGTGAGGCGAAATGAATCGAGGATCAACGTATCGCTCCGTGTTTTTCTATAAAAGTTCCGGAATGCGCAGCGCATCCATGTCTGAGTAAACCTGGTTCTCTCCGCCCATGCCCCAGCAAAAAGAGTAGCTGGCCGTGCCCACGCCGGCGTGAATCGACCACCCCGGCGAAATCGCCACCTGCTTGTTGGCGACAATCAAATGCCGGGTCTCCTTGGCCGGTCCCATCAAGTGCACAACCCGGTGATCCTCGGGCAGATCGAAGTACAAGTAAATCTCCGAACGGCGCATGTGCGTGTGCGCTGGCATGGTATTCCACACGCTGCCGGTCGCCAGCTCCGTAAAGCCCATCACCAGTTGGCAGCTTCTCGCGCCGTCAAGGTGAATGAGCTTGTTGATGGTGCGGCGGTTGGCCGTGGAACCGTCGCCCAGCGTGGCCGGCATTCGATCTGCCTCGCGCACCGCTCGAGTGGGATAGACGGCGTGCGCTGGATAACTCAACAGATAGAACTCTGCAGGCTTCTCTGCGCTTGCGCTTGAAAACGAAATACTGTGCTCGCCCTTGCCGATGTAGAGCGCGTCCCGATTGCCCAACGAATACGACTCGCCATCCACGTCCACCGATCCATCGCCGCCAATGTTGAATACGCCCAATTCGCGCCTCTCGGTAAAAGTCGCCGCCCGCAGCTCGCTGGGGCAAGGCAGCAACAAAGACGTGCCCAGCGGCGCCGCCGAACCAATGACCGTCCGATCCAGATCGACGTAGACAAGCTGGATTTGACCGGGCATAAACAGATCCTCAAGCAGAAACGTGGCGCGCAACTCCGCCGTGGACATGCGTGGATAGCGGACTTCGTCCGCCAATTGCAAGACTCTCATTTCATCACCCGTTGTGTCATCCAAGACCTAGTCTAAGCTCACGTTTCAGAATCCGTGCGACGGCAATATCGCTTTCTGAGCTTGTTCCGTAATCCGGCTATGTGTCAGGGCACGACTTCAGTCGTGCCAAGAGTGCCCGAAGACTATGGGGCTTTAACCCCTGAGCGACTGCAAACAGGACTCGGCCGTCATTTTGAAAAACACCCTACGACGCCGCTTGCCCAAGAAAAACCGGCGCGATGTGCCGCGCGTAAAGGTTCTCGGTCACGTTCTTTGCGATGACCGCCTCGTTGGCTTCGAGCAGCCCGAGATAGCGCGGACCCATCTTGGCCGCAACCTTGAATCCGACATGCAGCAGTTGGCGCAGGCTCTGGTTATAGGCCGGCGAGCGGCGATCATGGCGCAGGGCCGAGGTAAACTGCTCCGAGGTCCACGCGTTCACTTCGGCGGGCGCAGGCAGCTTGGTTGGATCGATGTCGATGACCGTTGCATAAGGCGCGCAGAGCTCGGCAGAATGCGCATAGGCCTCGGCATAGATCTCCTTGGCCAGCTCCAGGCCAGCGCCTCCCGCCTCGGCAAGGCCGATCACTTCCTCCAGCCAGTTGGTGCCCGCCGTCTTCAGATGCACGCCGGTGGAGAACTCCTTCATCGTCGCATAAATCGCCGGATAGATCGAGAACTTGTCGCTGCCCGAGTGAATGCTGAGCTTGAGGTTCGCGGGCAGTCCATAATTGGCCACGGCGTGCCGAATGGCGGCCATGTCCAGCGACATTTCGCGCGCAAACTGGTCTGCGTCTCCCACGTAGTCCACGCCCTTGTTGAAGCGCCCGCTGAACTTGGGCGCAATGGTCTGGATGGGAATGCCTTCGTCGGCAATGGACGCAAGAGTAATCAGCAGTTCGGCCGGAGTCTGCGCGAAGTCGGTCTCGTCCATCGACACTTCGGAGATGAATGTTCCTTTCCCTTTCGCGGCCTCAATCCTGCGATAGATCTTGCCTGCCTGCTGCACGGCAAAGAGGAATTTCGCTGCCGTTTGACGGAGAAGATCGGCGGTAATCTCGATGCTCCCGCCCGCGCCTTCCAGCTCAACGGTCCCCACCAGCTCCGGGTGCTTCTTCACGAATGCATTGATCGATGCCGGCTCGGCGGGTTTGCCAATGTAGTCCGCCACATCCATGGTGAAGAAGTCGCAATGAGCCAGAAACCGGTCCACCGTCGAGAGGTTGATGTGGTCGGCGTCGCAATAATAAGGCAGCTTCCAGCCCAGTTCCGCTACGGCGGCATCGGCGGCGGCACGGACCGACGACGGCTCTGAACCGATGATCAGGTGCTCGCGGTTGGACTTGTTCCACACGGGAATTACATCCACGCCTGCTTTGCCCGCCAGGATGCAGGCTTCGAGTTGAGCCTTTGCCTGATGCGCAAATCGATCGCCCACGCCGATTGAGTCTCTGCCGAGTGTCGCCAACATTGTTTTCGGAACCTCTCCAATCCAACCGAGCCCAAGTGGTCAGACCACCATTAGAATACACTCCAGAACCGAATCGGTCCAAGCCCGCTCCGGTTACAGCACCGTCTTGTCGATGCTGCTCGCCGTAGTGTCCGCGGCAGCGCGGCTGCAACCGATGCACAGGTCCATCACATCGTGCAAAGAAAAAGCGCCATCGGTCCCGCGAGGAGCCGTAACCGCGAAGAAGTCCGCACGCTCCACTGCCGGCGAACCGCAGTTTTGGGCCGAGGCCGATCTCAGGCCAGATGGAAAACCTCTTCAAGCGGGACCATGCTGTCGTCCGCCCCGCCCGGCATGGGCTCAAAGAGAGGAGCCATCTCCGCCTGCCACCGAGCGTTGGCTTCGTAGTTTTTATGGCAGCGCGGCATTGCTCAAAATCGTCTGCCTCGAGGTAACCGACAAGCATGCCTCAAGGCCCAAGGAAGATCGAGAAATCGCGCCAACCGGTCTAGTGTTTCGCAGCTTCATCTCCTACTCTATGCCGGAGCCGAATGGCGCAGACTATCGAGCCAGGCGGCTCCGGCTTTATTTAGAATCGAATTGTGAGGAATAGCATGCTTCTTCGACGGAAACTCTCGATGCTCGCTGTCGCGGCGGGGATTTGTATCTTTGCGCAAAGCAGGGACGCCATTGCACAGCATCAGCCCTCGGCAAAAGAACTCGAGAACATCGCTACCAATGAAGCGCGTCATTTCGGCGACGCACCGGATAATCCCGGCCCGATTGCAAACGGCCTCTCATACTCGCTCAAGCCCGCTGCCGTGGCCAAGGCCATGCGCAAAGTCGCCGACTGGCAACTAGCGAGATCTCAGCCCTATTTCGATCGCATCTGGACGTGGAGCGCTCTCTATGCCGGATTCATGGAAGCTTCTAACTCGCTCGGCGACCCGAAGTATCGCGACGCCATGATGGCCGTGGGCCAGAAATTCGACTGGAAGCTGAGGAGCCATCTGCCCAATGCAGACGATGAAAGTCTGGCGCAGACTTATCTGGAGTTTTATCTTCTGAAGAAAGACCCGGCCATGATCCAGCCAACCCAGGCCGAATTGGATGCGATTCTCGCAGCGCCGCGCGGGTCCTCGATTCCCGGCAAGGAGATTGCATGGTGGTGGTGCGACGCGCTTTTCATGGCGCCGCCCGTGTGGGCCCGCATGTATGCCGCAACTGGCGATAGGAAATACATCGACTATCTCGACCAGGAGTGGGCCAAGACCTCCGGCCGCCTCTATGACCCCATGGAGCACCTCTATTTTCGGGATTCAAGTTACTTGACCCGAACCGAGACCAATGGGAAGAAGATGTTCTGGTCGCGCGGCAATGGATGGGTTATGGGCGGAATCGTCCGGACCCTTCAGTATCTTCCCGGGGACGATCCTGCCCGCGCAAAGTACATTGCCCAGTTAGAGGAGATGGCCGCCGCCGTAGCCAAGCTTCAAGGTCCGGATGGCCTTTGGAGAGCTGGCTTGCTCGATCCCGAAGACTACGATCTGCCTGAAATCTCCGGCTCCGCTTTCTTTACTTTCGCTCTCGCCGCCGGTGTCAATGACGGCTTCCTCGACAAGAAGACTTATCGCCCCGTAATTCAGAAGGCCTGGGCCGGCATGCTCCATCATGTCTATGCCGACGGGCGCTTGGGTTGCATTCAGCAGACTGGAGCGGAGCCGCAACCCTTCAAGGCCTCTGCCAGCTACACCTATGGCGTAGGCGCTTTTCTCTTGGCCGGCTCCGAGATCCGCCGCATGAGCAGCCGTTCAGGTCGGCCAAACTCCCTCGCCCCGTAATCGGCACATGAATATCCCTGAAACGAACCCGGCAAAACGCTCAGATGAAGCCTGACAATACCCCGGCACCCACGTCTCGCGAATCAGTCGCCGCCGTTCCTCGGTTGACATTCTAAACAGTCCGATGGGGTTGCCATCGAACTGAATGGACAATTCCCGCTGGGCTTGCCTTCGATTCGTCCAGGTGATCGTTCGATGTATTCTGGAGATTGGACCGAGAGTCTCTTGCTGGAATTGCTTTGCCTCTCTGTCCGGAGCGATTTTAAGCAACGCACATCTCATCATGCCCATCACCCACATCTCCGTGCGCGGGGCGCGCCAGCATAACTTGCGCGACATTAGCGTGCGCATCCCGCGCAACACCCTCACGGTGGTCACCGGCCTCTCCGGTTCGGGCAAAAGCTCGCTCGCTTTCGATACGATTTATGCCGAGGGCCAGCGCCGCTACGTCGAGACGCTCTCCGCCTACGCCCGCCAGTTCCTCGACCAGATCGAGCGCCCTGACGTCGACTCCATCGAAGGTTTGAGCCCGGCCATCTCCATTGAGCAAAAAACGACCAGCCGAAGTCCCCGCTCCACAGTCGGCACCATTACCGAAATCTACGACTATCTGCGCTTGCTCTACGCATCTGTCGGCACGCCACACTGCCCCAACTGCGGCCGCCCCATCTCGCGGCAAACCGCCGATCAGATCGTCCAGCGCATCCTTGAACTAGGAAACGGCGAGCGTGTCACCGTCATGGCGCCCGTCGTGCGCGGCCGCAAAGGTGAGTTCAAAGAACTGCTCGACCAGCTCGATCAGCAGGGTTTTCGCGCTCGCGTCGATGGCGAAATCCAGGATCTCTCCGAGCCGCTGCTGCTCGATCGCCGCAAGAATCACACCATTGATGCGGTCATCGACCGCATCCTGCTCAAGCCCCCCGCGCCCAATGCCGCAATTCTCTCCGCGCCTACGCCAGGCCCCGGCAAGCCCTCGATCGAAAAGCGCCTCGAGACCGCCGTTGCCAAGGCTCTGCAGTTGGCTAACGGCCTCGTTCTGGTCGCCATTGCCGGCGGAGACGAGCAGTTGTTCTCCGCCTCCATGGCCTGCCCCGACTGCGGCCTCGACGTGCCCAAGCTCGAGCCGCGCAGCTTCTCATTCAACTCCGCCTTCGGCGCCTGCCCCGAGTGCCACGGCCTCGGCTCGCTCTACGATCTCGATCCGGCCAAGGTCATCACCGATTGGTCGAAGCCCCTGCTCGATGGCGGCCTCGGTCCCGGCTCGTCCTCGCAATATCTTCTCAAGCTTGTCCACCTTGCGGCCGACCGATACAAGATCGACCTTAAGCTTCCATTCGAAGACCTGCCTCCAAAGCAGCAGCACATCCTCGTTTACGGTCCGCCCAAAAACGAAGCGCCCCGCACCGGCTTCCACGGCATTCTTACGTTTCTGCGCGACTCCATCGACGAGGCCCGCAGCGACGGCTATCGCGAGTACATGATGAACTTCATGTCCGCCACGCCCTGCCCGGTTTGCCGTGGCAAGCGCCTGCGTCCCGAGTCCCTCGCCGTCAAAATCGGCGGCCTTTCCATCGCCGACTTCACCGCCCTGCCGCTCAACCGCGCTCTCTCCGCGGCCATCAACCTCACCTTTACCGCGCGTGAATCTCTCGTCGCCGAGCGAGTTCGCCATGAAGTCGTCGAGCGCCTCGAATTCCTCTGCGCCGTGGGCCTCAACTATCTCTCTCTCGATCGAAATGCCGCCACGCTCTCCGGCGGCGAAGGCCAGCGCATCCGCCTCGCTACGCAAATCGGCTCCCGCCTGCGCGGCGTTCTTTACGTGCTCGACGAGCCCTCCATCGGCCTTCACCAACGCGATAACAACCGCCTCATTCAGGCTCTCGAAAAACTGCGCGACCTGGGCAACACCGTCCTCGTCGTCGAGCATGACGAAGAGACCATCCGCCACGCCGATTACGTCCTCGACCTTGGTCCTGGCGCAGGCCGCCTCGGCGGCTCCGTTGTCGCACAGGGCACTCCCACGCAAATCATGGCCTGCCCGGAGTCGCTCACCGGGCGTTATCTCTCCGGATCCGCCTCCATGCTTCAGCGGGTCAAGCCGCGCCCGCTCACCGGCAAATGGCTCACCGTAACCGGCGCCCGCGAGCACAACCTTCAGGACATAACGATTCGAATTCCACTCGGCGTCATGACCGTTGTTACCGGCGTCAGCGGCAGCGGCAAAAGCACGCTGATTAACGACATTCTTTACCGCTCACTCGCCCAAACCATCTACGGCTCTCGCGAGGAGCCCGGCGCGCACGAATCCCTCAGCGGCGCGGACCAGCTCGACAAGGTCGTCCGCATCGATCAATCGCCCATCGGCCGCACCCCGCGTTCCAATCCCGCAACTTATACGCAGGTCTTCTCGCCCATCCGCGATCTTTTTGCCATGTTGCCCGAGGCGCGCGAACGCGGATATAAGCCGGGCCGATTCAGCTTCAACGTCACCGGCGGAAGATGCGAGGCCTGCCAGGGCGACGGCCAGCGCCGCATCGAGATGAGCTTCATGCCCGATGTCTACGTGCAGTGCGAGGTCTGCAACGGCCGCCGCTACAATCAGGAAACCCTGGCAGTCAAATTCAAGGGCCACTCCATCGCCGACGTTCTCGACCTCACCATCGAAGACGCGCTTTCGGTGCTCGCCGACGTTCCCCTGGTCCGCCAGAAGCTGCAAACTCTCGTCGATGTCGGCCTCGGCTACGTCCACCTTGGCCAAAGCGCCACCACGCTCTCCGGCGGCGAAGCCCAGCGCATGAAGCTGGCTCGCGAACTGAGCAAGCGTCAGACCGGCCGGACTCTTTACTTGTTGGACGAACCCACCACCGGCCTTCACTTCGACGACGTGCGCAAGCTCCTCGAGGTCCTCCACCGACTGGCCGACCTGGGCAACTCCGTCATCATCATCGAGCACAACCTCGACGTGATCCGCAACGCCGATTGGATCGTCGACCTCGGTCCCGAGGGTGGTGAAGCCGGCGGCCGCGTCGTTGGCCAGGGCCGGCCTGCAAAGATCGCCGCCACTCCCGGCTCATATACCGGCCAATTCCTCACCCGCTACTACGCCTCGACAAACGGCCACCTCACGCCGATCGAACTCGAACAGGAATCAATCAACCTCGATGAAGCCGCCCAAACCGTCGCCCAGCTCGAAGTTGGAAACCAAGAAGCTCAATCTGACTCCTCACCGAGAGCATCCAAAACCCAATTGTCAAACACGGCCACAGCGAAGAAATCCGGACCCCGCAAAAAGAAAACGGGGCTCCCATGAGCGACCTGCCTGAGAACGATCCCATCGTCCCTGATTCCACTCCTTCGCGCTTAGAAGACTCTCTTACCGTGGAAGAGATTCTGTCGGAGGTGCGCCATGATTTCCCATTCTTGCTTCCGGACCCGATCCAAATAGAGACCGCAGTTCCAGCCGCGGAACCACCCCTATTCCAGTCCTTCACCCAGCCCGAGGTTCATCCTCCAACGAGGATTCCCAACTTCGGCCATCTCGCTATCCTCGGCCTTATCGTCTCGCTCGCTTTGATTGGCACGGCTCTTCTCTCGTGGTCCGCCCTCCATTTCCATCTCTTCGGCGTTTCCACCATCCAGCGTGCCAACTCCGACATCCATTACAGCCTCGGCAGCATGGTCGTCCTTTATCTGCTCTCCTTCGGTGGTTGCCTTCTAGTCTTTCCTCTCATCTGGCACAAGGGCTTCTTCGCCGGCTTGCAATGGAACGCCGCTACTGCATTCCGTCAACGTTGGTTGCTGTTTTCCGCCGCGGGCATTTGCTTCGTCCTCGCCATGGTCGACGAAGTTCTTATGCCCGGCCCGCCCAACGCTCCCATCGACAAGCTCTTCCAATCCCGCCTCGCCGCCTGGCTGCTCCTCGTCTTTGGCGTCACCATCGCGCCTTTTTTTGAAGAGATGTTCTTCCGCGGCTTCCTGCTGCCCGCGCTCTGCACTGCCTGGGACTGGACAATCGAAAGGAGCACCGGCAAGCCGCGACTGCCTCTCGATGCGCACGGCCATCCCCAGTGGTCACTCTTCGCCATGGTCATCGCCTCCATCCTCACCAGCATTCCCTTTGCTCTCATGCATGCCGAACAAATCGCGCACGCCTTCGGTCCCCTTGTGCTGCTTTTCTGCGTCAGCCTGATCCTTTGCGCGGCGCGCCTTATCACCCGCTCACTCGCCGCCAGCGTCCTCGTCCACGCCACCTACAATCTCATTCTTTTTTCGTTCATGCTTATCGGCACCAGCGGCTTTCGGCATCTGGATAAGCTGTGAAGAGAAGCAGATCCTGCCTTACAATCAAAACGAATGACCACCCACGCCCAGCAGCTGCTCGCCCTCCTGGCTCGTACGAGCTTTCGCCTCGGCCAATTCAAGCTCTCCTCAGGTGGAACGAGCGACTACTACATCGACTGCCGCACCACCACCCTCCACGCCGAAGGCGGCCGCCTCACAGGCGAAGCGCTTCTCGATCTTCTCAATGAACACGGCATAGATGCCGAAGCCGTCGGCGGTCTCACGCTGGGCGCCGACCCCATCGTCTCCAACGTGGCCACCGCCAGCGCTCAACGCGCGCTTTCCAACCCAGCCGCTTCCCTGCTCCACGGCTTCCTCGTCCGCAAAGCCGAAAAGCAACACGGGACTGCCCGCCGCATCGAAGGTTTCTGCCGTGAAGGCGCCCGCGTGGTCATCGTAGACGACGTCTGCACCACCGGCGCCTCCACCATCAACGCCATCGAAGCCGCGCGCGAAGCCGGCATGACCGTCGCCGCCGTCGTCTGCATCGTCGAGCGCGAAGAAGCCAACGGCCGTCCCGCCGTCGAAGCCGCAGCCGCCGGAGCCCCATTCCTGCGCCTCTTCACCGCAACCGAAGTCCGCGCAGAACACATCCGCCGGCAAGAGTAATTTATTCCCTCCATAAACACATCAGGGCCGACCCAACCCGGATCGGCCCATTATTCACTTCTTCACTCATTCACTTCTTCACTCATTCACTTCTTCACTCATTCACTTCTTCACTCATTCACTGCTTCACTTCTTCACTCTTTCACTTCCTTCACTTCTTCACTCCGTCACCGTCCCCCGCTAGCGCCAGACGCCGTCTGCTCTCCACCTTGGTCGGTCATGTTCGAGAGCAGTTGCACCTCCACCCGCCGGTTCAGCTTCCGCCCTTCCGCCGTTGTATTCGGCGCAACCGCCTGATCCTTCCCAATCCCGATCAGATAGAACCGGTGCGCTTCAATCCCGTACTTCGACGCCAGGTACTGCACCACCGCATCCGCGCGCCGCTGGCTCAGGTCATAGTTGTACTGGGCCGGCCCCGTCGAATCCGTCCCGCCCGTCACTTCCAGAATGTAGCTCTTCGCCCCTCCAAGCTGCGCCGCAAAAGCATCCAGTTGATCGCGGTCATCCTTGGTCAGCACCGACTTGTCAAAGCCAAATGTCACTGTGACGTTGGCCATCGATTTGTAGTTGTCCAACCCCTTTACCACGCTGTCCAGCGAATCCGCGCGATGCACCGCGTTGTCGGCCGCATCCTGCGCATCGCCCGCCGCCTTGCTCGCATTCTGCGCGTTCTGCGATGCTGTGTCCGCCGCGCCCTGGACCCGATTCACACCGGCCTGCGCTCGCTCATCCACATCGTGAATCTGCCGATTGTTGGCCGCCGTCTTGGCATCAAGCTGGTCGGTATGCTCCACCAGAGGCGCCGTCTGCGTGCGCACATAATTCTTGGTTGCACAACCCGTTGCGCCCATCACCGCCAAACCCGCCGCCAAACCCAATACTCCAAATCGATGCACGATCATCCTCTGCTCCTCTTCCGGCCGGCTTCACCGGCACATTCGTCGTCTTCGCCGTTGCACCTCCGCCGCCAAATCGATGCAGTCATCTATCCTATTTATTTGCAACAGCTTACAAACGAGCAGTCCGGCCGGCTTGCCCTGACTCTCAATGTACTTTTTACTTGATGCGGTAAGGAATGCCCGCAGTTGCCAGCCGCCAATGGTCGTTCATTAGCCCAGCCGCATCCATCTGGTGTTCCGGAGCTAACTCGCTAACTTGCTGACTCGCCAACCTGCCAACCCGCTATCCTAGTTACAGGCCCGCCAATGGATCTTTACGAGAAAATCCGCACCCTCCCCACCCAGCCCGGCGTGTATCTCTACAAGAATGCCGCGGGCGAGGTCATCTACGTCGGCAAGGCCAAGAACCTGCGCAGCCGCGTCCGTTCTTATCTATTGGAAGCCGCCCAGGCCAACGCCAAAACCGGCTCTCTCATGCGCGAAGCGGTCGATCTCGATTACATCCTGGTCGCCAACGAGCACGAAGCCCTGGCCCTTGAAAACAACCTCATCAAGCAGCGCAAGCCGCGTTTCAACATCCTGCTCCGCGACGACAAGACCTACCCCTACGTCAAGCTCACGCTCGCCGACCGCTATCCCAAAGTCTTCGTCACCCGCCGCCTGCGCAAGGACGGCGCCGCCTATTACGGCCCCTATTTTCCCGGCAACCTCGCCTATCGCATCGTCGAGCTCATTCATCGCAGCTTTCTCATTCCCAGTTGCAAGGTCGATCTCTCGCGCTACCATCCCCGCGCCTGCCTCCAGTACTACATCCACCGCTGCCTCGGCCCCTGCGTTGAAGGCTTCACCAGCCCCGAGCTTTATGCAAACGCCGTCCGCGATGCGCAGCTTTTCCTCGAAGGCCGTTCCGCCGAGCTCGAGCGCACCCTCACCGCCCGCATGAACGCCGCCGCCGAAGCTGAGCAGTTCGAAGCCGCCGCGCGCCTTCGCGACCAGCTCTCCACCGTCCACCAGCTTCATGAAAAGCAGCGCATCGCTACTGCCGAACAGGGCGACGACGCCGATGTCTTCGGTTATCACTTCGAAGCCGGCAGCCTGGCCGTAAATCTCTTCCACGTCCGCGCCGGCAAAATTGTCGACCGCCGCGAGTTCTTCTGGGACGACCTGCCGGACCTCCTCGAAGGACCGCTCTCCGAAGGCGCTGAATTCGAAGGACCGAATGCACTGTATCAGGGCACGACTTCACAGGCTGCGGAAAAACTTCACTCGGGAGGTGCTTTGTATCAGGGCACGACTTCACAAGCTGCGGAAAAACTTATTGCTTTGAAAGGGCACGGCTTTAGCCGTGCCGTAAGTGGCGTAGAATCAACGCGGGCTTTAGCCCCTGAGGGAAGTTTTTTGGCGACTTCGCCTCCTGTTCCCCATTTTTCCGCAGCCTGTTCAGTCGTGCCGCAAATGCCGCAAAATGAAAATGGGGCTTTAGCCCCTGAGGGAAATGTCGGCCATACCGAAAATCCGGGCGCCCCAGAGCCTGTTCTTAGCTTGCCGAAGGATCTCGCTTCTGAGACCCGTGAATTCCCGCAGCACAGCTTCCACGCCGGCCCCGTCTTCAGCGCCCTCCTAAAGCAGCTCTACATCGACCAGCATTACGTCCCCCGAACCATACTCGTCCCTGTCGACTTCGACGACCGCGAAACCCTCGCCAACCTTCTGAGCGAGCGCACCGGCCATCGAATTGAAATCGCCGTTCCCCAGCGCGGTGAAAAGCGTTCACTCGTCGATCTGGCCGGCCAGAACGCCAAACAGTCCTACATTCAGCGCTTCCGCGTCCTCGAACCCTCGCGCAAGGCCATTCAGGAAGCCCTCGCCGACGCACTCATGCTTCCCGAACTGCCCCGCCGCATCGAGTGCTTCGACATCTCCCACATCCAGGGCGCTGAAACCGTAGCCTCCCTCGTCGTCTGGGAAGACGGCAAGATGAACAAGCAGCTCTACCGCAAATTCAAAGTCATGACCGTCCTCGGCGTCGACGATTTCGCCTCCATGCGCGAAGTAGTCCACCGCCGCTACCGCCGCCTCCTCGAAGAAATAACCAAGGAAACCGGCGAGGACGCTTTCGTCCCGCCCCTTTCCAGCGATGAATTGGGTGCCCCCGGTCTCGATTCTGAGACCGGGGAAAGCTCAAATGCTCCCGACGGAGAACGAGCTTTGAAAGGGCACGACTTCAGTCGTGCCAATAACGCCCAAAAAACTTCCCGGGCTTTAGCCCCTGAGGGAAAATCCTCAAAGGAGCCCCAAACCCTCCCATCCCTAATCCTCATCGACGGCGGCCTGGGCCAACTCCACGCCGCCGCCGAAGCTCTCGAATCCCTCGGCATCACCAGCCAGCCCCTCGCCTCGATCGCAAAAAAAGAAGAAGTAATCTACCTCTACGGCAACGAGGACGAGCCCATCGTCCTCGACCGCCACTCCCCCGTCCTTCACTTGATCCAGCTAATCCGCGACGAGAGCCACCGCTTCGCCGTCGGCTATCACCGCCAGCGCCGAGCTATGCGCGATAGAGACTCCGAGTTACTAAACATCCCCGGCGTAGGCCCGCAAACAAGACAGCGCTTGCTAAGTCACTTCGGCAGCCTCCGCGACATCCAGCAAGCCACCGCCGAATCCCTCTCCGCCGTAGTCCCCCGCAAAACCGCCGAAACCATCTGGCGCCATTTCCACGCGGCAATTAAATCGGCGCCCGCGCCATCGAAGCAATGAAATGAATGCCTGGCACCCTCACCCGCGTAAGCCTGTCGTCGTTGGTGATAAATAAATCGCAGCCCGCGGAGCCAGCCGTCGCAAGCTGGATCGCATCCGGCGCTTTGATCCCGCGATCTTGCCGAACCAGAGCGAAAATCTCCCCGGCCCCTCGGTCGAATGCCAGAACCTTAACCTCGGGCTCTCGCAGAAGACTCTTGTATTTGGCCTCCAATGCGCGGTCCCCCTCTCGAATCGGCTTGACCAGCACCTCACCCAAAGTCAGCGTCGAAGTCATCACCGTGTCTCGCCGCTGCGAAAGCCCTTCGAGAATCTCAATGGTGCGAATCCCGCGCGGCCCTTTCGTATCCTCAAACAGATAGATAAAAAGATTGGAGTCAAGAAAGACGCGGCTCATTCCCATCCCTCGCGCAACTCGCTGATGTAGTCGTCCGGGTCCGTGTCTCCTGCCAGATGCGCACCGATCCCTCGCGCCCCAAGCAGCCCCTCAAGGTGCCTTGGACCCTTTTCCGGACCCTCCTCGGAAGAAACATACCCCGGCGCAATAACGGAGTCGTCCCTCATCTGGCGAACCCGCTCGTCAGCATCGAGCGCCCACGGTGAGGCCGCGGCAAGACCCTGGTTGTAGCGCTGTTTGGCCCACTCCAATAACGGCAAATACTCCTCCGGAAGGTCGTCCGGATCGGGGAATATCTTTCCCGTCCTGCCATCATGGATCTCATCCCCCGGCATTAACAACCGCCGCGTATGCTTTCCCGTCGCAAAAAGCATACGGTGCTTAGCCGGATTCGGCGCTCGGTTGGCCACGCAGTGCTGGGAAGCATGAACATTCACGCCTGAACGCATCTCGCCGGTAATGTTCTCCTTGCCTGCGCGGTTCACAATCTCTTGGATCGTGAAGTCGCTTCGTTCCGGCCTTTCCCGATGAAGAAGCGCCGCTGCCAGGAATACTTCGACTGCGCAAGAAACCTCGATCGATGCTGCTTGTGGAGTCATTGCTGTTCTCTCCCTTCTCTCTGATTACACCTTGCATGCCCAATGTGGAAGCCGCCACAAAACTGGCATCGATACGCGGCCAGTGAATCTACGGCGAGGCCTTCCCCCGAATCCATGATTTGCCGAACCCGCATTCGAGCGTGCGCAGCATGGCTGAACCTGATCTTACGACCACACGAAGATGCCCAGCGGCAATAGCCCTCAATATCTTCCATGCAATCCTCCTTTTGTGAACCAAGCAACATTCATTCGTCATCAGTATGACACAAGTACATCCATTTGTGTCCACATTATTAAACATCGTCACAAGAATTATTCATGCCAATCCAGTTGCCAGATCCTCCATCTTTCGCGTCCTTTTGGCGAAGAATGGGCGGCAATGCCCTTCCCTGCTCCGCATGACGGTTTCTACGGCAACCCGAGCTCGCATTCTATAAAATATTTTGTATAAACTAGTGTCATGAGTCTAAAGTCCCTAACATAAAATGACCTGTCATCCTGAGCGAAAGGGGCCCCAAACGTTCTTCAGTTCCGGGGTCCCCAAAGAGCGGCCTTTGCTCTTTGGGGTGGAGGTTGGGGGTGGTGAGTCGAAGGACCTGCATTTGTCCTTTCGCGAATTTCGCAAGGAACATCAGACTCAGGACGCTAGAATCGAGAGCCCAATGACGACCAAGCCGACCCACATCACCAAAGGCGACGTGCTCGACGACCTCGGCTTCACCCGCGCCGAAGCCTCGGCCCTCAAGATCAAAGCCGATCTGCTCGACGCCATCCTGCGCGAAATCGACAAGCGCGGCTACTGCCAGCGCCAGCTCGTTGACCTCCTCGACGAGTACCAACCCTCCGTCAGCAACCTGCTTCAAGGAAAGATCGCCAAGGTGAGTATTGAAAAGCTTCTTTACTACTCTGACCGCCTCAACATCCGCGTCAGCCTCTCGACTGAATCCCGTAATCGGCCGAGAACCGTCAACAGACCCATCCAGCCGCGCGCAGGCAGAAAACTAGCCGCCGCATCCGCGTAGTACCGCAGCCGGGCCTCTCATCCTCCACACCTTCCTGAACAATGGTTGAACAATTTCCCCATTGTGCCGATAGACCAACCACCACCCGAATGTTGGCCTTGGAAAGTAGAAGGTGATCATGAGAACCCTCTTAGCAATCCTCGCGCTTCTCGTTTCCGTAACCTTCGCTCCTCAACAGGCTCTTGCCTCTACCCCGGTTTCAACTCCGGCTGCCGCAAGACCGAGTTCTCAACCTCCAACCCAGCCCCAGCTCTCCAAAACGAGTCCGGCTGCTGCGCCCACGAACGGCTCTGCGCGCAAAAGCCTCTCTTTCGAGGTAAATGACCAGAAGGGTTTGTTGCTGACCTGCATCGCACCTGAACTCGATACCAACCCCGATACCGATGAATTCAAAAGCTGCACCTTGGCGCCCGGCCGCACGCTCGACGATGTCATGCACACCTTTATCGGCGCCATCCACTTTGAGCAGAATCAGCAGGCGAAAGAACGCGCCCAGTGGTACAAAGAACTCGAAGAGAAAACGGCCCAGCTGCCGGCACAGAAGTAGCCCGATCCTCCATCCATCGCCTTTCCCTGGCCAACGCCGGGAAGGCAACGCCGGTCGCAAATCCCATCGAGAATCGCTAGTCCCCGCCACAGCGTGTCTAAGCAGCCTTCACAAACTCCCGATGCCGGATCGCGATCCGTTGACTGCAGGCAACGCAAGTGAAGTCCTTGGCGTGCTCCGCGCCGTTTACCGCAGTCCCGCACCAGGGGCATTTCCCTTTCAGCGTGCCGATTCCAATCATGGGCCCCAGCAGCGGAGAGAGCACCGCCGCGAGAATCATCGGAATGCCAAGAATCGCGCCCAAACCAGTCAAGCAAAGTAACGTCCCGACAATCAGCAGCATCGGCGCAATAATCATTCCGAAGAGCAACCCGCTGAATGCTCCCTGCACCGGAGCCTTTTCCTGCTCCGCGGGTTCAGTTGCTTTCAGGGCCTCGTGCTTGCTCGCGGCCCCGCAGCCAGGACAGAACTTCCACGGCGTTTCCAGCTTCATTCCACATTTTGAGCATTGTCCTTCCATAGGCTGGCCCCTCCTCGAAGCTCATCGGCAGACAGTCATCTGCCGGCAGCTCGGAACCCGGCAGGTGGAAACGGCTCAACGCCCCGGCCTGCCACGTCAGGTCCTGGATTTCTCGCCAACCGCCCGCTGTTTCTAAGCCCTTGAACCGGCTCTTGACCGTCTTTCGGGCAAAGATTACTCAGCTGAAAGTTCTCCGTCCGTGTTTTGCGTCACTCTGCATTCCCCGACGCCCGATATTCACTCCCCTGGCCCCCGCAAGGTCAGAACACGCCAATGGGCCATCCGTCACGCGTTCCCCACCCCTATTTGGATACAATCGTCTGTACGGATACGTGGAGGAATTCCGATTGCAAACCCTGCTAGAAGCCGGGGAAACGGCCGCCTTGTCCCAACCCCTGCCGCCCATTCCCGAGCGCACCCCGCAGCGTAGCGCCATACTTCTTGCCTCCGCGCTCGCCCTGATAACCTTCCTTGCCCATTTCCTTAGCTCGCTCTGGGGCGCACACCTCGGCTACGGCTACTTTCGCGATGAGTTCTACTTCCTCGTCTGCGGCCATCACCTGGCCTGGGGATACGTGGATCAGCCTCCGCTGGTCGCCTTGCAGGCGCGCGTCGCCGAAGCCCTCTTCGGCCTATCGCCCACTGGCATCCGCACCTTCAGCTTCCTGGCCGGTGGCGTAACCGTAGGCCTGACAGGCATGCTGGCCTGGCAGCTTGGCGGGAGGCGCAGTGCGCAGCTTTTGGCTATGACGGCGGTTCTAGCCGCTCCGGTCTTCCTCGGCACCGCCAACTTCATGTCCATGAACTCCTTCGAGCCCGCCTTTTGGATGGGCGCACTATGGGTCGTGCTTCGCCTGGCCGATGGCAGCGCCGCTCCGCGCGCCTGGCTCCTCTTCGGCTTGCTGGCCGGCCTGGGCATCGAAAACAAGCACAGCACGGTCTTCTTCCTCGTGGCATTGCTGCTCGGTCTAATCTTGAGCCCGCAGCGCCGCATTCTTGTCTCCCGCTGGTGCCTCGCCGGCGTCGCCGTCCTGATTCTGCTGGCCATGCCGAATTTCCTCTGGCAGTGGGTCAATCACTTCCCTACTTACGAGTTCCTAAACCGCGTCGCCCATTCCGACAAGAATCTCAAGCTGCCGCCTCTGGAATTCCTCTGGGAACAAGTCAAGATCCTCCTCTGGGAGACTGCCCCGCTCTGGATCGGCGGCCTGGTCTGGCTCGCATTCGCCCGCGCCGGCCGTCCCTGGCGATTTGTCGCCTTCACCTACCTGATCTTCCTGGCCATGATGATGGCCATGCACGCCAAGGACTATTACGTCTCGCCCATCTATCCCGTGCTCTTCGCCGCCGGATCGGTCGCCTTCGGCCGGCTCACACGGCGCAGTTGGCCGCTTATTGCCGCCTCAGTCAATTTTTTCGTCATTCTCTGTTTCATCACAGGGCCCATCGTTCTCACCATTCTTCCGCCAGACAAGTACAACGCCTTCACTGCCATCTTTGCTCCCAACAGCGCCCGATCGGAGAAGTTCACCAGCCCTCTGCCGCAAGTCCTCTCCGACCGCTTCGGCTGGCAAGAGATGGTCGAAGGCTTCGCGGCGCGCTACAACGCGCTTCCGGCGGGCGAGCGTGCTCATACCGCCATCTTCTGCGGCAACTACGGCGAGGCTAGCGCAGTCAACATCCTGGGCCCGAAATACGGACTGCCCACCGCCATCAGCGGCCACCAAAACTACTATTTCTGGGGATGGAACGGCTACACCGGCGAATCGGTTCTAACCCTCGGCAACGATCCCAAGGACTACGACAATTACGAGCAAGTCATCGATCTTGGCCCCTTCGACGCACCCTGGATCATGGACATCGAGCATCGTCACTACTTCTGGCTGCGCCACCGCAAGCGTACTTACGCCGACGACTGGCCCTCGGTCAAGTACTGGTACTGACGGCCGAATTGAAACTGCTTCCGCTGCTCTTGGCCTCGCATGGTTCCCCGCAGCCCGGCCAAGTGCCGCTCAAACGCCGATTTCCGCAAACATGGCCGCTACCCATTCACGCCAACGCTGGAGTTCGATGCGATCGCCAAGCTTAAACTGCATTGCCGCTTCCGCCAGCGTGATGCGCTTGCTATACAGTTCGTCTGTCACCCGGTCGGAAAGGTCGGGCAGAAACAGACTCTTGCCTCCCTGCGCGATTACCGCCTGGCGAATCGTGCTTTTCTCGTATAGCTCGAACTTTTTTGCCTCTCCGAAATAGCCATTGCACACTACGTGAACGATGCCGCCATTCACGTGGCCCATATACTCGTTCAGCAGTTCCAGGCTGTCCCGCTGCCGGTTGATCACCCACAGCGTAATCAGCGGGCGCGCCAGCTCCCGCAGCGAATTCACCAGCAACGAACCATGCATGCCCACTGCCAAATTGCTCTGCCCCGGTGTATTCACCACCACCGCCTTGAACGGCATCGCGTCGCACGTGTTCACCAGGTGAATCCAACCCTCCACATCATTCAGGTTCAGAACCTCGCCGCTCGTGATCCGGCCATAGCAGCGAAACACGTCAGGATTGTTCACATCTGCGTCGATCAACTTCACATACTTGTGATTGGTCGAAAAATAATCCATCAAGGCCATCGCCGTAAGCGACTTCCCGACGCCGCCTTTGCTCCCACTCACAAGAATGATCGGCTGATTCATAACTGCATCGTAGCAAACCGGCGCATGGTTGCAAACCCATTTACACCCCGGGCTTATCCGAGGTTTATATCTTGTCAATCTATGGAATGCTTACTCATGAGCAACTAATGGGCAGCGGACCGCGCCGCGCAATGAAGTTTCTAGCGGGCGAAGTGCTATTATTCCAGGTTCTACCCAAGGGGCTGCCTGCAGAAAGACCAGGCCCGCGTCCTACGGCCTGCAAAGTATGCAACAACTTCGATAGGGGCAGATGTTACTTCATCGCCGAGCCAAACGGTTCGTCGATTTAGCTCCGTCGATTAGTTGGTGGTGAACGGCATGGAAGAGTTATTAGGGGCGATCCTGGCCGGGATCGCTGAACTTGCTGCCGAAATCCTGCTTGAAGCCGTCTTCGCGGAGCTCGCTGGAATCTTGTCACGCGCATTTCGACTTTTCAAAGTAAAGGTCAGGCGAGCAGAGCCGGTCGTGGCCACGGCGACATTTGGCCTGGTCGGAATATGCTTCGGCTTCCTGAGCGTATGGTTCTTTCCGCATCACCTTGTTCATCCCACTCGGGTACACGGTATCAGCCTGTTGATTAGTCCCATTCTTACGGGGTTATTGATGGCACAAATCGGGCGCACCGTTCGAAGGTGGGGTCGGCAATCCGTCCGAATCGAAAGCTTTGGCTATGGCTTCATTTTCGCGCTCGCGATGGCCTTGGTGCGATTCTGGCTTGTGCGCTGAAAGCGTCATTACCTGGCGTGTCGAGGCAGCCCGGCAACCCTGCGAAATCATGGTTCCTGTATCGCCGCCCAACCGGACAATGGGCGAAAGGTGGGGTTCCTTCCGCAGCGTCGTCTCAAACAAACGACGTTCTGTCTCTTTACTTCTGATAAAATGTAAAGAGAGGAGGATCTCGTCTTATGGAAGCTACCCTCAGTAGTAAAGGGCAGGCAACGATCCCTAAAGCGGTTCGCGATCGCCTGCAAATAAGGCCGGGGGACCGGTTCAAGTTCTTCTTCCACTCCGACGGTGTGATCATTCTGCCCAAAATCCCAACGGCTCGACTCAAAGGCATGATTCCCAAACCGGCCAAACCGGTATCGCTTGCAGAGATTGATCGGGCCATTGAAGAAGGCGCAACGCAAAGATTTCGGCGGAAGAAATGATAGGTCTCGATACGAACGTTCTTCTACGTTACCTCGCGCAAGACGATCCGATGCACTCTCGTCGCGCAACGGAGATCATCGAACGGCGCTTGACCGAACAGGAACCGGGTTTCGTCAGCCTGGTATGTATCCTTGAAGTTGTGTGGGTTCTCAAAAGCCTATTCAAGCGTTCGCCGCAGGAAATCGCGAACGATATTGAGATGATATTAGCGGCTGATACGCTTGAGGTTCAGAATGAGCAAGAGGTCTATTACGCCGTTGTCTCGCTCCGCAATGGGATTGGAACATTCGAAGACGCCTTGATCGGCTCTCTGGGCGCCTGGAGGGGTTGTTCGGCAACCTTGACATTTGATGAAGAGGCCGCAAAACGGCTACACGGGTTTCAACTGGTCTGATTATTTTGAGCGGTTTTCGATTCTAACCGGCAGTCCCGGTCAGAGATCGATCGCCACAACCTCGTGATCCAGAATCGACGGCACAGTAACCGTCAGCGCCGAGCCGGATCGAGAAGCTTCAACGCTCTTTCCCGCCACCAGCAGGCGCACCTGTCTTTCGCGAATCTCGCCCGGCAAGTTGAGTCGGACTGTGTGCGGCCCAACCGGAAAGAAATCCCGATAAGGACCCTTCATCGCCATCGGGTTGGTCATGTTGACGAGATGAATCGTAATCGACCCTGCATTCCGCCAGACCGTCACATCGAGCAGCCCCGGCCCATCCACCTCGACAACCGGCGCCTCGTTGTTGGCCCAAAGCAACGCATTGCGCATCATTTTCAGGTGATCGGCGCATAGCACCTCCCAAAAGGTGCGGTCAATGTCGAAGGGAAAGTAAGCGACCCGCCCCGCCGGCTTGCGCAGATACAAGCAGGAGATATCCGTGTTGCCCGTGCGGGGATACACCTTCTCCATTGGCAGGTCGGGATAGCTTGGAATGAGCGTGAATGGCGTCTCGGCAAACGCCTCTCGCGGAGTTACATCAAGCCGCGTGACTCCATTGATAATGCGTGGCGCATCTTCGAGACCCGCAAAGAGCATGTTATGCGGCAGCGTTTCATGTTCGAGACGAATATACGAGTTCAGCATCGGCCCTTCGGTCTTCCCGGTCCAATCGACGCCAAACAAATCGGCCAGCGCGAAGTTCTTTCGCCGCCGGCCATTTTCATCGTAAAGGCTCGTCTCATGCGTCGCCACCAGGCTGCCGCCATGGGCCACAAAGGCCCGAAGCTGGTCGCATTGCGCGTCGCTTAATACGGCAATGTTGGGCAAGATGAGAGTCTTGAACTTCGCCAGATGCGCCGTGTCCAGAAGCTGGTCGTGAACCATCTCAAACGGGATGCGCGATTCAATTAGCGCTTGATACCAGCCCAGCGAGTAATTCTCCACCTTGGCCGGGGCCTGTTCATCGCCGTAGTACCACGCTGTCTGCTGCGAATAGACGAGGCCCACGCGCGCCAGCGGTTCCCGATCCGCAAGGTAGCGCTGATTCTTTCCGGTCCACAGGTAGAGTTCCTCAACTCCCTTCAGCCACCGCTCATCGTGCAGGGTGCCACTGAATTTGCTGCACCACGGGCGCATCCCATTGGCAATCGCATCCAGAACCCAAATCCGGATCTCCGCATTGCCGGTAACGCTGTCCTTCCACCGGTACGGTTCTTCCAGGCCGACTCCGAACAGCCCAATGGCCGGCTTACCGCCCATGGTCGCGCGAAACTCCTTGGCTGTCTTGCCCATCAGCCACGGCGCGGCAAGCCCATGGCGCGCCTGCCGATCGGCCACCAGCAGCGGTGCGCGGCGGCTGGTCTCCACCGCATCCAGCGAGTTCAACGCCCCGCTTCCGTTGTTGGGAATCATCGAGGCTTCCGGATTGATCCCGCGTATCGTTTCGTTCCATACATCGAGCAAGCTCATCAGCCGCTGCTGCCGCCACAGGAACCACGCGCGCCGCACGGGGTCCTGCAACGATGTCGCGCGCGGCAGTTCCAGTCCCGTAGCCGTCTTGAAGTTCTCCACGCAGTGCGCACAGTAACAAACTCCGTTCCCATCCCAGCGATTCAGAAAAATCCCGTCGGCGCGATAGCGCGACATGATCTCTTTGTGCACCGCCGTCATGAACTCGAAGTTGTATGGGCCATAGGCGCAAGTCACCCACATCTCCGGCGATGCCCAATGCCGCCGCGGCTTGCCGTCAACATCCGCCGCAATCCAGTCCGGATGCGCCGCCTCCGTGTCGTCATAAGTCGCGTGAGGGTCCGTCCGCACCAGCACCGTCATGCTCATGTTTCGGCAGCCCGCAATCAATTCGCCGAGTGCGTCGCGGCCGCCAAGCCACGCGCTGCGATGATGAAAGGGAATCTCAGTCGGATAGTAGGCAACGCAGCCTCCGCCGCTCAGGCAAACAGCGTCAGTCCGCGTGCGCTTGAAGTAGTCGAGCCAGAAGCCGGGATCGAAGTGCGCAGGGTCATCCTCAACCAGCGTCAGTTGCATCCAGCGCATGGGCTTTGTTGCCCATGCGGGAACGGGCGCGGAACCTGCAGGCGATACAGCTTGGCCCGCCAGCAGTCTTGGAGCGACATGGGCAATCGCGGCGCCGGAACTTGCCACAGCCGTCGACTGCAAGAATTCCCGGCGGGTCAGGGATGGGGTTCTCATGCGCGTAATCTTACGTGAGCCAACGAACATCGCGCCAAAGCCGGCGTCACGCCCATTGATGTAGAATGTCCGCAGAATTCTCTTGAGCCTCGCCTGCTCTCTGCGCCATCTGTTTCCCTCTGAAATCTGCAATTCAGTTGCTTCGCCGGAGCGGCCTGCGTGGGCCTCGCCAATTCCAGCACACCCAACCGTCTCTACCGCCCCGACATCGACGGGCTCCGTGCCGTCGCCATCCTGAGCGTCGTCTTCCATCACGCCGGCCTCAGATGGCTCCCCGGCGGCTTCACCGGTGTAGACATCTTTTTTGTCATCTCCGGCTACCTGATCGGCGGTCATATCTATTCTGAAGTTCGCGCCGGCGCCTTCAGTTATCTGCGCTTCTATCAACGCCGCGCCCGCAGAATCCTTCCCGCCTTCTATGCCGTGCTGCTGTTCACGATGCTGGCCGCGCTGTTGCTGCTCTCGCCTCTCGAGGCCAGCCTGTTCGGCCGTTCCGCCTTGGCCGCAACACTCTCAGTTTCAAACTTTCTATTCTGGCATAGCGCCAGGTACTTCGACACCAAGAGCGAATTCGTCCCACTCCTGATGACCTGGTCCCTGGCCGTCGAAGAGCAGTTCTATGCCATCGTTCCTCTGCTCATGGTGCTGCTCGCGCGCTTGCGTCGCAGCTTGATTCTGCCCGCCATCCTCGCCGTCTGCGCCTTGTCCCTTTTGCTGGCACAGTACCAACTCTCTGGCCAATCCCAGGCAGCTTTGCAAGCCGCGTTCTATCTGCTTCCCGCCCGTGCCTGGGAACTTGGCATCGGCGTAGCTCTTGCGGTTACCGAACTCAGCCGTAAGCATCGAATGTGGCCCCAGAACCTGCCCCGGCTTCTCACCCAGGGCCTGAGCCTTTTCGGTCTCGCCATGATGCTGGCGCCCATCCTGCTGCTCACCGCGGATACGCCGTTCCCCGGAGCCGCGGCCCTGCCCACCGTTCTCGGAACAGCCCTGCTCATCGCCGTCCCCGCCAGTTCAATCAACCGCCGCCTGCTCTCCCTGCCGCCGCTGGTTTTTGTTGGCAAAGTTTCTTACTCCTGGTACTTGTGGCATTGGCCGCTGCTTGCCTTCCTCCACATTCTTTGTGGAAGCAGGTTGCCGTCCGCGGCTCCATACCTTGCCATCGTCTCAGCCTTTGTGGCTGCTGTTCTCTCCTACTTCTTTGTCGAGCAGCCCTTCCGGAAATCCGCCCTACCGCCGGCCCCGCTGCTTCTCCGCTACGCCGTTGTGAGCACCGCAATGCTTGTCGCATGTGCGGTTATCTGGCTCAGCGATGGCCTGCCCCAGCGCTATCCCACTCTGGCTCGGATGGAGCTCGCCAATCCTCCTCTTGACGCCGACCCATGCATGATTGAGGGCGCCGCATATGAGCCAAACACGTCGCCCGCTTGCTACAACGCATCAAACCCAAAGCCCGCTGTCGTCTTGTGGGGAGACAGCCATGCCGCCGCTCTCGCCCCAGGGCTACGCGCTTTGGCCATCGCTCAGGGTTACAGGTTCGTTCAATTGACCAAGGCCGCCTGCCTGCCCCTTGCCGGCGTCATGCGTCATATACCCAGGATTCCGGCGCAAGCCTCGCTGTGCCTCGACTTCAACCGAAAGGTCCTCAATCTGATCCAGGCGGACCGCAACATCCGCATCGTCGTCTTGACGGGCGGCTGGACCGCTGGTTTTCAGCGGAACTGGGAAGACGGCTGGCTCCTGGCCGACACCTCGCGACAGCCCCGGAACTCGAGCCCGATTCCGAGCGTTGCCGCGAACCAGGCGCTTTTCGTTCAATCGTTGAGTGCTCAAGTGCAAATTCTGCGCGCGGCTGGCAAGTACGTCATCGTGCTCGAAGATGTACCCAACTTTGACGCCGATCCGCTGTCCAGAGTTCGAACCGCCCACATCCCAGCGCGCCACGCCCTGGCCAAATGGCTGCTGGTTGCCGACACCACTGACAGCGCAAGCGATCCCGGCTTCGCCCCCAACAGTGTCGATGCCGCCGTCGATCCACTCGCCCTCGACGCACTTCAAAAAGCCGTCCCTGCCGTGGATGACGCGGAACTGGTTGACCTCAAGCCCTCGTTTTGCCTCGACTCCAGCCACTGCAACTACCGCGACGGAGACCGCCTGCTCTACTTCGACAGCGGCCATCTCACCGCCTACGGCGCCCGCTTCGCGCTGCGCAACTTTCGCCTGCCCGCGCTCACAGCATTCAGTCAACAGTCCCCGCAATTGTCGGCCGTGACACGGATGCAGTCCGTGCAACTTACAATCGTCGCCGCGCCGCTTCCTCATACACCCCGGCATACCGCGTGGCCGGTCCAGCCCACCCATAATCCTGCGCCATCCCGTTCAGCATCAGCCTCTTCCAGCCCCGCTGATCCTTGAATGCCGCCAGCGCGCGATCCATCGCCTCCAGCAACCCTTCGGCTCTCAATCCCTCGAACTTGAACCCCGTACCCGTGCCCAGCATCGGGTCCCACTCCTCGATTGTGTCGTCCAGTCCGCCCGTCGCGCGCACCACCGGCACCGTCCCGTACTTGAGCGAATACATCTGGTTCAGCCCGCTGGGCTCATACCGCGAAGGCATCAGAAAAATATCCGCCCCGGCCTCTATCTTGTGCGCCAGCGCGTTGTCGTAGCGGATCTGCACCGCCACCTGTCCCGGATGCCAGAACGCCCATTCCCGGAAGAATCTCTCGTACACCGGCTCGCCTGTGCCCAAAGCCACCACCACCGCGTCCCGCTCCGTCAGCTTTTCGGCAATCTCCGCCACCAGGTCGAAGCCCTTCTGCGCCGCAAACCGCGAGACAATCCCAATCACCGCTGTCTGATCCGCCACCTTCTCCAGTCCAAATGCATGTAGCAGATCGGCGCGGCACTCCTGCTTGCCCGCCAAATCCTCCGGGCTGAAATGCGCCGCCAGATTCCCGTCCGTCTCGGGGTCCCACTGCGTATAGTCCACGCCGTTCAGAATTCCGCGCAGGTCGGCCGCCCGCCCGCGCAGCACCCCGTCCAGCTTCTCCCCAAACTCCGGCGTCTGAATCTCCTCCGCATATTTCCGGCTCACCGTCGTCAGCAGGTCCGCGTAGACGATTCCGCCCTTCAGGAAATTAAAGTTATCGAACTGCTCCACCTTATCCATGGTGAAGATATCCCACGGAAACAGCAGCCGCTCCGTTGTCGCCGGCGGAAACCACCCCTGGTACCCGGCGTTGTGAATCGTCAGCACCACCCCGGCGTTCCGCAGCATCGGATCCTGCGCATAGACTGTCCGCAGATAAACCGGAATCAGCGCCGCCTGCCAGTCGTGAACATGAAACACATCGGGCACACCCAGCAGCTTTGACGCTTCCAGCACCGCCCGGCAAAATAGCCCAAACCGCTCCCAGTTGTTGGGATAATCGCCGGCCGCCGTTCCATAAAACCCTGGCCGATCGAAGAGTTCCGGACAATCCACGAAGTAATACTGCACCCCGTCCCGCCGGCCCCCGTCCACGATTCCCACAAACCGGTTGTAGTACTCAAAAGGAATCGTGATCGACCGCGCCGCATACTTCCATGCGCCGGGAAGATGCGCCTTTACCACCTCGTACAACGGCAGGTAGACCGTAACCTCGTGCCCCAGCTTCACCAACTCCCGTGGCAGCGATCCCACCACGTCGGCCAGCCCGCCGGTCTTCGCAAACGGAACGCACTCCGAAGCGGCAAACACAATTCGCATTCGAGCAAACTCCCCGGCCAGCGGAAGAAACGTGCGCCGGCCGAAACATCCGGCTAAAGCGCCAGTCTACTACGCCCGTGTTTGCGAATGCTCCTCCAGCCGAAACGCCCTCTCATCCGGCTTCAGAATGACCCGAAAATCGGCCCCCCCCCCCCGCGGGTCGCGGGGCCCGGGGGGCGG
>Ga0326727_10006305_pt1 | contig 32688 bp, 28 predicted proteins | sample MB2enrmetagenome_FD_207643 | JGI IMG/M metagenome (GOLD analysis project Ga0326727, IMG submission 207643) | Lab enriched peat soil microbial communities from McLean, Ithaca, NY, United States - MB29MY | ecosystem: Environmental > Terrestrial > Soil > Wetlands > Peat | place: USA: New York...
TTCATGCTTCTTAATTCTTACTTCTTAATTTTCGTTTGTTCGGGGAGATGGAATGGCTTGCCTGCCTGAAAGAGTTTCATCTCCAATTGAAGTTGCCCGGCCAGCGCCGTGTTGGATTGCGCCCCGGCCAGGCGCAAGGCGCGCTGCGCCGTTTCCACCGCTTCGGAAAACCGCCCGGCCTCGGCGTAGGCGGTGGCGAGCGTGTGGAGTATGACCGGATTTTCCCCGCCGGTCAGCGCATTGGCCCGCCGGGCCAGTTCCACCGCCTTGTTGCCGTTGCGCAACGACGCTTGCGGACAAGTGGCCAGGAGCCATGCCAGATTATTTTGGGCCGCTGGATCGGATGGTTCGATTTGCACCGCCTGCTGAAATTGGGCAATCGCTTCCTCCACTCTGCCCCTTTGCAGAAGAGCGTTGCCGAGGTTGTTGTGTGCTTTTCCGTAGCCGGGGTTGATTTGCAGCGCCTTTTGGAGATGGGCGATGGCGTCGTCCACTCTACCCTTTTGCAGCAGAGCGTTGCCGAGGTTGTTATGGGCTTGCGCATGGTCGGGGTTGATTTGCAGCGCCTGTTGGAAATGGGCGATCGCTTCGTCCGCTTTGCCCTTTTGCAGAAGAATGTTGCCGAGGTTGACGTGGGTGTCCGCATTGTCGGGGTTGATTTGCAGCGCCTTTTGGAAATGGGCGATTGCTTCGTCCGCCTGGCCCCTTTGCAGAAGAACGGTGCCGAGCTTGACGTGCATGTCCGCATTGTCAGGGTCGATTTGCAGCCCCATTTGCAAATGGGGGATCGCTTCCTCCACTCTGCCCTTTTGCAGAAGGGCGATACCCAGGTTGAAGCGCCCTTGCGCGGAGCCGGGGTTGATTTCCAGCGCCTGTTGGAAATGGGTGATCGCTTCGTCCACTCTGCCCTTTAGCAGAAGAGCCTTGCCGAGGTTGTTAAGGGCTTGTGGGTAGTCGGACCTGATTTGCACCGCGTTTTGGTAATGGGAGATCGCTTCGTCCATTCTGCCCTCAAGGCGAAGAGCGTTGCCGAGGTTGAAGTGGGCCACGTAATTGCCAGGGGCGCAGGCCAGTGCGTGGGTCCACAAGGTTTCGCCGTTTTTCCAATACGCGGCCTGTTTCCAAGCACAGACCATCAGCACGGCGAGCATGGCGGTCATCAGACCACCAAGGGCCGCCTGGCCTACCCGCCACTTCGCGCCCCACTCCGCGGCCAGCCATGTCACGCCCACATAAATCCCGATCTGCGGCAGGTAGGTGTATCGGTCGGCGTGGGCCTGATCACCGACCTGTAGGACTCCCAGCACCGGCAGCAGCATCACCAAATACCAGAACCATCCCATCAGCAGCCACGGCTGCTTCCGCCTCTGCCACAAAATGACTGCGGAAAGGCCGGCCAGCAGCATCCCGGCCGGCGCCACTTTCCAGGCCGGCAGGCCGTTGAGCGGATAGGGATAAAACGGCGCCAGTCCAGCCGGCCAGACCATCTGGCCAACATAAACTATGCAGGCCACCAACGCGTTGGCCAAGCGCATGGGCGGGGAAAATGACCCAGCCGATTGAATGCCTCCGTGTTGCGCCAAAAGCGTCGCGACGCACGAGGCGGCGGAGAGCGCGAGCAAGGGCAGTTTTTCCAGCACCAACCCCGAAAGCTTTCCGGGTTCCACCCGTTGCAACGGCCAATAATCCAGCAGCAACAGCACCACAGGCAGCGTGACCAGCATCGGCTTGCTCATCAGGCCCAAGGCAAACAGAAGCGCCACCAACCCATAGCGAGCCAACGACCACGGATGCCGCGCATAGCGGACATAAGCCCCAATGGTCAGCATGAAGAACAGCCCGCTGAGGACGTCCTTGCGCTCGGCCACCCACGCCACCGATTCCACCCGCAGCGGATGGATGGCAAAGACCGCCGCCACAAAGGCGCTGCGCCAAAGAGCGCCGGTCATCTGCCGCAGCACCAGGAAAAGCACGATGACCGTCGCGGTGTGGAGGAGCACATTGGTCAGATGGTGTCCGGCGGGATTCAATCCATAAAGCTGGCAGTCCAGCATGTGGGAAAGCCAGGTCAGCGGGTGCCAGTTGGAGGCGTGAAAGCTCGTGAAAGCCCAGACAATCCCCTTGAGCGTCAGACCCCGGGCGACCATCGGATTATCATACACATAATCATTGTCGTCGTAGCCAATGAACCCGTGAGTCAGCGTCTGGCCGAAAACGGCAAAGGTGATCGCAGCCAGCACAAGGCAAACCGCCGGCACCCGCCAGCGTTGATTCCAGCGGCCAGCGCCAGCGGGGACTTTTGGCGAAGATTGTTGGCCGATCATATTTTGCGGACTTCGTAGTTAATGTGTTTGTTCAGGGCTGTGGAATGGTTTGCCAGCCTGGTAAAATTTCATCTCCAATTGAAGTTGCCCGGCCAGCCCCGTGCTGGATTGCGCCCCGGCCAGGCGCAAGGCGCGCTGCGCCGTTTCCACCGCTTCGGGAAACCGCCCGGCTTCGGCCAAAGCGGCGGCGAGGGTGTGAAGAATGACCGGGTTTTCTCCGCCGGTCAGCGCATTGGCCTGCCGGGCCAGTTCAACCGCCTTGTTGCCGTTGCGGAGCGAGGCCTGCGGACAAGTGGCCAGGAGCCATGCCAGATTATTTTGGGCCGCTGGTTCGGCTGGTTCGATCTGCGCCGCCTGCTGAAAATGGGTGATCGCTTCCTCCACTCTGCCCCTTTGCAGAAGAGCGTTGCCGAGGTTGTTGTGGGCTTTGGCGTAGCCGGGGTTGAATTGCAGCGCCTTTTGGAGATGGGCGATTGCTTCGTCCACTTTCCCCTCTTGCAGAAGAGCGTTGCCGAGGTTGTTCTGGGCTTGTGCGTAGTCGGGATTGATTTGCAGGGCCTTTTGGAAATGGGAAACCGCTTCGTCCACCTGGCCCCTTTGCATGAGAACGTTGCCGAGATGGACGTGGGCCTCCGCATTGCCAGGGTTGATTTGCAGCGCCTTTTGCAAATAGGGGATCGCTTCGTCCACTCTGCCCGCTTGCAAAAGAGCGATGCCGAGGTTGAAGTGTCCTTCCGGATAGCCGGGGTTGATTTGCAGGGCGTTTTGGAAATGGGTGATCGCTTCGGCCACGCTTCCCTTTTGCAGAAGAACTTTGCCGAGATTATAGTGTGCTTCTGCGATGCGGGAGTTGATTTGCAGCGCCTCCCGGAATTGGGTGATCGCTTCAGCCACGCTTCCCTTTTGCAGAAGAGCGTTGCCGAGGTTGTAATGCGCTCCCGCGAAGTCGGGCCAGATCTGCAGGGCGATTTGGAAATGGGCGATCGCTTCGTCCACTTTGCCCTTTAGCAGAAGAGCGCCGCCGAGGTCGTTTTGGGCCTCCACATTGCCAGGGCTGATTTGCAGCGCCTTTTGGAAATGGGAGATCGCTTCGTCCAGTCTTCCCTTTTCCATAAAAGCGTTGCCGAGATTGTTGTGGGCCAGCCAGCAATTGGGATTCCGGCGAAGAGTTGTTTGCCAGAGTGTCTCGACGTCGGTGTACATCCCGCATTGTTTCCACGTCAACGCCCCCAGCGCCAGCAGGAGCGCCGCGGCCACTACGGGTCTCCTGATGAGGGCCGCCGCCAGCACGATCGGGCCGATGATGGCAAAATACTCCCAGTGATCGGCCACCAGGGAGTAGCGCATGAAATAGATGTTTAAAAATCCGAGAATGGGCAGGAGCATCACGACAAAATAGGCCAGCCCGAAGAACAACGCCTTTCCCCATCCCCGCCGCCAGCGCCAGCATAAGACAAACACCCCCGCCAACAAGACCAGCGGGATGTAAGACAGCACATTCCGGGCGTTGATCTGCCAGCGCGGATAGACAAAAACCAGGTGCAGCGGCAGCACCGCTTTGTAAAGATAAAACCAAACGGCCCAGCCCGCCCCGGCCAAACGCGACCAGAAGTTATCCGTCCGGATAACGTCGTGACTGATCGTCTGATAATTCTGGAACCATATCGTCACCAGACCCAAGGCGGCCGCCATCACGAAAAAAGGAACAACCTGCCGCAGGTCCTTCCATCCCACCCGCCCGCGCCGCCACCAAGCTATGCCCAACAAAACAATCGGCAACGGGACCACGGCCGTTTTGCTCAACAGCGCCAGCGCAAAGGCCGCCAATGCCAGTCCATACCACCGGCCCCTGCCGCTGTCCTCGAATTTTAACCACGACAAAAGCGCGCCGGCATAAAAAAACATGCACAGCGTATTTTTGCGCTCCGTGATCCAAGCCACCGATTCGACATTGACCGGATGCAAAGCGAAGAGGGCGGCAGCCAGCATCGCTCCGGGAATTTTCAGCCGCAGCAGCACCTGCCAGAGCAGCACGGCGCTGAGGGCATGCAGGAGGACATTGACCAAGTGGTAGCCCAGCGGGTGGTTGGCCCAGAGTTGCCATTCCAACCACAACATGCTGGAAGTCATCGGGTAATAATCCGGCGTGGAAGCGGTGAACCACGGACGGTACAAGCCATCCCCGCTTTTGATGACGGGATTGTGCGTCAGAAATGTGTCGTCATCCCAGATGAATCCGGCGTGCCACACAGGCTGATAGGCCATGATGATGACGGCCACCAGGAAGAACCCAAGCAGCCAATCGTGACGCCACGAGGCCGGCAGAAATTCCATAATGCCATGGCTGGCCTTTGCCTTCTCACCCTCACCCACACCTGCCTTCCCGGCAGACAAGGCACACGGTTCGGCCTTTTCGTTGGCTGGGTGTTTTTTCTGCCACATCATGCGGCCCTGATGCTACGTCCTTTTCCAAGGCCAGGGCAAACGTCAAATCGTTTCGGATGATTCTTCACTGAAAATCAGCACAAAAAAGTTCTCGCATTCCAGCCCGGCTTGTGCTATAGGAACGTGGTTCTGGAAGTGGAATGGTTGCGGCGTGATCAGTCGCTCCTGACGGCGCCATTGTGCGTTCCAGCGTTTTACAACCAAATAACCGTGCAAAGTATGAAATTTCGATTCAACCATATCCCAACCGCGCTCCATGCGCTGGCGGCCGTCCTCCCGCTCGCGCTCGTCAACTCCGTTCATGCCGGGCTCACCCTGCAAATGAACATCATCCATGATTGTTATGGGCAGGTTTATACCTTCGCGCCAAACCTCTATCTGAATACCAATGGCGGGGATTCCACGCCCATCACCTATGATCAGGTCTATTCGCCGCAAACAAACTTCCTGGGCGGGGTGGGCGCGGCTGCAACGAACAGTCGCGCTAATTTCCCGGACCTCAACTCCTTGATGCAGTCAGCCACCAACGGCGCCTGGCAATTGATCATAAACGCCGGCGACCCCAGCCAGCAGACCTATACCTTCACTGTCAGCTCCACCTTGGCCAAGGACCCGTATGTCAATGCCGTGGTGGACTATCCGCCGGACGGCGCCAATGATGTCGTTCCACTGCCAACCTTCGCCTGGCACGGCCCGACCAATGCGGGCTCGCTGGAGGTGTATGTGTACGGCGGCCCTTCCAATGTTTTCCAATTCGCCCAACCAAGCGTGCCCGTTACCAGCATCACCCTCCCCCCGGCGCTGCCGGACGGCAGTTATAATTTTGCTGCCAATTACGAGTCCAGTGTGTCCACGCTGGTCATGGCCACGACTCCGCTGGATGCCTCAAGCAATCCGCCCCCCAACTGGAACTCCTTGGCGCTATTCGACACTGGCAATCAGGCCGGCTTCACTGTCCACTTCATTCCTCCCATCCCCCTCGCCGCCGGTCATACCAATATTGCCCATTACACCTTCGACAACAGCGCGGCTCTTGACGCGGATTCGTCAGGCAACGGTTATGGCCTCAGTGACGTTTGGTGGGGAACAATGCATGCCTTCAGCACTGACGCCGAAGTGGGCGGAGGAGCCGTGCAGTTTTTCGGCACCAGCGATATGTTCACCCCCCCCAACAGTCCATCCTTCCCGGCTTGGACAAATACTTTCGCCGGCAGTTTCTCCGCGTCGGTCTGGATCAACACGACCAACCTGGTCGGCGACGATGGCGACACCCTGACCTATTACAATGGGCAGGACGTCATTGATGCCGATACTGCCGGGCCGGGCGCGATTCCAGTTGGCCTGACAGGCAGCAAAGTCGCGTTTTTGACCTCGGATACCAACGGTAATGCTGACACCCTCCATTCCCAACAGAGCGTCACCACCGGCGCTTATGTCCTCATCGTATCGACCCGCGATCAATCCACCGGTCAAAAGTGCATTTACGTCAACGGCCTGCTCGACAGCTCCAACTACGCCAGCACGGAGCTTTTGACCGGTGAAACCGCCGGCAACCTCGGCGGCGACTGGGGCAATGCCGGTTACACCGGTTTGATGGATGATGTGCAAATCTACAGCGGCGTTTTGCTGGCGGCGGATGTCAGCAACCTCTACGCCAATCCGGGCACGACGATCCCAGACGTCATCGGCAGCAACAGCATAAGCTCCGCGGCGCTGGGCGCGGCCTTGAACGCCACCAACCTGACCTGGACCCTCTTGGGGGACGCCCCGTGGTTCGTCGAGACCACCAATACTTACAACAGCGTCTCCGCCGTGCAAAGCGGCAGTCTGCTTGACAGCCAGTCCGCCATCCTCGAAACCACCGTGACCGGTCCCGGCACCCTGACCTTCTGCTGGTCAAGCATGGCGAACGACGATTCCTTTGATCTCGAGTTTGACATGGATGGCAATTATGTTGACGACATAAGTTACGATTCCTCATGGTCGCAGGACCCGCAAGTGGGCACATGGCCCATCCCGGCCGGCATCCACGTCTTGTCCTGGGATGCGAACACTTATTCTGACACCGGCTCCTCCCCTTCTGACGCGGGTTGGGTGGATGAGGTGGTCTATACGCCCTATGGAGCCGCTTCGCCGGTGACGCTGCTGAGTCCGTCGCTGGTCGGGACCAATTTGCAGTTCTCCTTCGTTTCGCAGATCAACCACACCAACTTCGTCCAATACAGCACCAACCTTGCGAGTACCAATTGGCTGCCTTACAGCACCATCGTCGGCGATGGCACCACACAAATGGTCACTGTGCCGGCCAATATCCCGGCGCATGAATTCTTCCGGGTTGCAACGCAATAAGTCGCGGTGAGGCGGAAGGCCATGTGGCATTTAAAGACACTACTGTCCCATAATGGGGCATGAAAAGCTGTCTATGAGCGGCTGGGGACGATCCTTGCTTCTCGATTTGCGCGCGGGCGCGTCCTACTCCTTGAATTTCAATGGAATAGGGCCGAGCAGCAGGAAAACCGCCGCGCCAAAAATGCCAATGACCGAAGGGGTGATGGGCGTGCGGGCCTCCGGCCCAAAATGCCGGTAGATAAAACCGATCAAAAGGATCAACCCCACCCATTGCACGATGTCAATGATGCGGCCGTTTTGCTGACGTTTTAATGGTGTCATACGAATGGCCATAAAAGCAATAACAATGCCGACCGTGGCCAATCCGTCATTTTAGCTTTGATCATCGGTCATTTTCTGCGCGATCATGGGTCATTCTTTCAATCGCCGTTCCAGTGAAAACAGCAATAGAGCCGGGCCTCTCATGTCGCGCAAGTCTTCGCCTCCGCATCACGGCGGCGGCGGAAAGCATTGTGCGCGGGGGGCATCCGTGGGTCTTCGCGCAAAGTGTGCGCGGACAGAATCGGCCGGGCGCAACCGGCGAGCTGGCGGTCATCTTCGATCGTGCCGACCGCTTCCTCGCCGTTGGATTGTTTGATGCGCAATCCCCCATTCGCGTCCGTATTTTGCGCGCGGGCAAGCCGCAAAAGATCGATCAGCAATGGTGGCAACAACGCGCGACCAATGCTTTGGCCCTGCGCCGGGGCCTGTTCGATCCGCAAACGACCGGCTTTCGCTGCATCAACGGCGAAAACGACGGCTGGCCGGGGCTGGTTTTGGATCAATATGACACCACGCGCGTCCTCAAGCTTTACACGGCGGCATGGCTGCCGCGCCTCGGTGAAACGGCCGATTTGCTCAAAGGCGAAGGCCGCCTGGTTTTGCGGCTCAGCCGCAATATCCAAAAACAAGCCCTCGACGATTTCGGCCTCAAAGACGGCCGGATCCTCCACGGCGCGCCGCTCGACGGGCCGGTTGTCTTTTTGGAAAATGGATTGCGCTTCGAAGCCGATGTCCTCCGCGGCCAAAAAACCGGCTTCTTTCTCGATCAACGGGAAAACCGGCGCAACGTCGGGGCGCTGGCCCAAGGGCGCTCTGTTTTGGATTTGTTCAGTTATTCCGGCGGTTTTTCCCTTTCCGCCGCCCGCGGCGGCGCGGCCGGTGTTTGCAGCCTGGACATCAGCGAACACGCCCTGGCGGCGGCGCGCCGCAATTTTGCCCTGAACCAGGACCAGCCGGCAGTGGCGCGATGCCGCCATGAGACCGTTCAAGCCGATGCCTTCGTCTGGCTGCGGCAGAGCCAGGAACGGCGCTTCGATTTAATTATTCTTGACCCACCGTCGCTGGCCAAACGGGAGTCGGAAAAAGACGATGCGCTTGCGGCCTATGCGAAACTGATCGAGGCCGGCCTCGCGCGTTTGAACAAAAACGGCATCCTCGTGGCGTCTTCCTGTTCGGCGCATGTATCCGCCGACGAATTTTTCAGCCTCGCCCGCGCCTCCGCGCGAAAATCGGGCCGGCGATTCAACGAACTGCGGGCCACGCGGCATCCGGCCGATCACCCCGCCACCTTCCCGGAAGGCGAATATCTCAAGTGCATTTACCTTGGTTTTGTGGAGTAATGCCTGCCCGAAAGTGCCGCCTTTAAGAATTGTGTCGTGTCAGACACCTGCGCGGCGAACGTAAAAGCCCTCTCTTTCCGCTCCCTCTCCCGCCGGGGGGAGAGGGCCGGGGTGAGGGAAAGCAAGTAGAGGGTTGGGCTTGCCCCGCCATAGCGTTGACCTTGGTTTTGTGGAGTAATGCCTGCCCGAAAGTGCCGCCTTTAAGAATTGTGTCGTGTCAGACACCTGCGCGGCAAACGTAAAAGCCCTCTCTTTCCGCTCCCTCTCCCGCCGGAGGGAGAGGGCCGGGGTGAGGGAAAGCAAATAGAGGATTGGGCTTGCCGCGCCATAGCCTTGGCGACGGCGGGTGAGGGAGAGCGTTCAACTAACTTTTTTTTCAATCGCGCACTCCATTGGCCTTGTGTATTCCGGCAATGGGTGCGGCGCGCGTTTTTGCCATTCGCTGAAAATCGTGTCGCGGATGCTCTGAGCGTTCCCTCGCAAATGCGAATTCCAGAACCGCAGCGTCTTGATGCCGCGCGATTCCAGAAACTTTTCGCGTTCCATGTCGTGTTTTCGCTGATCGGGGAAGCCATGCTGGCTGCCGTCCAGTTCAATGTTCAATTTCGCCTCCTCGCAAAAGAAATCCAGATAGTAGCTGCCGATTGGATGTTGGCGGCGGAATTTGTAGCCGGTGAAACGCCGGTCGCGCAGCCGGCTCCAGACAAGTTTTTCCGCCCATGTTGCCTTTTTGCGAAGCTGGCGGGCGCGTTCGATGTTTGCCATAACGGGAATTTAAGGTGCGGAGATGAAATGGAAAAGTTGGTTTTTTAGCCCGCCCTCATCCTGACCTTCTCCCCCTGGGAGAAGGAACACCTTTTGTGCGTTTCCATATTATCGGCTAACTGTCCGGCCAATCCCGCCGCAGGTTTTTCAAAGAGACGGCGAACACAAAAGCCCTCTCCTTCCGCTCCCTCTCCCGCCGGAGGGAGAGGGCCGGGGTGAGGGAAAGCAAGTAGAGGATTGGGCTTGCCCCGCCATAGCCTTGGCGATGGCGGGTGAGGGAGAGCGTTTTTGGAAAAACTAATTAATACCTGCGGGTGTCACTTCGCACTTGGCCGGCGAGAACAGAAAAAGCTCGAAGGGGCGCACAGATGAGCCACGTTTGAGCACATGACAGTTCCATTTCGTTGCCGGGTTGAAAAACCTTTGCTGAAAAAAGTGAATTCTGTGACCCAACGGCTGGGCACGGATACAGGGGAAGTGTTCCGAATGTTTCTGGCCGAGATTGCCCGCACCGGCAAGGTGCCAGTCCGTTTGGCGTTGGAACCGGATGAAACCGCCGTCTCACCCTGGGAACAACGGGCAGCGGCTTTGGAAAGTTTCTACGATGAATCCAAAACCTGGTGAGGTGTATTGAGTTTCTATTGAAAGACGGAATTCTGGAAGAAGTCGAAGCGCGCGCCTTGAAACACGCTCTGGCAACGGTTGCGGGCTTGATCCCTGATTTGCCCGAAAATCCGCGGCTGTCAACCAGTTCAAAAAGTGAGAACTGACGCTCGTATGGAAATAAACATCCCGACAAGAAAGTGAATTTCACTTACCGGCCGACGAACTTGGGCTGGGACTTTTCTTGCCTCAAATTTCACTCCTGTTAACATCGCTTTATGAGGCCTGCCAGAGACAATCCAGCGTCCGCAACGGCCACGCCTCGCGATTACTTTGCGACAACCCACTGGACGATGGTGTTGAACGCGGGCCGCAGCGACTCGACCAGCGCCCGCAACGCCCTGGCGCAACTTTGCCAGACCTACTGGTATCCGCTCTACGCCTACGTCCGCCGACGCGGCAAGTCTCCCGCTGACGCGGAGGATTTGACCCAGGGTTTCTTCGCCCGACTGCTCGAGCTCGATTCGCTGGCGAATGTGCGCCGCGAAAAGGGGAAGTTTCGCTCCTTTCTGCTGGCGTCGCTCAACCATTATCTGTCCGACGAATGGGACCGGGAGCGTGCCCGGAAGCGCGGCAAGGGCCGGGTCCTCTCGCTGGAGGCGGGCCCGGCCGAAGCGCGCTTGAGCCGCGAGCCGGCGGACACCCTTACACCGGAGAAACTGTTCGAGCGGCAGTGGGCCATGGCGCTCCTCGAGGCGGTCGTGCAGCGGATGCAGCGTGAATATGAGTCGGCAGGCAAGGGACCGCTGTTCCTGGCGCTGAGGTTTTCCATCGCGGGGGAGAAGGCCCAGGAGCCTTGCGCAAAACTCGCCGCGGAACTTGGCCTCAGCCAGCCGGCCCTGCGCGTGGCGGTGCATCGGCTCCGCCGACGCTATCGGCAATTGCTCCGCGATGAAATCGCCCGAACAGTCGCCACGGAGGCGGATGTGGATGGCGAGATCCGGCAGCTTTACCGGGCGCTGGCAGCCTGACAGGAAATTGGCGCAAATGACGTGTAACATTTTCCCTTCCTTTCCTCTGTAACACGGTGGAATGAATATGAATACGATCAAACTCTGTCGCCAATGCGCAAAACCGCTGGCCCCGGACGCTCTGCTCGGTTTATGCCCGGAATGCATGATGCAGGCCGGCTTGTCCCCCTCCTCCAAGACCGCCATCCCCGTGTCCCCCGATGCCTTCGTGGAGGGGCCGGACACGGAAACGCAGACATTCATACCTGGCACGAGGCTGGGTTATATTGGGGACTACGAGTTATTGGAGGAAATCGCACGGGGCGGCATGGGCGTGGTCTATAAGGCGCGGCAGTCAAGCCTCAAAAGAATCGTCGCCGTTAAAATGATTCGCTCCGGTGAACTGGCGGACGAGGCGGAGGTGAAGCGTTTCCGCGCGGAGGCGCAGGCGGCCGCCCAATTGCAACACCCCAATATCGTGGCCATCCACGAAATCGGCGAGCACGAGGGACGGCACTATTTCTCGATGGATTTCGTCGAGGGCAGGAACCTGGCGCAAATCGCCGCCGGCCGCCCCGTCGCGCCGCGCTCGGCGGCGCAGTGGCTCAAGGCCATTGCCGAAGCCGTGCAATTCGCTCACCAGCGCGGCGTGCTCCACCGGGACCTCAAGCCGCAGAACATCATGTTGGATGCCTCTGGCCGGCCACGGGTGACCGATTTCGGACTGGCCAAGAACCTTGCGGGCGACAGCTCCCTGACGGACACCGGCGCGGTCATGGGCAGCCCGAGCTACATGTCGCCCGAGCAGGCCCATGGACGCAACGACCTGGTCGGGCCGGCCAGCGACGTGTATTCGCTCGGCGCCATCCTCTACGAACTCCTGACGGGCCGTCCGCCCTTCCGCGGCAAATCCCCCATGGACACTCTGTCGCAAGTGGTGAACGACGAACCGCCGCGTCCGCGTTCGTTGAATCCCGGCGCGCCGGCGGACCTGGAAACAATCTGTCTCAAATGCCTGGAGAAACAACCGCTGCGCCGTTACCCGACGGCGCGCGAACTGGAGGCGGACCTGGGCCGTTTTCTCGCCGGCGAGCCGGTGCAGGCGCGGCCCGCCAGCGCCTTGCGCCGGACAATGAGCTGGTTTCGGCGGCACCGCTGGGTGTTCAGCGCGGCGGTCTCAGTGATGATTCTCACGCTGATGGGCCTTGCCTATGGGCTGTGGGAGCAGACGAGATTTCTCATCTGGCTCAACGCCCATCCCGGCTCCGTCAAAGCGCCCGGCCCGCGCACCGCCGCGCTGGATGCTCTCATCAGCCCCGTCTTCGGTCTGTTCCTGGTCTTCGTAGCGCTTTCCGATCTCGGTTACCGAAAGCTCGCCACGCGCGCCCCGTGGAAAAAAATCTTCGAGCCGCCGCTCCATCCGCCGGCGCCTGGCGTGACGGCGGCTTTCGGGGCCTTGGCCATGGCCGGCATGGCGGCTGTCCTTTGCCTCACGGCCAAGGGCATCGAAGCTTTCGTCTGGGAAGGGGCGACTTTGATTTCCTTCCTATGGCTGTTTTGCGTTTACATACCATTTTTTTATTGTTTCGCGGCCCTGCTGCAAGTCGTCACCCGGCAGAGGCAAATATCGGCGGAGCCGCTCTCCGGCGCCATCGCATTCTACCGCGCCCCGGCTGGGGCGAATATACCCCCTGCATTGACGAGCTGGCTGAACTTGGGTTTCAGCGTCCTGCTGGGCCTGTCCCTGATTTTTGGATATTCATTCTGGTTTTATTTTTGGCTGATGGTGGGACTGCGCTTTGGCGGATTCATCCGAGCGAAGTCCTCCAGCAAGATGTCGGCATGGAAAACGGCGAATCGGTCATTGCGGCGTTGGATAAAATGGCTGGCGTGGGTTCTGGTCGCGGTTTTTGTGTTGGCGATCCTTCGTTTCCCCTCCCTCATCTTCACGCCAATCGCTCACCCTGGCTCTCTGCTTCACTCGCCAGGGGACTTGTATATGGCCTTTGCCTGCGGCCTCGTCGCCGGGTGGCTGCTGGTTCATTTGTGGTTGAAGAGGCGCAGGCCTTCGTGATTATTTCTCAAACGTGGGGAGCTGAGTCAATCAACCTGATCTGAACTTCCAGGAAACTGTTCGCAACCTATGGGTATTTCGCGGTTTAAGCTGCTTTCTATATTGGCACAGGATTTGATGTTCCATAATTCATGCGGTTTTCGTTCGAGTTGGCATTCGTTAGGCGAGGATCTGGGAGCGAGAACAGAAAAAGCTTGAATCGGCGCTGAATATTTGACTTTCGTAAAAGTCGAGGTTGTCATTCAACTGCCGGAAGAAATCATCCGTATCTTGGGGCAGGCCATCGCCAGAACCGCTAGACCTGATTATTTGGAATTTCATTTCATAAAAGTGAGAGGTCGAATGCTAGAAATCAAGTACTGAATTCAAACTTGGCTGAGACACTCAAAGAGCGTCAGCTTTTCGCAGAATCATCGCCATTCGGGCGGCGGCAATCTGAGAGGCAATGCCTTGATTACTTCGCGTAAAGCCTCCAGGTGTTGTGCGGGTGCTTTCCAGACGTAGGGTGTCAACAATTCGGGAACTTTTGCGCTGCTGTCCATCACCAGAGCTATAATCGCAAATCGGTCGGCTTTTTCACGCTTTTGCTTCACCGCATAATCAATTTCGGTTGCGAGAAAATTCTGGTCCTTGAACTTGTCAGTTAAGAAGAAAACTGCTGCGCATGAATCCTTCATGCCTTGCAGCAAAGCACGCTCAACGTTCGCACCCGCCACCATTGCATCTTCGTCAAGCCAAGGCTCGAAACCGAGCAATTTGAGCGTGGCATGGAATTGGCGCACCATCGTCTTGTCAACACCTTTGTGACTGAGGAAAATTCGCTTTGGCAGGATCGACTCCATATATTTTTCGGTCAGTTCAAATGCAATTACGTGGCCGTGCATTCGGAGGCCGGGCGCGAGTATCGGGATGACTTCTGCAACGCCAAACCCAGACAGCCACGGGAAATCACCCGCCCCGCTAATCCGCTGCACCTCCGGGATATTCAAAAACCAATGCTTCCCATCCCGCCACAGCCAGTCGATGTTGTTCTTTTTGAGCCACAATGCAAGGTCTTGTTGAACACGTTCAGGCTTCGAAATGTCTGGGCAACGAAACTGGATTGAGAGTTTTTCATCCTCGTCAAATAGCGCGCTCTGCTTCGTGACTGAAAAATGGAGTTTTCCATCCATAGTTCTCACGCCAAGCAACGTGTGGAATCTATTTTCTTTTTCTTCGGCGTAGTCGCTATACCCAATCGGCATGAGGGTAGCTACACCGCGTTGCCGGGAGCATCAAGCTCCAAATTTTCCGGCGCTTTGGCGAGCCTGGCCTTTCGCAATTCGGCCTGCTTTTCGATGTGGGGGGCAACGCCGGTCGGGATGCCTGCCGTGTTCGGACGGTGTACATGTGTCATACATGCGCCAGTTCTCACTTTTTAAACTAATCCAGAGCAGCACATTTTCTGGCAGGATAATTGCAGAAAGGCTAAATTCTGCCCGTCCTCCGTCCCGATTCCATCGGGACTACGGAGGGTGGAAAGGCTAAAGGCTAAAGTTCTGAGCCGCCATTCCCGGCCGTTTATGCGACGACTTCCATCGCCACATGCGCCGTCAAGGGTCGGCGAGCGGGACCAAATCCTCGCCTAACAATTTTTTGAACCGCGAACCACCCGAAATACGCGAAAAATCCAGACCTATTTCCTCGAAAGTTTTCACAGTTCGCGTATTTGGCGTATTTCGCGGTTCACTTCTTTTTCTATATTGGCACAGATTGTGAGGTTCCAAATTTCATGCGGTCTTCGTTCGAGTTTGCGTTCGTTAGGCGAGAATCTGGTAGGAGGCGTGTCGTACCATTCCCAAACAAACCACACCCAAAACCCCACGCGGATGGTCAGATTTAGCCAGATCGAGGCAAAAGCAGCTACATGTTGCCAACCGTTGCCGCTGTGTTGCCAGCCGAAAAGCTCAACGAAACCCTTGTAAAATAAGGCTTGTTGCCGTGTTGCCGATTTTTTGGACCTATCATCCATATCCTGCGTTTCTTACGCTATTCCGGTGGCGGCAACGCCGTCTGTTCCGGCTGTCGGGTCAGTTTCAAGCGCGTCACGCGCGCGCCTTCGGTGGCTTCGACGCGCAATTCGTAATGGCCCAGTTGCAGAACGTCGCCCGTTTTGGGAAATCCTCCCAGCCGTTGCGTGACCCAGCCGCTGGTCGTGGCCATGCCGTCGTCGGATAGATTCTGGCCGACAACTTCTGCCAGCTCATGCACCGGCAGTGCGCCGTCCAATTCCCAATGGTTTTCGTCGCGGCGCAGCAGCAGCGGCTTTTCCTGGTCGAATTCATCCTGAATCTGCCCGACCAATTCCTCCAGAATATTTTCCAGCGTGACCATGCCGACGGTGCCGCCGTATTCGTCAACAACAATGGCGAAATGAAGTTTTCGCGCCAGGAACAGCTCCAGCAATTTTTCCAGGCGCGTCGTTTCGGGCACGTAAATCAATTTGCGCGCCACCGCCGCCAAATCGGCCCCGCGTTGCGCTTTGGCGCGGACGGCCACCAAATCCTTGAAATGAACCACGCCGAGGGTTTTGTCCAGGTCGCCTCCCTCGCAGAGGGGGAAACGCGAATAGCGGGTTTTTTCGGCTTTTTCCAGGCATTCCTGCAAAGTGGCCTCGGTGTCCAGGGCCGCGATTTCCTGGCGCGGGCGCATGACGTTGCGCACGATGCGCCGGCCCAAGTCCAGGGCGTTGAGAATAATGTCGCGGCCCAGGCGGGTGGCGCCGGGGCGCTTTTGCGCCAGCATCAGCCGCAATTCTTCTTCCGAATGAATGTAGAGCGATGAACCCGCCGGCTCGATGCCGATGCGCCGCAACAGCCACTGGGCGGATTGATTGAGCACCCAATTGAACGGGTAGGAGGCCCGGTAAAACCAATCCAACGGACGGGCAACCCACAACGCGGTCGGCAACGCCTTCCGTATGGCAATCCATTTCGGCCCCAATTCGCCCAGCACAATTTGCAGAAATGTGGCAATGGAGAATCCCGTGGCAAAGGTGATCGAATGCAACAGGCTCGTTGAATGAACCCCCAGCCAGCCCAGCGGCGGACCCAGCAACGCCATGAAAACCGGTTGCGCCAGCCACCCCAAACCCAGGCTCGCCATCGTGATGCCCAATTGCGTCGCGCTCAGATACGAGGTCAGGTTCTGCAGGATGTGCCGCGCCAGCCGCGCGCGGCGGTGCCCTCCGACAATCAGCGCGTCCAATTGCGTGTCGCGCAATTTGACAAAGGCAAATTCGGCCGCGACAAAAAAACCGTTGACCAAAACAATGGCCAGCAGGCCGAGCAAACGGAGCGCATTGGCGGCTATGGCATTGCTATCCATACCTTACAATGTCACCTCTCCAAAAATCACTTTGAGAATGTCCTGCAAACTGATGATTCCCGTCTCGCGATGGTCCGGCCCCAACGCCACGGCCAGGCGGCAGCCGGTATGTTGCATCCGGCGCAAGGCCTCTTCCAGGTGCAGTTCCTCCGGCAGAAAAAATGGCGCCTGAATATATTCCCGCGCCGCTTTCGTGGGGTCCAATTCGTCCAGGTAAAGAATATACTCCAGATTGATCACGCCATTGATCCGTTTGGTCGTGGCGTCCACCACCGGCACGCGCGTCAATCCCCGTTCGCGGCATAAGGCCAGCACCTGTCCCAGCGGCAGGGACGCCTCGACATTGATCGTGTTGGCCAAAGGAACCATGACATGGCGCACGCGAAGGTTCGGCAGATCCAAGACGCGGTTAATCATCGTCTTTTCCTCCGAAGTCAAACCCGGCGCTGATTCCTGCATGACGAAACGCAGTTCTTCCCGGCTGCCAAAAAGCCGCCCGGTAAAGGCCTTCCCGCCCGTCCAACGCAGCAGGCCTCTCGAAAACCACCCCGCCACCGCCACCAACGGCGCAAGAAGGCGATGAATCCAACGAAAGGGCAGCGCCAGAACCAGCGTCAGACGATTGGGATAACACTGGAACAGCGTCTTGGGCATCAACTCGCAGGCAATGTAAAAAACGAACACCGCCAGCAGAAAAACCAGCGCCCACAAGACCGGTCTGTCTCCCAGCCAATAATATGATTGGATCGCCCCCAGGCTGAAAATAATGAAATTCACCACCGTGTTGCCGACCAGGATTGTCCAAAGAAAATTTTCCGGGTCTTCCATGAAGCCATGTAGCACGGCCGCGCGGCGGTCTCCCGTCCTCATCCGTTGCCGGACGCGGAACCGATTCAAGGCCAGCACCCCCGTCTCCATGCCCGAAAACAGGAACGACAAGGCGACACAGGCCAGCACGATCAACGCGGTTAAAATGTCACGATCTGTCATGGCTCACCGTTTCTTGACGACCTCGGCCAGCAACTCGCGGATGCGCCTTTCATCGGCAGCCTGCACGGTCAGGCGCAGACCGTCAATCGTCACGGAATCCCCCTGCGCCGGCACCACTTCCAGTTTATTGAGCACCAGCCCGGCCATCGTTTCCACGCCCTGCACGTCCTGCAGCGGTTCGTATTCGCGCCGAAAATTGTCCAGGCGCAACGCCCCCCCCACACGCCAGCGGTTGGGACCGAGCCTTTCCAAAACGGGCGGTTCCGAGCCGTGTTCGCTGTGCAGTTCCCCCAGCACTTCCGCCAGTATGTCTTCGATGGTCACAATGCCCGCGGTGCCGCCGAATTCATCCAGGACAATGGCCAGGCCGCGCTGCTGCCGCTGCAAACTCTTCAGGAGCTGCAACAGATTGGCGCTTTTCGGCACGAAGGAAGGAAACTCGATGGCCAGGGCCAAATCCGCCGCCGGATCCAGCAAGAACGCCCGCGTATTCAGAACGCCGACAATCGTATCCACCGTTCCATCGTAAATCGGCAGCCGCCGATGTTTGCAGCGCCGGGCCGCCGCCATCCATTCCTCCACGGAATGATCGTCGGAAATACAGGCCATTTGCGTGCGCGCTTTCATGACCTCCCCGGCCTGACGGCGATCCAGGCTGATGATTTGCAGGATGATTTCCTTTTCTCCCGCCGCCAGCGCCCCCTGCTGATAGGCCATTTCCAACAGTTCCTGGTATTCGGCGTCGGAAAGGCCCGCCGGCGGCGGCGCGGCCGCGACCACGAACCAACTCAAAACGAAATTGGTCGTTGTCTGGGCAACCCGGCGCAAGGGCCGGCTGAAATCCTGCAACAAAAGCATCACTCGTCCCACGCGCAACGCCCAGAGTTCCGGCGCCCGCACGGCCAGTGTTTTGGGCGCCACTTCCGCGCCAAATAGAATCAGCGCCAGCAGCCCCGGCATTACCGCCCCCAGGGGCCAGCCGCGGCCCATCGCCACCCAAAGCGCCACGCCCACGATGCCAGCGTTGGCAAAGCTGTTGCCCAACACAAGCGTGGCCAGCAGATCCTGTGGTTCGGCCAGCAAACGGCTGATGATTTTTCCCGGACCCGGCGCGCGCTCCCCCAATTGGCGCAGTTGCCATTTGCCCAGCGAGAAAAGAGACGTCTCGGCCAGCGCAAAGAAAAAGCTGGCCCCGGAAAAAACAATCAGGGCGGCCAAGGCGGCCCATGCGGCAATCGGCGTCATTCCCGGAATTTTGAACAATAAAAGCAAAAACACAACAGCCAAAAAACAGCCATTGGCGCGGTCAATGGCCCTTGAGGGCGTATTGCAGCGCGGCTTGCCAGGCCATATTTGTCGGATTCAGGCGCACCGCTTCCCCCAAATGGCTGAGGCTCTCGTCCCGTTTTCCCGGCTGATCCAGAAGGCAAAGGCCCAAGTAATACTGCGCCTCGGCCAATGCTGGTTTGGCGTTAACTATGGCCGAGAAGTGGCTGATGGCCTCCGGGATTTGCCGCTGGTTCATCAGGGCCATCGCCAGCAGGAAATGGGTCCCCAGATCGGTGGGGTTTAAACTTAACGCATGGCGCCCCGCTGCAATGGCATCCTCGTAGCTTTCGTGACGCAATGCCAGCATGCACCAATTCCGCGAGAGAACCTCGTCTTCGGGCGCCAGTTCAACCGCCCGTTTGGCGTGGACCACCGCTTCCTCCAATCGGTCGCAACGCGCAAGGTCCCGGGCCAGTTCGGATTCGATTGGGGCATTGGCGGGGCCATCCTTGAGGGCATGCTCAAGCCGTTCCACGGCCTGCTCCGGATGCTTTTTGGATTCCAACGAGGCAAGCCAGATCGTGGCTTGGCTGTTGCCGGGATAATGGTGCAGCACGTTCAAAAAGGCTTCGGTAGAATCCTCCTTTGCATAAACGGAGGCGGCGATGGCGGACGAAAGCTCGGTTTGGAGACTGTTGGGCTTGATCCAAAACGAGGCGTAAACATTGACCAGCCAAATCCCCAGAACCACCCCCAGGACATAACGCCCCACTTTGCCGCGGCCAGCCCAGTACTCAAAACCCAGCGCCCCCAAAGCGCAAAACAGCAGCAGAACGGGAAGTCCGTAAAAGGCTTTGGTCTGCGCGTAGGAAGGCACCTTCAAACTCATGCCCACTATGGCAAAAGCAAAAAGCCAGCCGATGGACAGCAGCAGCAGCCAGGACAGATGAGCCGCACGGAAGCAGTCGGCCAGGGCGCGCATCAACCCGCTCAACACCAGCGCGGCGGGAACCAGCGCCAGAACAAATCCCACCGCCATCAAATCGTAATTCCAGGGAGGCCGACCCCACACATCAATCTTGCCCCCCAAAAGACCGTCGCCCCAAAGGGTCGTATGGAAAGCGTCCCAGAAACTGTGCAAGCCGCTGCAGAACGGACGGGTCAGCGCATCCCCGAAGGACAAATAATAGCCGGGGGTATGGAACCCTTTGGCCTGCCACCACAGCCCAGCCACTTTCGGGTCCCAGTTGCCAATAAAGGGATGGCCGTATTCGCGCCACAGTTTCAGATAATGCCAGCCGCCTATGAGCAGGCAAATCAAGAGCGGCGCGCCAATGGCGCCCAGCCAGACCCGTGGCGCCCGCTCGCGGCGCAGCATCAATTTCACCGCCAGCGCGCCCAGTAGAGCCGGCACAGCCAGCAAGGCCGAGGCTTTGCTCAACAAGGCCAGCCCAAGCACAATGCCCAGAACCCCGTGCCATCCCCACCACGGCTGCCTGGCCCGCAACAGGTGCAACCCCAGGCACAGCGCGCCGCTGACAAACAGGGCCGAGAGCGTTTCATTGGTCGTGTAATGCAGCAGATAAATTTGCGCCGGCAAAAACGCCGCCAATACCAGGCCGGCCAATGGCTTCTTCCAATCACCCGGAAAGAGCAGGCTCAGGCCGGTAAAGATCAACGCCAGATTCACCGCCCCAATCGCCAGACCCAGGAATCGCAAGAGCATCATGCCCGAAGGCTCAAAAGCTTTCCATCGGCCCAAGTCCAGAAGCTTCGCGCACATCACGTAGTACAATGGCGGTTGAAACATTTCCCAACCCTCCCGGGCCTCCGGCAGCCGCTGGTGCTCCTGAATATAGCTCACATAATCCAAGTGCTGCGGACCATCGAAACCGGCGGCGGCCGGCACAGATGGAAAATTGTGCAGGAACAGCAGCGCCCAGACCGCCGCCAGCACGACCAAAATCATTTTCGGCAGGGCCGTTGCCGGACCAGAGGATTTAGCTCGCCCCATGCAGTATTGCAACAGCGCCACCCCGCAAACGGAGATCACCGCAAAAACACACAGCCACGGCCAGCAGCGTCCCAACGCCCCGCTCGTGGTCTCCAACAAAGAAAGCTCGTTGCCTTTCCCCGGCCTGGGGGTCGCTGAGGCGGCTTGGGCCGCGCGCCAATTGGAACCGGACACGGAAACCTCCCAGGTTTCATCGGAGGTGAGCAAAAAGTTTCCCGACTTGAGTTCCAGGCTCAATGCCGGAGGGCCGGCTTGGTTGACGACCGTGACCGAAATCTCATTGGTCCCCGGGCGGAGGAAAGGCCCGATCTCCAATTGCGACGTTGTCTTCCAGTTCCCGGAAGAAGCGTCGGAGCGCGGGACGACCGCGCCGTTGACATGAACTTCGCCGTTCGTGAAGCACCGCCAGGAAAGCAATGCGGCGGCGGGCTTTTCGGACAGCACGAAAACGCGCCGGAAAGTGCCGGCCAACTCAAAATCAAGATAAGGACGCGCCTCTGGAGGCAGCGGATAGACAATCCACTTTCCGGGTCCGGGAGTCAAAAAGCGGATTTTGGGGTTGAAGACGCAATGCCAAACCAGCAAGGCCAGGGCCGCCAGTGTCAGCGCCGGCGCGCCCCAACGCCAGGCCGCCTGCCAGCGCGGCGGGAGAACGTCGTCCGCATCCCGCCGGCTGCTTCCGTCGGCCGGGAGCGAATCAGAATCAATGATGCATTTCACTTATCCTTTCAACTGCGCCATTGCGCAATCCACCGACCACCTTCAGGACATCGCGTTGCCAGCAAAACGCCACATCGTCGCGCAATTCAGGATTGGCCAGGAGCCGCCGCGCGTTCCGGGAGCGTTGCAGCATGCCGCCCGGATCCCCTTGCGCGCCGAGGTAAATTTCGCGCGCGATATGGGCCGAGTCCGCCACGCCATCGCCTTGAAACCGTTTCCAGACCAGTTCGCACAAGGCGCCGGCCGCCCACGTGTCTTCGTAGGCCGCCTCCTCGAAAGTGCCGGCGCAAACGACCAGCAAGCGGGCCGGTTTCTCCCTTTCAATCCATTGAGCCACGGCAGCCAGGTTTATCACCGCGCCGGCCAGAATCTGTTGGGCGCCCAGACAGGCCTGCAAGGCGCGCGTCCCGTTCGTCGTGGTCATGATGATTTCCCGGCCCGCCACGCGCGGGCCGGTGAACTCGCGCGGCGAATTGCCCAAGTCAAAATCCACTCCTCCGGTTGGCCCGGCGCGGATGCGGACGCCATCGCGTTCGCCGGCCAGCAAAGCGCCCGGATGCCGGCGTTGCAATTCCAGCGCCTGGTCAATTTCCCTGACCGGGAAAATTCTGAGCGCGCCCCGGTCCAGCGCCGTGATCATCGAAGTCGTGGCCCGCAGCACGTCGAACACCACGCACACCGTCTCCGACAATTCATGCGGATTCAGCGCGGAAAATTCAGCCGGAGTGAACAGCACCTCAAGGTTAGTTTGCATCCCCGGCAGTGTAGCCCCCTGCGCGCAAAGTGCAAACCGCCCGGTTTAAAATTGATCCTGCGACGGCGCAGGGGCGCTGGCAGGATGAGTATTCAACTGGCGCACGCCATCCGATATATACAGCAGACCTGATACAGCGGTGAAGAAGCCGGCCCCCGCCACCAGATACCGCAGTGCCCGTGTGTTCCATCCCAGAAGAATCCACAAGACGGTGGCCATTTGCAGGACCGTGGCCATTTTGCCGGTCAGGCGCGCCCGCACTTTGACTTTGCCCATCATGTAATGGATCAGCGCCATGCCCATCAGGATAATCGCGTCCCGGCTCAGAACCGTCACCGTCAGCCACATCGGGATTCGGTCAAAATACCGGTGGTTTTCCATGCTCAGAAGAATGATCCCCGAAATGAGCAGCAATTTATCCGCCAGCGGATCCAGAATGGCGCCCAATTCGCTCCGCTGATTATAGCGGCGCGCCACATACCCGTCCAGTCCGTCCGCCAGGGCGGCAATCGCGAACGACAGCAACGCCCCCAGGCGGTACTCTGCCTGCCCGGTGCGCGCGTAGTAGATGATCTGGCTGATGAAAAACGGCACCAACAGAATCCGCGCAATCGTGATCTTGTTCGCCGTCGTCATGCCTTGATTGTTCCCCCATTGGGCCGGCTTCGCAAGTTGAAGGTGCAAATCCATCGCCGATTTTGTTTCCCTTTCGTTTTTGAAAGCCGTAAACAGATGGGTGCGCATGAAAACTTTTGCTGAATTGGGATTCCCGGGCCGGTTGATCGCCGTCGAAGGCCTGGACGGCTCGGGCAAATCCACCCAGATTTATTTGCTCAAGCGCTGGCTCGAATTGCAGGGACTGAAAGTTTTTTTCAGCGAATGGAATTCCTCGGCCCTGGTCAAAAACGCGACGAGCAAGGGCAAAAAGCGCGAGCTGCTCTCGCCCACCACTTTCAGCCTCATTCACGCCACCGATTTTGCCGACCGCTATGAACGGCAGTTGGTCCCCTTCCTGCGCGCCGGTTATATTGTCTTGTGCGATCGTTACATTTTCACCGCGTTTGCCCGCGACACGGTGCGGGGTTGTCCGGAGCAATGGGTCCGGGGCATCTATAATTTCGCCGCCTTGCCGGACCTGGTGTTTTTCTTCAAGGCGCCCCTGGAAATTTCCCTGCAACGCATCCTCGACGGCCGCCCGCAGTTGAAGTATTTCGAGGCCGGCATGGATTTGCGCCTTTCGACCGATCCCTACGAAAGTTTCCGCATTTTCCAGGGCCGCATTCTCGAACAGTACCTGGCCATGAGCGCCGACTTCAAGTTTCTGGTCATCGACGCCAATCAGCCGGTTGAAGAGCAGCAAAGCGTCGTGCGCGATCTGGTGGCCGCCAAGCTGGACCTGGGCAAGTTTGCGTTGCACAGGCCCCATTCCCATTCATGAAAAGCCCGCGCCTTCCATCCCTTAAAAAGAATCTCCGCCGCATCGTCGTGCCCAAGGGAAAGCCCCGCCGTTTTTACGGGCAGGGCGTGCCGGGGGTTGATCTGTCCAAACTGGCCGGCAAGCTCATTGTGGTCGAAGGGGCCGACGGCTCCGGGCGCTCCACGCAGATTGCCCGCCTGGTGCAATGGCTGGAGGGCGGCGGACATGCCACCGTGCAAGTCGGCCTCAAACGCTCCACCCTCGTCAGCGAAGAACTCAGCCAGGCCCAGCAGGGAAATATTCTGAGCCATACCACCTTGAGCCTTTTTTACGCGACCGATTTCGCCGACCAATTGGAGAATATCATTTTGCCCAGTTTGCGGGCCGGTTTCATGGTCCTGGCCGACCGCTACATCTACACCCTGATGGTGCGCGACATGGTTCGCGGCATCGACCTGGCCTGGCTCAAAAACCTCTACGGCATCGCCCTGGTGCCGGACGCCGTCTTTTATCTCAACGTCGATCCTGAGGAATTGGTGCAGCGCAATTTCGCCAAAAACCAGGCGCTGGACTATTGGGAAAGCGGCATGGATTTGGGACTGTCCCGCGATATGTTTGACAGCTTTCTGCAATACCAGGACCGCGTCGCCGCCAAATTCAAGGAGTTGCAAGCCATTTACGGATTCACCATCCTCGATGGCCGGCGTTCCCCGGAAGAGATTCACATCGAACTGCGCCGGCGCATTGCCGCCGTGCTCGCCGCATGAGGCCTCACCCCCCCATTCCCCGCCATGTCTGAAGCCGCCGCCAAAGGAGATTATTTCATCGGCGTCGATCTGGGCGGAACCAAGATTCTGGCCGGGGTCTTCGACGCGCAATTGACTTGTCTGGGCCGCAATAAAATGAGCACCAAGCCGGAGCGCGGCGCGGACGAGGTAATCGAACGCATCGCCCGGTGCGCGCGGGACGCGGTGGATGAATGCGATCTGGACCTCAAACAACTGCGCGGCGTCGGTGTCGGCGCCCCCGGCGCCATTGATGTCTCGTCGGGCCGGGTGATTTTCGCCCCGAATCTCCAATGGCAGGACGTGCCGTTGAAGAAGGCCCTGGAAAAGGAACTGGGCGTCCCGGTCTCGATTGAAAACGACGCCAACGGCGCCATGCTGGGCGTTTTTGAAACGGAACTGCAAGCCAAACCGCGCCACGTCATCGGCATCTTCATCGGCACCGGCATTGGCGGCGGGATTATCGTGGATGGCAAATTATATTCCGGCTTCAATGGCACCGCCGGCGAAGTCGGGCACATGGTCATCGAAGTCGGCGGCCCCAAATGCAACTGCGGCAACCGCGGCTGCTTCGAGGCCCTGGCCAGCCGCACCGCCATTTTCCGGAAAATTCATGCCGCGGTCAAAGACGGCCAAAAGACCCTGCTCACCGACATGCTCGGTCCCGAATTGAACGATTTGCGCAGCGGCGATCTGCGCAAGGCCATTCGCAAAGGCGACAGCTTCGTCGAGAAAATCATCGAGGAAGCCGCCGAATACACCGGCATCGCCGTGGCCAACCTCATCAACATTTTTAACCCGCAAACCGTCGTGCTCGGCGGCGGGGTCATTGACGCTCTGGGCGATGAAATGATGGCCATCATCGTGGAAACCGCCGAGGACTACGCCCTGAGCGGCACCAGCAAGGGCATTGAAATTGTGGCCAGCAAAACGGGCGACGATGCCGGCATCATCGGCGCCGCTGTCCTGGCCCGCAGGGCGGCCAAAGAAAAATCATAACCCGGCAGCGCCGGGGGGCGCCCCCGGATGCCTTAACTTTGAGTTTTTAACTTGAACCCTGAAGTTCCAAACCGTCGCGCCGTAATCGACATCGGCACCAATTCTGTCAAGGTCCTCGTCGCGGACGTGGCGGAAGGGCGGCTCACCCCGGTTACTGAAATGAGCCGGCAGACGCGCCTCGGCGCCGGGTTTTATGTGACACACACATTGCAACCGTCCGCCATCGCTTTAACGGCCGGGGCCGTGGCCGAATTTCGCGCCTCCGCCGCCAAACTGGGGGCCTCATCGGTCCGCGTCATCGCCACCAGCGCCGCGCGCGACGCCCGCAACGCCGTCGAATTGATCGACGCCGTGCGCCAAAGCACGGGGCTGGAAACGGAAATTCTTTCCGGTGACAAGGAAGCCGAATGGGTTTTTTGCGGCGTGACCGGCAATCCCCGCCTGGCCCAATCGTCCGTGCTCATCCTGGATGTGGGCGGGGGCAGCACCGAGTTCATTGTCGGCGACCACGCGGTGCCGCACATTCGCAGCAGTTTCAGCCTGGGCACCGTGCGGCTGCTGGAGCAATTGCGCTTGAGCGATCCGCCCGGCCTTGCCGCGCTGGCGGAATGCCGCGCCTGGCTGAAGGATTTTCTTGTCAAGCAAGTCGTGCCGTTCATCGAACCGGCATTGCGGGCCTGCCGCGGGCCGGTCTGCCTGGTCGGCACCGGCGGCACCGCCACCATCCTCGCCCGCATTGAGACCCGGATGCCGGGGTTTGACCGCGACAAAATCGAGGCGGTCCAGATACCCCTGTTTCGCATCCAGGCCCAAGAGCAAGAGCAATGGCAAATGACCCTGGCGCAGCGCCAGCAAATCGTCGGCATGCCGCCCCATCGGGGCGACGTTATCTTGACCGGCACGGCGATTTACGAATCCATCATGGCCCAATTTGGCCTGACGCCCCTGGGCGTGAGCACGCGCGGCCTGCGCTACTGGGCCTTGCTCCATTGATGAAGCCTCCCTGGTTAGCCCGCTGCCTTGCCTTCATCGATTATTTTGCAGCCTTCGGTCCAATCCGCATAAACCTGCCAAAGCTTGATCTTGCCGTTCGCCACTATAGCCTTCCAAGCGGCTGGCATTTCAATTCTGTTTTCCAGGACAAGCCCACGCTTGCCGTTGTAGGTTCCGAAAGCCGACCCGAAAACCGCCACGAGAGATTTATCTCCCAGTATGCTCTCGACCCGTATTTCGTAGTCCGGGAACATTCGGAAGTACTCCTTCCATCCGGCGGTCATGTTCTCACGCCCCGACTGGATTCTGCCGCGGGAATCTACGAAGGTGTGATCCTCCGTCATCAGATGGGACAGCTCAGAAGGGTCGTGTCGGTTGATTGCCGTGATAAAGGCCTCTACGACATTAATCTCGTTCGAAATCATCCTGTTTCTTGCACCGGGCTGACGATGAGTAGCAGGGGGCAACATGTCAACATTTTGATGATTCGGACTGTAATCTCATCATTCCCGTTCCCTTCGCTTTTGCGCTCTGCGCTTGGCCTCGAGCAGCCGGCTGGTCGTGGTCTTCTCGGTGGGCTGTTCCTTTTCCTGGGCCGTCGGCTCATTGGCCATTGTTGCGGACGGTTCCTTGCCGGGTTGCGGCTCTGCGATGGGCGCGGGCTTTTCCGGGCCTGTCAGCTCTCTGACTTCTCGACGGCCCGCTTGCCGGCGAACTTGTCGATTTGGTAGAGGCCATTGTGATTGTCGCCCACCAACTTCAGCTTGGCCACCATGTCGCCCACGCTTTTTTCCTCTTCGACCTGCTCGTCCAGGAACCATTTCAGAAAGGAGAGCGTGGGGAAGTCCTTGTCGGTGGCGGCCAGTTCGTAGATGCCGCTGATGGAAGCCGAAACTTCCTCCTCCTGGATGAGGCTGGTTTGGAAGGCCTCAAGAACGGATTTGTAATCGCATCTCGGCGCGGGCAGGGCCTGCAACGCGACCTTGCCGCCGCGGTCCACGAGATATCTGAAAAACCTGTCAGCGTGTTTCAGTTCCTCGCGGGACTGAAGCGACATCCACACGCCGCAGCCCGTGAATGCGGTATGATCGAAATAAGCGGCCATGCCGAGATAGGCGTAAGCGGAGCGCAATTCGAGGTTGAGTTGATCATTGAGCGCCTTTTCAATTTTAGCAGAAAGTTTCATAAGCGGCAGGGTAAGGCAGTCCCACCAGGATGGCAAGCTTATGCGGAAGCCTCAGCGCCGTTTGCCATTTTTCGCCCTGAAAAACCGGCATCAGTATGGAAAGCGAGCTTCAGCGTTCTTTTGTAAACACCTTGTTGACAATGTGTTGTGAACATTCAAAAAGCTGAAAATTTCACGGTTTTTTCCGGGGACACGATTTCCAAAACCCCTTGAGAATTTCAAGGGTGACCTTCGAGCCTTTGCTTCCGCCTTGCCATTTGCAAGATTTCGCAAACGGGTTTGCGGTCGCAAAGTCTGACGCACCAGCTTCCCAGCCGCGCAAGCGACTACTCCTTGCTTGCCCCGCCTTTGCCGGTGTCTTCGCCGACGGTTTCCATCAGCTTGATGAGCGGCAGGAACATCGCTATAACAATGCTGCCGACGATGACGGCCAGAAAGACAATCATGATCGGTTCGAGCAGGGAAGTCATGGCGGCGACGGCGTTATCGACTTCTTCGTCGTAGTTGTCGGCGATCTTCATCAACATCTCAGGGAGGGCGCCGGTTTGTTCGCCGACATCGACCATGCTGACGACCATGGGCGGGAAGACGCCGGCGGCTTCGAGGGGCGCGGTAATGGTTTCGCCTTCCTTGACACTTTCATGAACGGCGGCGACGGCCTGGCCGATGATGACGTTGCCGGAAGTTTCCTTGACAATGGTCAGGGCCTGCAAAATGGGGACGCCGCTGCTGACCAGGGTGCCCAAAGTGCGGGTGAAACGGGAAATGGCCACTTTGCTGACGACCGGACCGAGCACCGGGACGATCAGTTTGAATTTGTCCCATAATTTGCGTCCGAACTTTAAGCGAATGAAGACGTTGAAGACGACGACGACGGAAAGAATCTCCAGCAGGGTGCGTCCGATATGGTCCTTGATGGCCGAGCTGATGCCGAGGACGAAGGAGGTGAAAGGGGGCAAACCCCCGGAGCCTTCGCCAAGGGTGCCTTCAAAAATTTCCTTGAACCTTGGAATAACGACGACCATCAAAACGCCCATGATGGCGGAGGCCACAACCATGACGGCGCAGGGATAAAACATGGCGGCGATGATTTTGCCTTTGATCTTCTGCGCCTTTTCCATGAATTCGGAGAGGCGCTTGAGCACCACTTCCAGCACGCCGCCGATTTCGCCGGCCTTGACCATGTTGACGAACAGACGATTAAAGACCTTGGGATGCTGGGCCAGCGCCTCGGAGAAGGTGCTGCCGCCTTCGATGGCAACAGACAGATCGCCCAGAATGGTTTTGAGGTTCGCGCTCCTTTCCTGTTTCTGGAGCACGCGCAAGCCGCGCAACAAGGGCAAACCGGCCTGCACCAGAGTCGCCAATTGCCGGGTGAAGGTGCAGAGGACCTTGGATTTGACGCGGCCGCTCAGGCCGGGAATTTTGATCTGAAAATTGAGATCAACGCCGCCCTTTTTGCCTTTGGCCGCCTTCTTGGCGAGGCCGGCGCCAGTGGCGCCCTTGTCCTCGACCACCTTGGTGGGGAAGAACCCCATCTCCTTGATGCGGCCGATGGCCTCGTTCTGGTTGGCGACCTCGAGAGTGCCCTTGGTTTCCTTCCCCCTCGAGTCCATGGCGACGTAGCTGAATTTTGGCATAAGACTCAGGTGTATTTGACGACTTCCTCAATGGTTGTATCCCCATCGAAGATTTCGCGCAAGCCGTCCTCGCGCAGGGTGGTCATCCCCAGTTCAACGGCCTTCTGGCGGATGACGACCGTGGGCGCCTTTTCGTTAATCAACAAACGAATGGGTTCGGAAGCGACTAACAGTTCAAAGATGCCCCGGCGGCCCCGGTAGCCGGTGTCGTTGCAATTCGCGCAACCGCGTCCGTAATAGAACACCTTGTCGCCCACATCGTGCGGAGAGAGGTTGAGCAGGGAAAGCTGGGTTTCAGTCGGCTCGAATGGCGTGCGGCATTTCTTGCAAATGGTCCGGACCAGCCGTTGGGCCAGCACCGCCATCAAGGTCGAGGACACCAAAAACGGCTCGACCCCCATGTCAATCAAACGGGTGACCGCGCCCGGGGCATCATTGGTGTGCAGGGTGCTCAAGACCAGGTGGCCGGTCAGCGAGGCCTGGATGGCAATTTGCGATGTTTCCAGATCGCGCATTTCCCCCAGCATGATGATGTCGGGGTCCTGCCGGAGAAAGGCGCGCAGGGCCCTGCCGAAAGTCATGCCCACCGATTCATTGACCGCCACCTGCATGATGCCTTCGATCTCGTATTCCACCGGGTCTTCGATGGTGAGCAGTTTGGATTCGATGCTGTTGATGCTGCGCAGGCAGGAATAGAGCGTCGTCGTTTTACCGCAGCCGGTGGGGCCGGTGACGACGATAATGCCGTTGGGTTGCTGAATGGCTTCGGCCACATAGTCATAAACACTCTTGGGAAAACCAAGGGCCTTGATGTCCATATTGACCGCCGCGCGATCCAGCACGCGCAAGACGACCGACTCGCCAAATTGGGTGGGGAGGGTGGAGATGCGCAAGTCGATGCCGCGCCCGGCAATCTGCAAACTGATGCGTCCGTCCTGGGGCACCCGGCGCTCGGAGATGTCCAGGCCGGACATGACTTTCAAACGGGAAATGACCGGCAACGCCAAATGCTTGGGCGGAGGCGACATTTCATAGAGCGCGCCATCGACACGGTAGCGGATTTTGAATTCGTCCTCGAACGGTTCAAAATGAATATCACTGGCGCGGTCCTGGATGGCTTGAAAGAGGACAAGATTGACGAAGCGAATAATCGGCGTCTCGTTGGCCAGATTGGTCAAGTCGGCGGTCGCGCCGCTGGCCGCGGCTTCGGCCGCTTCGCGCGCGATTTCATTGTCCTGGCCCAGTTCCTTGATGATGTCCGCCACGCTGGACTGGGCATCCCCATAGTACTTGCCGACCGCCTCCTCGATGGCCGCCGGGTCGGCGACAACCGGGACGATGTCCTTGCGGACGACGTAGGCCAGTTGGTCCACTATGGTCGGATCCAGCGGGTCGGCCAGGGCAACATGCACAGTGGAATCCGTGACTGCGACCGGCAGGCATTTATACATGCGGGCGGCGTCGGCCGGAACGGCGGAGAGAATCTCCGGAGTCAACTCGCGCTGGCTGAGATCAACGACCTCGGTCCCCATTTGAGTGGCGATCATATGGAGCTGGTGGTCCATGTCCATCAGGCCGAAGTCCTGCAGGATTTCGCTGATGGTTTTGCCGCTCCGATTATGTTCTTCTTTGACCTCATCCAATTGGAGGTCATCCAACACGCCTTGGGACCGGATCAAGTCCAAAAGAGGGCTGGAAATGGCGCGGGAATCAACAGTGGTGGCGCTCATTGGGCCATTTCGGGTTGCGCGGTGGCGGCCAGTTCAGCCTGGGCGGCTTCCCATTCCGCCAGTTTCTGAATGACGGTCGTCGGGTCCTGGGATTTGGTGATCGCTTCCTCACGGGAAATGATGCCCTGCTGATATTTGTCCATGAGAAACCCGTCCAGAGTCAGCATGCCGTACTTCGCCCCGGTCTGGATGTCGGAATTGATTCGAAAAGTCTTGTTGTCGCGGATCAGCGCCGCGATGGCCGGGGTGTTGACCATGATTTCAAAGATGGCGATGCGGCCCGGCTTGTCGATGCGGGGCAGGAGCAACTGGGAAATGACCGCCTGCAACACGGTGGAAAGCTGGATGCGGATGGTTTCCTGCTGGTTGATGGGGAAGGCGTTGACCAGACGGTCAATGGTCTTGGCCGCGCCGGTGGTGTGCAGCGTGCCGAAAACCAAGTGCCCGGTTTCGGCGGCGGTGACGGCCGCTTCCATGGTTTCAAGGTCGCGCAACTCGCCGACCAGAACCACGTCCGGGTCCTGGCGCAAGGCGCGCCGCAACGCCTCGGCAAAACTGGGCACATCCACATGGACTTCGCGCTGGGTGACGATGGCCTTTTTGTGGTAGTGATAATATTCAATCGGGTCCTCGACGGTAATGATATGCGCGTCATCGCGCTCCTCGTTGATGATGTTAATCATCGAGGCCAGTGTGGTGGTCTTGCCCGAACCGGTCGGCCCGGTGACCAGGATCAGGCCGCGGGGCCTGCGCAAGAGGCCCATAATGGTGGGCCGCGGCAAGCCGATTTGTTCCAAGGTGAGAAGCTTGGTGGGGATTTGCCTCAAGACCACCCCAAAGTTGCCCTTTTCCTTGAAGACGCTGACACGAAACCGGGCCATGTCGCCAAAGGCAAACCCAAAGTCTGTCCCGCCGTTCTCGCGCACAAGCTGGATGGAATCTTCAGAAGTGATGCTGCGCATCAATTCTTCCGAATCTTCCGGGCGCAACGGCGGCCCCTCCACGCGGTGCAAGATGCCATGCACCCGAATGGTCGGCGCGATGCCGACGCGAATATGCAGGTCGGAAGCCTCTTCCGCAACCACCAACTGCAACAGATCGGACATGGAGTAGGACATGGAATAATATTTTTATTTCTTCATTTTCAGTCAACATCACCCACGGTGGCGCGGATGACTTCATCGGCAGTGGTCAGCCCGGCCATGACCTTGCGCGCCCCATCCTCGCGCAGGGTGCGCATGCCCATTTCGCGCGCCCGGGCGCGCAGGACCGACGTGGGGACGCGGTCGTAAATCAATTTGCGCGCCTCATCGTCAATCACAAATATCTCGAAAATTCCAAAACGCCCGCGATAGCTCGTTTTATTGCAGTCATTGCAGCCTTTGCCGCGCACGAAAGTTGCGCCGGAAACTTTGGCGCGGTCAAGGTCCAAAGTGGCTAATTCGCTGTCGGTGGGCTGATAGGGGGCGGCGCATTTCTTGCACACTTTTCGCACCAGCCGCTGGGCCATCAAGGCGCGGACGGAAGAGGCGACCAAAAACGGCTTCACCCCAATATCGATCAAACGGGTGACGGCGCCGGGGGCGTCGTTGGT
>Ga0326727_10006306_pt1 | contig 32685 bp, 25 predicted proteins | sample MB2enrmetagenome_FD_207643 | JGI IMG/M metagenome (GOLD analysis project Ga0326727, IMG submission 207643) | Lab enriched peat soil microbial communities from McLean, Ithaca, NY, United States - MB29MY | ecosystem: Environmental > Terrestrial > Soil > Wetlands > Peat | place: USA: New York...
CGGAGGTGGTGGACCTGGTGGTGGAAGAGCAGGGACTAGGGACTAAGGGACTCTGGACTGGAGAGCTCGACGAATTAGCTGAGTTGCCAAGGCCGGTGCGGGCTCGGCGGCGGGTGCTGGGACTGAAGTTGCGCGACGGACGCAGGCTGCTGGCCGGAGCCACCATTATTACTACCGGCACGTTTTTGAACGGGCTGATTCACTGCGGCGAAGAGCGGTATCCGGCGGGACGCAGCGGCGAGCCGGCCAGCGTTCTGCTGGGCGAGGCGCTGCGCGCTCTGGGCTTGAGGACATGCAGGCTGAAGACCGGGACGCCGCCGCGGCTGGATGGGCGGACGATCCACTGGGAAGCGTTCGAGGAACAGCCTGGAGACGCGGACCCCACGCCCTTCAGCTTCAGGACGAAGAGGATCGCGCAGCCGCAGGTGAGCTGCCACATCGCTTTTACGACGCCGGAGACGCTGCGCATCATTCGCGAGAATGTACACCGTTCGGCGATGTATTCGGGACGGATCGAGGGGATCGGGCCGCGCTATTGCCCATCGATCGAGGACAAGATCGTCAAGTTTCCCGATAAGACGCAACACCAGTTTTTTCTGGAGCCGGAGGGGCTGAACACACACGAGGTGTACGTGAACGGGATGTCGACGTCTCTGCCGATGGAGGTGCAGTGGCAGATCGTCCACTCGATTCCCGGCCTCGACCAGGCGGAGATGCTGCGGCCCGGATACGCGATTGAATACGACAGCGTGGACGCGACCGAGCTGGACCGGACGCTGCGCGTGAAGGCCTTCACAGGCCTTTATCTTGCGGGGCAGATCAACGGGACGAGCGGCTACGAAGAGGCAGCCTGCCAGGGCATCATGGCGGGCATCAACGCAGCGCTGTGGCTGAAGGGCGAGGCGCCGTTCACCATGGACCGGAGCGAAGGCTATACGGGCATCCTGATCGACGACCTGATTTCCAAAGGGACAAATGAGCCGTACCGGATGTTCACTTCGCGGGCTGAGTTCCGGCTGCACTTGCGCATCGATAACGCCGACCGGCGGCTGACCCCGTACGGTCGGCGGCTGGGACTGATCGGCGATGAGGCGTGGGCGGAGTATGAGCGGAAACAGGCGCGGATGGCGGCGCTGGAACGGATGCTTGTGCTGGGCAAGGTGGATGCGGAACGGCTGGAAGCGGCGGGATTTCGCGGGCTGACGGCGACGGCCGGACTGACCTGGGCGCAATTGCTGAAGCGGCCTGAAGTGACGATCGAGCCGGTGCTGGGAGCAATGCGGGAGGCGATGGCGGAGGACCCCATGCTCAAGGAGATGGCCGCGGCGCTCATGGAGAATTCCGGCGAGGAGAATCATGTGGGGAGGGCCGTGCTGCGCAACGAAGTGCGGGCGGTGGAGACTGAGATCAAATTCGCCGGCTATCTGGAGCAGCAGAAGAAGTCGATTGCAAAGCTGAAGGCCGCGGAGGCGGTTGCGATTCCGGAGTGGATCGAGTATGGCGCGATCAGCGGGCTCTCGCGGGAGATGCGGGAGACGCTGGAGCGGGTGCGGCCGGTGACCATCGGACAGGCCAGCCGGATTCCAGGCGTGACGCCGGCGGCGCTGAGCCTGGTGCATGTGTCGATAAAGATACAGGGCGCCAAAAGCTGGCGAGCCAGGTAGAGCGTCTTCGTTTCATGGCCGAAGTGAGTATCTGTGCTTTCACAGCTTTGTGCACAAAACGCACTGCCCAGGGGGCTCCCAGATGGGCACCCGGTCGGTGTTACTGAGGGCCCTTGTCGCTTCTGGAGAAGAGCGGGATGTGGAAGGGCATCTCGGCGCCGGAGGGCTTTTTGGTTTTGGAGTTGGAGTCTTCGCGCAGCGCGGTGCGCTGGGAGTTGACGCAGACCCAGCCGCCGCGAAGGCGCTCGAAAACGTGAGTAAACACGCCCTTTTCGTCCACCTGAACAGAGTTGACCTTATGGTGCAGCGTATAGGTGCCGTTGGCGACGGCGATGTCGCCCAGCATGCGCACGGTGATCACCTTCTGGGTGAGGTAGAGAGACTTGTCCTCGCCGGTCATCACCTGGACCAACTGCTGATTGCGGGTAGTAATGTCGCCGCTTGCAGCAACGTCGACAAACAAAGGCGACAAGACCAGTTCAAGGCCATACTGGTCGCGCCGGTTGACGGCATCGGCCCAGGAGTCTTCGATCTTCTGGAACTGGATCACCTCAGGGCTTTCAGTGGAGGTGACGGCGGGCTGGGTTGAGTTAGAAGCCGGAAGAGGAGCGGGGTCCGGGGCCTGAGCGATCGCAACACAGCAGGAGAGAAGGAGAGCAGAAAGACAAGCAGAAAAACGGATCATGTGCGGCATGTACTCCCACCTAATATGATAACGCCCCGGAATCACGGTTCTTTGACTCGAAAAGGGGACTGTGGGGAGCAGGGGGCGGTTTTCTCAACGCACTCGAGGAAAAGGAGAGGTCAAAGCAACGTCTGCAGGCGGTCAGGGTGATGGAGGGTAACCAGGGAGTCTTCGATGGAGATCCAGCCGTCTTTGCGGAACTGGCCGAGAGTTCGGGTGACGGTCTCGCGGGTGGTGCAGGTCATTGAGGCCATCTCCTCATGCGTGAGCAGGAGCGGGAAACGGAACTCGCCGGCGTCGAGGTGCTCGCCAATCTGATTGGCCAGTTCGAGGAGCAGGCGACCGAGGCGGGCAGCCACGGTCTCAGAGAGAGCGATGCGGCAAGCGTCCTGGAGGGCAAAGCGGTACTCCTGGCAGATGCACTGGACGGCGCGCATCTGCGCCTCCTTGTGGCTGCGCAGGAAGCTGAGAAACCTCTCGCGCTCGACGGGGCGGAGTTGGGCGGTGGTCAATGACTCGGCGGAGACCTCGTAGAGCCCGTGGGAGAGGACCGCGTACAGGCCGAGCATGGAGCCGGGACCGGCAACCCGGACGATCATATGGCGGTCGTCCATGCGGCCGGTGGTGAGCTTGAGATAGCCACTGCAGATGAGATAGAGGCAGCGGGCTTCTTCTCCCTGGTTAAAAAGTGAAGCCTGAGCGGGGAGAGAGATGGTGCTGGTGGCGAGTTCAAGATCAGCCAGGACAGCACTGCCAAGGGAGCAGAACCAGCCGGGGCGGCGATTGGAACAAGCCGCACAACCAGCGGGAACCTGCCTGGTGACGTGCTTTTGCCGGGTCTGCGTTTCCGCCAAAATCTGAGAATCCGCCATGGTCTTGCCCCGCCCGATTCCGATTGACCCCTCGCTTCCGCTTTCTACTGTGCCCCGCAGATTGCTGCAAGGGCAACAGTTAAGGTGAAAATGCTTCGGGCCCGCGGAAAAGAGGGTTTTGCTCTACAGGAAGTCTGCCGCAGGGACCACGGCAATTGATGTGACGGGGCTCACGTCTATGCCAACGCGAGGCTGCTGCCGGAGCCGCAGAGCTGTTTTCCTGGAATCCAGACCATCCTGGTATTGGTTCACGATGCCGCTGATCGAGCTGCGAACATCATTTCGAACGGCATTGACGCCGGAGAAGGCGGAAATGGCGGAATGGTTAGGGAGTGACCGAAGAATCTGTTCACTTTTGGACAGCGGCGAAATGAAGAGAATGGTAATTTGCGGAAGTTGGTCTGACCCTTCTTCGGCTGAACTTGTCCCAGGTAGGCGTAAACGCTGTTAAAACAACGAGTTATTTCTGAGAGCCCATTGGGTTTGGGTAATTCCATGTGGATTCGGGTAATTTCTGCGGCCACATCACGCGGCGGCAGGAGATAGAGGGGTGGACGAGTTCGATTTGTCGAATGTGATGAGCATCTTATCGTGTGTGATGGACATCACCGCTCGGACATATGACGAAAAAGTAATCTTCACGGCATGTAGTGATGCTCCGCACAAGCGTAGCCTCCGCAAGGACGTAGTCCAACAAACCTGCTGCCGTGCCGGCGCACCCGAAAGGGGTGGCCGCGTTCTACAGATGAAACGTTGGAAGATTGTTTCCGGAGGACACGATGAGAGCACCCAAGGCGGTATTTTTCATGCATAAAGATAGGCCCGTAACGCGAATGGAAATTGGTGCGGCTCCGGGGAAGAGGCCGGGACTGCGAGCTTGTTTGATGTTGATGCTGGGCGCGAGCCTGCTGTGCGCCACCGCGCTGGGGGCTCCCGCGCCGGGCAGCAAGCCAGCCGACACGCAGGCCAAGGCCGCTGCGGCGACGAATGTGGGCGCCGATACCTGCGCTACCTGCCATGAAGAGGTGAGCAAGAAGTTCGCCGAAAACCCGCACACCAAAATGGCACTGATGCACGGCAGCAGCGGCGTCACCTGCGAGAACTGTCATGGAGCGGGCAGTGCGCACGTGGATGGAGGCGGGGACGCAACCAAGATCTTCAACCCCGCCAAGGCCTCGCCCAAGGATGTGGATGCGAAGTGCCTGAGCTGCCACGCGGGAGCGCATCCGGACTTCGACCGTTCTCCCCATGCCAAGGCCAACGTGGGTTGCGTGAGCTGCCACGACATCCACAAGAGCAAGGGCGAACATTTGCTGAAGGCCTCTGAGCCGACGCTCTGCTTCCAGTGCCATACCGACGTGAAACCTGCGTTCGGAATGCCGTTCCACCACAAGGTGAACGAAGGCCTGGTGAAGTGCAGCGACTGTCATGACGTTCACGGCACTTTCGGGAACAATAACCTGAGATCGACGGCCGATCAGAACATGATCTGCACCAAGTGCCACGCAGAGGTGCGCGGGCCGTACGTGTACGAGCACGCCGCGGTCAAGGCGGAGGGATGCATGGCATGCCACACGCCGCATGGATCACAGAACCCACGGCTGCTGAACATGCCGAGCATCAACACGCTGTGCAACCAGTGCCATAGCCCGGTCGCCCAGGGCACGGTTCATGGGATCAACACTGGATCGGCGGAGTTGCAGCCTTGCATTGACTGCCACACCTTTATCCATGGGTCCAACCTCAATCAGGCGTTCCTGAAGTAATGGAGCTCGGCCGCGCACTCCAGACTCATTGGCCGTCGCGGCCCAGATCCCGGAGCAACTTTGCACGCGCGTTCAAGATTCTGAAGTGATCGACGTTTTATTCAAGTGAGGCTTCATATGAAGAACATAAGCTGGCTTTCTCAGCTCTCCAATCAACAGCCCTGTGGTGCAATGATCCAGCGCATCGTGGGGTTCTTTGGAGTCGCCGTTTTACTCGTGATGACGGGCGTGGCCGTCGCCCAAACTCCGGCCGCCCCCGCCCCTGACCCGGGTGCGCAGATGTCAGTCCCGACTGGGTATACAGCCCATGAGTCCATCGATATCGGTGGAAACATGGACGACATCGCGGGCAGCGGGGCGATGTACGACACCATGGTCAACCTTCACACCGGGCCACGCGTGCAGGAAGAGATCTTTGAGATGCATGCACTTCCGGGCAGGAAGAATACGCTTGTCGACTCCATGTCGGCCGTGGCCAGCGGGTTCGGCGGCGATCCGAACAACTTCGCCAAGCTGAGCCTCTCGAAGGACAAGATCTACGAGTTCTCGGCAATTTTCCGTCGCGATCGCCAGTACTTCGACTACGATCTGCTGGGCAATCCGAATATCAACACGGGGCTGTCGATTCCCATCGGGCCCTCGAACGCGCCAACCGGTTTGCTGGCGTGGCCGCAGGTTAGGGATTCGTCGGTGATGTTCAACACGGTGCGCCACATGACGGACACCAGCCTCACGCTCTTTCCGCTAGCGAAGGTGACGTTTCGGTTGGGGTATTCCCATGGTATCTTCCAGGGTCCGACGCTGAGCCCCGCCGATTCCGTGGGCAAGTACAATTCTCTGCTATCGGAGTATCAGCGCAACGGCAGCGACGATTTAACCCTGGAGGCCGATTGGAAGCCCGTGCAGGGCACCAAGTTGAGCTTTGAAGAGGAGATCAACCACTACAAGGAAGACTCCTATTTCACCCTTGACCCGGCCATATTCATGGTGCAGGAGGCGGACGGAACACCGGTGTCCCTTGGCAACTGGGACAGCCAGACCGCGTACGGCATCGGCGGCTGCAACACGGGCAGCATGGGCAGTGCATACACCAGCTCAAGTGTCTACACCATCCTTTCAGCGGCGCAGACTGCCGGTGGAAAGCCGATCATCAACCCGGCATGCGACGTCGTTACGAGCTACCTGCGCAGCCAGCCTACGCGCATTCACTATCCCACAGAGATTTTCCGGTTGCAAAGCTCGAGCATCAAGAACATCGAGATGAACGGCAATATCAGCTATACCGATGCAAACATGAACCTGCCCAACTTCTACGAGAATGTCCAAGGCCTGGATGGAGTGACGACAAGTCCAGCGGGTGGGGTTCGCTCGATTACGTTTACGGGCAACGCGACCGCGAAGCGGGCGGTTGTCGCAGCCGACTATGGCATCGTGTGGCAGGCTGCAAAGAACTTCAGCCTTTCCGATCAGTTTGACTATTCCGACGTCCACCAGCCCGGCACCGCCAACATCTCGGCAGGGGCCACCATGGAAACGCCCACAAATCCAAATGAAACCCTCAACTATTCAGGGACGCTGACCCCCGGAGCCGCCATCAGTCTTGGCGGCAGCCCCAACGGCACCCCGCTGCCCGACTACTTTGGCCAGAAGTTCGTGACCAATAGCCTGACGGGGACCTGGGATGCCACGGCTCGCACCACGCTGTCGCTCACCTATCGCTACCGCACTCACACCATCGGCGAGGGCATTCCCGATAACGCTCCATTGGCCGTGAACACGGATACGAACGGAACGGTAACCATTAACGAAAGCGCTGGAATCTTCAACGCGGCGCTGCGTCCCGCCAACAATTGGGAACTGAACGGCACGGTCGAGGTGTCCTACGATGACAACGCATTCACCGCAGTCGCTCCGCGGCAATTGAAGCACTACAGAATGCATACCATGTACAGGCCAAAGCCGTGGGCGACGGTATCTGGCGCGTTTAACGACCTGGAACGGCATAACAACACGAACAACAACCAGAGCGCCGTCGCGTTATTCACCTCGTCGGGCGGAACAACGGGTGTCCCGTACGACGGCCCGCTCAACCATGTCGATCACAGCCGGATTGTGAGCGTGGGCGCGGACCTGGCGCCGAATGAGCACTATGCGTTCAACATCAATTACGCCTATAGCGATGTGTATGCGGCGACCAACATCTGCTATCTGAACGGCTCCCCGACCACAGGCTCGAGCACCTCTCAGCCCGGCGCTGTGGCCTCGGCCACCGCGACCCTATGTCCTGGGATTTTTACCAGGGGGTCGACGACCATCCTTTCCGACTGGGGACCTAACAAGGACTTCATGGACGCTCCGACGCAGTCCGGATCGTGGGCCTTTATGCTGTCCCCGTCCAAGACTTTCCGCGCCGATATCGGCTATCGTCTCAGCTCTGTGAGCGGCAGCCGGTTCTTCAACGATGCACGCGACGTCAACGGCTCGATGGTGTCTTTGTACCAGTCGCCCTTTTTGAATGCCGCGTGGACGATCCATCCGGGATGGGTCTGGAAGGCCGAATATCGGCACATTGAGTACGCCGAGGGTGGTCCTTCCGGCTCACCGTACTGCAGCACCTCAACAACTGCGACAGCAACGATTGTTCCTTGCACCTCTTCCACGCTAACCGGTCCGACCGGACTGACTGAACCGACTTCCGGCCTGACCGCGCCCCGGGATTTTCATGCGAATAACGTGACGGTTGGATTGCATTACGAATTCTGAGGAGAGACCGCCATTCCTCAGGAAGATTTCGGTGGCGGAGCAGATGGGAAGGTTTTGCCGGTCCGCCCGCTCATTGCAAGGAGGGGCGGAATCGCCGGAGTAGAAGGAACGACTATCCTGCACCGCCGGCGCGAGACATTTTTTTGAAGAAACCGTACACGGCCACTGGCGCGTGCGCATACACTGGCGGCTGAGATCATTCAGGAGTTTTACCATGAGGAATTCGATTCGATTTGGAGTGGCTCTGGCCGCAGTAGTTCTTCTGGCCGGCGCCGTGGGCTTCGCCCAGTCCTCTGGGGAAGCAACTTACAAGGCGAAATGCCAGAGCTGTCATGGCGCCGCCGGCATTCCAAGCCCGGCAATTGCCAAGGCGATGGGGGTGAAGCCAGCGTCCGATCCGTCGGTCAGGAGTTTCTCCGAGGACAGGATGATCGACGCCACGAAAAACGGCATGGACAAGATGCAGCCGTTCAAAGGCAAGCTGACCGACGCGCAGATCAAGGACGCGGTGGACTACTTCCGCACGTTTATCAAGTAAGACGAGAGCCGGCGCAACCCACAAGAAACGCGAGCGGGTTGCGCCGGTTCGCGTAAGATGGTCTTCGTTGTCCTCTCGAACACCGTCCCAACAGCCGAAAGCCGCGGGCAACTGGGCTGGCACGAGAACAAGCTCATCGGCAGGTGCTGCTCGATACGTACAGGCCGCAACTAACCCAAGGAGTCTCACAATGACAAAGACGATTCGATCCCTGTTGGTGCTGACCGCGGTAGTTACATTGGCCGGCGCCGTTGGCTTTGCCCAATCCGGTGGCGAAGCGACCTACAAAGCCAAGTGCCAGATGTGTCATGGCTCGAACGGCGTACCCAACCCCGGGATTGCCAAGACGATGGGCGTCAAGGCGGTTTCAGATCCTGAAATCAAGAAGCTGACCCCGGAGCAGATGTTTGCGTCCGTCAAAAACGGCAAGGGCAAGATGAAGCCGATCGCAGGTCTTACCGACGCGCAGATCAAGGACGCGGTGACCTTCTACCGCGGCTTGCATATGCTTAACCCGCAGCCACTGCCGCCCGGCCTGTAAGGGTTGCGACCGGCCGTGACAGGCCCGCCCTGGAGCGAAACCAAGGCTGGCGTACCGAAATCAGTGTCCATTGCGTGCAGGTTTCCGCAGGAAATCAACACCCTGTACAATGCTTTTCGGGGCGCCGCGATCGAGGTTTCGTTTTCATTGGCGGGCCATTGATTTGAAAGCAGGGGGTAGGCGCGAGTGTTTGAGAGATTTCGTGAGGGCTGGGTGCGGCCGGCGCTGTTTTTCGGCAACAATCCCATCAGCCTTGCCGGGGGCGCGATTACGAGCGCCTCCGGCGTGACCATGATCATCTATTGGCTGGTGGAACTGTTCGGCCGGGCCAACGACAATCCCTATCTTGGCATCATCTTCTTCCTGCTTTTGCCGGGATTGTTCGTAGCCGGGCTGCTGCTGATTCCCGTGGGCGTGTTTTTGCGGCGCAGAAAGCTGCAGAAGGCGGGACTGATTCCCGCCGAGTTTCCCAAGATCGATCTCAACGACAAGATCTTTCGCCATGGGCTGGACATCGTTCTGGTGGCTACGATCGTGAACCTTCTGGTGGTGGCGATGGCGAGCTATCGGGGCGCGGCGTACATGGATTCGCCACAGTTCTGCGGGCAGTCCTGCCACGTGATGCATCCGGAGTACACGGCCTACAAGATCTCAGCGCACTCGCATGTGGCGTGCGTGGAATGCCACATCGGAACGGGCGCCCAAGCTTACTTCAGCGCCAAGGTGAACGGCACCAAGCAGCTTCTTGAGGTGTCATTCGATCGCTATCCCATGCCGATTCCGTCGCCGGTGACGAGCCTGCGCCCGGCCCGATTTACCTGCGAGGGCTGTCATACGCCTGCCAGGTTTGTGGGCGAAAAGCTGCTGGTGAAGTCGAATTTTGCCGACGATGCACAGAACAGCGAGACGCAGACGGTGCTGGTGCTGCACCTGGGCGGAGAGGATTCGCTCTCCCACCTGAGCGGCATTCACGGCGTTCACCTGAACCAGATGGAGTATATTGCGACCGATTCGACCCGCACCACCATCCCCTGGGTGCAGAGGCAGAACGCCGACGGCTCGCAGACCGTGTTTACCTCGTCAGCGCTGAATGGCGCCATGCCCAAGGGCGAACGGCGGACGATGGACTGCATCGATTGCCACAACCGCGCGGCGCACACCTTTGTGACCGCGGACGAAGCGATCAACCGGGCCATGGCCGATGGGGCCATCAGTTCTGACCTACCCTGGGTCCACAAGGAGGGCCTGGAGCTGCTGAACGCTACGTACGCGAGCCAGGACGAGGCGCGCGCCAAGATCCCCGCGCAGCTTGCAACCTTCTACCAGACCCAGCACCCCGAAGTGCTGCCTGCCAAGGCGGCGCTGGTAAAATCCGCCGGCGAGGAGCTGGCGACGCTCTATTGCCAGAACGTGTTCCCGGACATGAAGGTGACCTGGGGGACGCATCCCAACCATATTGGTCACATGAGCTATCCGGGGTGCTTCCGTTGCCACGATGGCGACCACGTGTCAAAAGACGGAAAGACAATTACCCAGGACTGCGCGAATTGCCACAACTTGCTGGCCGTGGAAGAAGCCAAGCCCAAGGTACTTTCGGACCTGGGACTCTAGAGAATGTGGAAACGGCGGCCGGAAGCCGCCGTTTCATTTTGCGGCTGACTCTGTGAGACGGCTTTAATAAATAATCTGCCTTGTGACCACCCCGAAGCGCTATACAATCAGGGCGAAGCACAACCAATGAGCAGCGCCTCCTCAAAAGGTGCAGGGTTCAAGGACAGCTCCGCGCAGGAAGATGGTGTTGCCCCGTGTGCCCGTCCGGACGAGGGCGCAGCATATAAGGGTTAGAGCGCAAGGAAGAACATGGCACAGAAACGAAGCTTCGCTCTGCCGCTCGCAGTTCTTGTCCTGGCCAGCCTTGGAGCGGCCGTGGCGCAGACGTCAAGGCTGGCCGGCGATTGGCGCAGCACGGGCGCGGTGACTGTTCCCGGCAGCAAGCTGCCAGGCAACTTTGCCAAAACAGACCTGGGAGCAGCGCCGGCGGGCGAGCGGCTGGGGCGGATGCTTTTGTTGCTGGCGCCCCCGGCGGCCCAGCAGCAGGCACTGACCACCGAGCTTGCAAACCTCCAGAATCCTGCTTCGTCCTCCTATCACCAATGGCTTCCTCCGGCAGAGTTCGCCGCCGCTTACGCAAACTCCTGGAGCGACGTTTCCGCGGTTCAAGCGTGGTTAGAGAGCGAGAGCTTCACGGTGGCTCCGTTGCCGGCGGGGCGGGGCTGGATCGAGTTTTCAGGAACGGTTGCCCAGGTCGAGCGGGCTTTTCACACGCAAATCCATACCGTGACCACGGCCGGTGAGGCGCGATCGGTGCTGGCCGGCGGCATCTCGGTTCCGAGCGCGCTGAGCCCGCTGGTGCAGGGGCTGGTCTCACTGGACGGAGTGCTGGCGACGCCCGCACTGACCACGCCGCAGCCGGTTTCTTCCACTGTGGCCGAGCTTGCGGCGCAGACCTCTCCGGGTTCCGCGGAGGCTCTGACCCCGCGACTTGCGGCGCAGCTTCTACATCTTGATGCGCTCCAGTCGGCGGGCGTCAACGGCGCAGGCGAGACTATCGCCATTGCGGCGCGCGGCAATGTGACGAGCGCAGACGTTGACGCATTCCGCGCGGCCTTTGGGCTTCCGGCGATGCCGCTGAGGACTGTTCCGGCCGGCGCCGGAGTTACGGATTCTGGAGCGGCGGGCGACCAGGCTGAGGCCACGCTGGCAGCTTCCTGGGCGGGAGCCGCGGCTCCGGGGGCGCAGGTTTTGGTGGTTCCCGCAGCTACGACAAATGCTACGGACGGACTGGACCTGTCGCTGGCGGCGATCGTGGACCAGGCTTTGGCGCACACTGTTGCGGTTGGCTACTCAGCCTGCGAGGCCGGACTGAGCGCGGCGCACCAGGCTTACTACTCAGCGGTTTACCGGCAGGCGGCCGCGGAGGGCATTGCGGTGATTGCAGCCACGGGCGACAGCGGCGCATCCGCTTGCCACCCGGCAGGCAGTGATGCCCTGGTTAACAGCGGCTACGGCGTGAATGCGCTGGCTTCAACGCCCTGGAACACGGCTGTCGGGGTCGCGGCCTTTGGCCCAGCCGGCCCGGCGGCTGGAAATACGGCACTGGCGGCATGGTCTCCGGCCAGCGCCGCCGATCGAGCTTATGCAAGCGGAGGCGGCAGCAGCACGATCTACGCAGAGCCCAACTGGCAGCCGGTTCCGGCTCAGCTTTCGGCACAGCCAGGGACGCCGAGCGGCGGAACAGGATCCAATAAGCGGCTCCTGCCGGACCTGGTTTTACCTACGGCCATCGACTCGGGCGTGAATCCGGGGCTGGCCTTCTGCCTGAGCGGTGTGGCGAGCTCCGGCGGCTGCACACTGGTGCGCAGCGGAGGCAGTTCAGCAGGGGCGGCACTTTTTGCGGGGATTGCGGCGCTGATTGCTGAAGAGAACGGAGCGCAAGGCAACCTGGCGCCCAGCCTGTATGCAGTCAGCGGTAAAAGCGGGATTTTTGCCGACGTGCAGCAGGGCAGCGCGCAACTGAAGTGCGTGGCGGGGAGTCCGGGATGCGACGCTACGGGACAGATCGGCTTCAGCGCCTGTACCGGCTACGACCTGGCTACCGGACTCGGCGTTCCTGACGCTCATGCACTGGTGAGTGGATTGGCGAACCCTCCGGTGACCGGCACTGCCGCGGTCTTTGTTACTGTTACCACCGCTCCGACGACCATCAACCCTTCAGCCCTGATCACCATCAACGCCCAGGTGGTGTCCCAGACCGGCGGCGCTACGCCCACGGGAACGATTCTCTTTTTCGACGCCGACACGGGCACGAATCTTTCCTCGACGCCCTCGACTGTGGGGATCAACGGAACGGCTTCAGTGAGCGTTGAAGGAGTCTTTCAAAACGGCGCCAACGAGATCGAGGCAGAATACAGCGGCGATGCGACCTACGCGCCCGGCAGCTCACCGCCGGTAGACATTACCGTGCAGCCCAGCGCTACCAGTCTCGCGGTTGTGCCTTCAAACTACAGTCCGGCGGCAGGCTCGACGATTACCGTAACGGCTACGCTGACGGTGACAAATCCAGGCAATAGTCCGCCCACCGGATTGCTGACCCTGACCCTGGATGGAATACCCACGACGGCGGCGAATTTGAGCGGCACAACGGCATCCTTCTCCGTGACCATTCCTTCGGTCGGCTCACATAATTTGCAGGCGATTTATGCGGGCGATGCGAACTACACAACCTCCACTTCGCCGGTGGTGACAATCAATGCGTCAAAATCCGCCACTACGCTGACCGTGACCCCGGCCACTACCACGCCAGCCACGGGCGTTCCGTTTCAGGTCACGGCCACAATCAACACTCCGACCGGCAGTACCGTGCAGCCCACTGGCACAGTGAACTTCACGCTTGACGGAACATCCGCGGGAACCGTGAACGTGGTTCCCGGGTCTCCCTCGACCGCCGCGATCGCCATCACCGTGGCCACCTCGGGATCGCACAATCTGCAGGCTATCTATAGCGGCGACAACAACTACAACACTTCAACGTCGGCATCGGTTCCGGTGATTGCGGGCAAGGGCGCCACGGTGACTACGCTAACGGCGAATCCGCCGGCGCCTGTACCCGGAGGCACGGAGACCTTTACCGCAACCATCGCTCCCACCAACGCCGTGGGCGGGACCACCTATACGATCACCGGCACGGTGAGCTTCTATGACGGCACCACGCTGCTGGGGCAGGTGACGGTGGGGAACAATCAGGCCGTTCTGAGCGGGGTTACGCTCAAGGGCAACGTCTCCCACAGCATTACAGCGGTCTATTCGGGCGACGGCAACTGGTTGGGGGACACATCGAACGTTTTAGCCCTGGCGGCTACCGCGTTGTCAGATACGGTGGTGCTGACTTCGAACTATTCGACGGTGCAGAACGGAGTTGCGCTAGTCCTGACAGCCACGGTGACGCCGAGTGCACTGCCCACCAGCAGCGGAGAGGCAAACCCCACCGGCTCGGTAGTTTTCTACGACGGAACTACCGTGATCGGCATCTCCGCACTGTCGCCGGTGGCGCAATCCGACTCCTCGATGGCGATGCTCACCACGCAGACGCTGCCCACCGGGCAAGATACGCTTACAGCTTATTACGAGGGCGATCTCTATTACCTGCCGGAAACTTCGAATGCACTTACCGTTACGGTTGAAGACTTTACCATCACTCCGGCGGCCAGCAATCCGGCCACCAATCTGAACATCAACCAGGGCGGAGCGGGATCCGCGTCGTTCGTGATCACGGGGACGGGCGGGTTTAACAATGAAGTGCAGATCGTGTGCGCGGTTCCGGCGCAGGACGACATGACCTGCACCGCGACTCCGCAGCAGGTGGTGCCGACCGCAACAGTCACTTTCGTGGTGCAGACCTTTACTACGCCGGCGATTGCGAGAAGCGACGAGCCAAAGCCGGTGTGGCCACGCGCGGCCGGAGGCACGGCGCTGGCTGTGCTGGGATTTTTCCTGCTGCCGTTGGGACGCCGGGCCCGCAAAACGCTTCTGAAGGCGGAGGGCGGGCCGGCACAACGTTTGCTGATCCTGATTCTGCTGCTGGTGGGCCTGGTGGGTACCGGCATCGGCTGCACCAGCAACGCGGCACTCGCACCCTACGGCACTCCTTTGGGCGTGGCCACGCTCAAGATCACCGGGTCGGCTTACGTGGACAACACTGTTGTGAGCCACAGTGTTTATTTGACCGTCGACGTGCTGGCTCCGGGTGCGACCGCTCCGTGAGCGCGGGCCTGGGTGGATAGCGCATTTTCAGCAAAACCTGAGTAAGGCTGTCTGCCCGGAAGTGTTAGGCTGGCATGTCGCACATAAGGAGCCTTTTCCGCATGTCAACCAGCCACCCGTTTCACTTCAATCTTGTCGAGGCGGCCCACGCCGCCATGATCGAGCACGGCTTTCAGCCGGATTTTCCCGCCGGCGTTGCTGCCGAACTGAGCGCAATTCAAGCTCATCCCGAAGCGCCAGCCGCGCCCGGTGCTCAGGACCTGCGCAACCTGCTCTGGTCCTCCATCGATAACGACACCTCGAAGGACCTGGACCAGATCGAGTGGGCCGAGCAATTGGCCGACGGCCGCATTCGCGTGCTGGTGGGCGTGGCGGATGTGGACGCGCGGGTGAACAAGGGAACGGTTATCGACGGCCACGCCCGCAGCGAGACGACGTCGGTCTATACGGGCGTCAAGGTATTTCCCATGCTGCCCGCCGAGCTCTCAGAGGGCATTACCTCGCTGAATGAGAACGAGGACCGGGTGGCAGTGGTCATCGAGTTTGCCGTGGACGCGGCCGGCACAGCATCCGATGGCAAAACCTACCGTGCGCTGGTGCGCAACCGGGCGCAACTGGCGTACAACAGCGTGGGCGCGTGGCTTGAGGGACGTGGGCCGGCGCCTGCCAAGGTGGCCGCCAGTGCGGATCTGGCAGCGCAACTGAAGCTGCAGGACGCGGCGGCGCAGCGCATGGTCGGCGGGCGCTTCCAGCATGGGGCGCTCGATCTGGAGACGATCGAAACGCGGCCGGTGATGCTGGCCAATGAGGCGATCGAGATCGCGAAACTCGAAAAGAACCGCGCCACGTCGGTCATTGAGGAGTTCATGGTGGCGGCCAACGGCGTGGTCGCGCGGACCTTCGAGGACGCTGGCGTGGCCTCGATCCGCCGCATTGTGCGCACGCCCAAGCGCTGGGACCGCATTGTGGAGGTGGCCGCGGGCCTGGGGACCACGCTGCCCGCGCAGCCCGATTCGAAGGCGCTGAACGACTTCCTGCTGGCGCAGAAAGAGAAGGACCCCGACCACTTTCCCGACCTCTCGCTGACGGTGATCAAGCTGATGGGCCCGGGCGAGTACGTACTGGTAAAGCCCAATGAAGTTTCGCCGGGCCACTTCGGCCTGGCGGTGCAGGATTACACTCACTCGACGGCGCCCAACCGCCGCTTTCCCGACATGGTGATCGAGCGGCTGATGAAGGCGTATCTCGCGCACGGGCCGCAGCCTTACTCCGAGGACGATCTGAATGCAATTGCGTTGCGCTGCACGCTGATGGAAGACAACGCGCGCAAGGTGGAGCGCGAGATGCAGAAGCGGATTGCGGCGGTGGTGCTGCGCCCGCGGATCGGGCAGAGCTTCCCGGCCATCGTCACCGGCGTGAACCAGTACGGGACGTTCGTGAGGACGCTCGATCCGCATGTGGATGGAATGGTGGTGAGCGGCGGCAAGGGACTGGATGTGGGCGACAAGGTGACGGTGAAGCTGATCTCCACCAACCCAGAGAAAGGATTTATTGACTTTGCGGCGTCAGGGGTTTCTGTACTTACATTGTGCGCACGTTGATGTACATTGATTATAGATACAGATGGAAGATCAACGATGGGCACCGCTGTCACAGAATCGAGCAGGTTGCGCGCGGAGAACATCAATCTTCGCCTCAGCCGGAGGCAGAAGGCGTCGATCGATCCAAGTCGATGCAACTCAACCTAACTGCGCAACGACTCTTGCTGCTCCCGTCACGGTAATCATGAGAATCTGCGGATAGGCGGGCGAAGAGATGAAGCCATATCTCTCATAGAATCTCTTTGCGTTCGGGGAGATTGCGCTCACCAAAATGGCTCGTATTCCAGCGATGTCTGCCGCCTGCAAGGTTCGCAAAACGGCATCGCGGAGAAGATCCGCCCCAATACCGCGACCCTGAAAGCGAGAGTCGATGGCAAGCCGCCCAATCAGGATCACGGGCACGGGGTCGGGCATGTTGCGCTTTACCCGCGTAGTGGCTTCCCCGTGCGCGACAGCGCCAGCCGCAAGCGCGTAGTAGCCCACAACGCAACCTCCGGCGCACACAACATAGGTTCGGGAAGCGCCGCTTTTATCATTCTGAAGCGCACGGTTCCTTAGCCAATGATCGAGGGAGGGTTCACCGCAACTGAACTGAGTCAGATCGTGATTGACGCGCAGCCTTTCCGGTGGACTGATTCGGTCACCCAAGCCCTCTATCGCTCCCACGATGGCTTCCTGTTGAGTAACCGCGCCAACTTGGGATTGGCCGCAGGAGGATTGTCCAGCATGGCACAGAATCGCTGAAACTCCTCCTCACCGAGGTTGAAATAGCGCCGGTCGAGCAATACCGATTCAGCTTCTCGACACACCACGTCTAACATGAAATCGGAACGGTTCCTGCCAAGTGCGTCGGCGGCGTTGTCAATCAGCGTCTTTTGTCGGCGGCTGACGCGGAGGTTAATGTTTTCGGCTCTCAATTTGCCGGATTCGGCAACAGCAGCCCTCATATTCCACTCCTGTGTACGCACAATCAGTATACAGCGATGTGCGTACAATGTGGTTGCTTTTTAGCCGGGAACTGGATTGGGGCGACAGCTGCTTACATCCCGGGTGGGGGCTGGACCAGGCCAATCAGATGGCCTTCAGGATCGGTAAAGCCGGCGATGATGCCACCGTCGGGGATGGGGTGGGGCCCGAAAGCCTTTTTCCCACCATTGCTCTCAATGGTGGCGAGGGCGGCGTTCAGGTCCGCAACTGCAACATAAAAAATGACATGGCGGCGGGTTTCCTCGGCGCTGCCAATGCCTCCGCCGATGCCCGAACCGGGCCTCGACCTGGTGTCGACAAGCGAATATCCGTCCATGAGCGGCGTGATCTGCCAGTCGAATACGGCCTTGTAAAAGCTCTCCAGGAGTTTCTGGTCTTTCCCGATAATTTCGAAATGAACGACTGGATTGGGCATCGGCTGTTCTCCTTTTTACCGAATCTAAGAGCACTTTACACGGCCAATGCCGGATCAATCCAGCGAAAAGACGGCGAAAACAGGGCGTGGGCTGCTCTGGCACGGCTACCGAGGCCGGGCGAGGAGATTCCTGTGTCCTCGGGACGCGGAATTGCGTCTAACTAAAGGAATTGTGAATGCGCAGTGAGATTTGCTCCCCGGAGTGCAGCCTCATAACAAAGACTCCAGCAAGGGTGAATTATCTTGACGGCAGTCCCTGGTCTGGTTTGCCTTTTTTGGCGGAGCGGGCAGACGGACGCCGAATCCACATCTGGTGAATGGATGCTCTCAGGTTCTCGATTTATCGCTGTCACGCTCTTCTCCGGCATGGCCCTTCTTGGTCAGCGCTCTTATCTTTCTTCACAGGAGCCGGTCAAGAGTCCGGCGATTACCGCCCAGGCCCTCCCGGAAGCTCCCGCGCCGCGAGTTGACGTTGCCGCAGCCGCGCCGTTTGGCGAGCAGACCCCCGCCGGACAAGACCAGAGCACGCAGCAACCTGCGCCAAGTTCCGCGCCAGCTCAAAGCCCAGCCGCACAGGGCAGTTCCAGCTCGCAAACGCCGGCGGGACAGCCGGCTGCCCAGGAGAATAAGCACCAGCAGGCCGCCGAGCAGATCAAGGAGGAGGAGCATCAGCGGGTTCTGGGGATTGTTCCCAACTTCAACCTCACTTACCTTGGCAGCCAAACGGTGAGCATGACCGCGACGCAGAAGCTGACTCTGGCCTTTCATGCCGCCACAGATCCGGTCGCCTTTGTGATTCCGTTCTTTGTGACCGGTTACCACGAGGCACTGGATGAGGATAAGGGGTTTCCGTGGGGCATGAGGGGGCTTGGCGAGCGCTCGGGCGCGGCCTACCTGGATTCCTTCGACGGCAACATGATCGGCAACGGCATCCTGCCCGCGATCTTCCACCAGGACCCGCGCTACTACCGCATGGGCCACGGTTCAGTCACTCGCCGGGCGCTGTATTCGGCTGCCACCAGCTTTATCTGCAAACACGACAACACGGGCAAGTGGGAGCCAAACTACTCGAACGTCGGGGGCAACATCATCGGAGGCGCGCTCTCCAATCTCTACTACCCTGGCAGCGATTCCGGCGTGGGCCTCACCATCAGCAATGGGTTAATCGTGACCGCGGAGGGCGCGATCGGCTCCGAATTCGATGAGTTCTGGCCGGATGTCTCGCGCAAGCTCCTACACAGGGACCCGACCCACGGGCTGGATGCCCAGGCTCGGGCGGCCGACGAGGCAAAAAAGAGAGCCCAACAAGGTCAGCAGTAGAGCGGCCGCAGTCAACGAAGGCAGCGGACAGGGGATTTCTTTGCCTCAATCTCTGTGCGCCGCGCGCTTGCGCCTTCGCGAGGCTTTGATTTATCGTGATTCATCAATCCTGCGCTGATAAATCGATGCAGCTAGCCAGCACTTTCGTTATTTTGAGAGGCCGGCGCAGTCAAAAACCAGCAAAGCTCGAGCGGATTTGCCAGGCGGGATTAGCGGCTCGGATAGATAGTTTGGGAGGCGTATTAATGAAGCGGCTTGCATCCGGTAACTCGATTCTGTTGCCGTACATTCTCATTCTGGGTGTAGCAATCCTGCGCCTTACGGTGAGTCATCCTTATAACTTCGTTCCTGTCTTCTCCGGTCTTCTCTTTTTCGGAGCGTGCCGGCCCAGGCGGGAGTTTGGCCTTCCGATTCTCGCGCTGATGGGCGGGGACATTTTTCTGACCACGCACCGCTATGGCTACTCGCTCAGCAGCGGTCACGCCGTGACCTGGATCTGGTATCTGGGAGCGACGATGCTGGGCGCCGCGATGTTGGGTCATTCGATTTCCACGCGGCGGGTGCTTGGAGCTTCGCTGCTGGCATCGGTGTCGTTCTTCTTGGCGAGCAATTTTACGGTGTGGGCAGAGTGGGGCATGTATGCAAAGACATGGGGTGGACTTGGCGCCTGCTACATTGCCGCACTGCCATTTTTCCGCAACAGCATTGTCTCCGAGACGGAATGCAGCCTGCTGATTTATGCTTTCTTCCGCTATCGCGAAACACTCGTGCTCAACAGACGCATAGAAGCAGTTTGTTCCTGATTCCGGCGCAGTTTTTTGAGAGGTAGAAACATGGCGCAATCCAAAGAGCTCTACGACGCAATTCTCAACGGCGATGCAAAAAAGGCATTCGCCGCCACGCAGGCCGCGCTGGCAGCGGGCGCAGAGCCGATGCAACTGATTGCCGAGTCAATGGTGCCGGCAATGGATGAAGTTGGCCGGCTGTTTGAGGCCGAGGAGTACTTCGTCCCCGAACTTCTGCTGGCCGGTCGGGCCATGAAGAGCGCGATGGAACTGATTCGGCCGCTGCTGGTGGCTTCAGGACAGAAGATGGCAGTCCGCGTGATCATCGGGACGGTGAAGGGCGACCTGCACGATATCGGCAAGAACATCGTCGCGTCCATGCTGGAAGGCAGCGGATTCGAGGTGATCGATCTGGGGGCCGATGTGTCGCCGGAGAACTTTGTGGCCGCGGTGAAAGAGCGCCAGCCTCATATCGTCTGCATGTCGGCGCTGCTGACCGTGACCATGCCGGCGATGAAGACGACCATCGACGCGCTCGAGTCCGCGGGCGTGCGCACCCAGGTGAAGGTGCTGATTGGCGGCGCGCCGGTGACCAGCCAGTATGCCAAAGAGATTGGTGCCGACGGGTACAGCGAAAACGCCAGCGGCGCGGTCAGCCTGGTGAAGAACCTGCTGGCAACAGCGTGAGACGATGATCGAGCAGATGAGTGGCCGGGCAGCGTTGAAGTACTCCACCCTTGCGATTCCAAACCCGGATGACTTGTTGTATGGCGTAAGCCCGCATCCGCTCAAGTGCGGGCTGGGGCTGACGATCGGCGGAGGCACTGTCTTCCCCGAAGTGAACTTTACCCTGCCGGCGATGAATATCGAGGAGGGCACGTGGGCCGAAGTGGTGGCTCACTACGACGAGATGGCGGCGCAGATTCTGCGCCGGGCGGTGTCGCTGGGCGTGCCTGGAATCGTGCTGGAGTTTGAGCTTCTGCCGCCCATGACGGAGCGGCCGGAGTGGGGTGCGGAGCTTACCGCGGTTTTGAAGCGGCACCTCACGGCCTGCCACGAAAAGCATCATCTGGCTTGCGCTCTACGCGTTACTCCAACCGACATACGCGACCAGCAAAAGCCCCCGAAGATGCGCAGCGGCAAACCGTGGGAGCAGCTCAAGCGCTCTCTGGAGTTGTGCGCGGAAGCCGGAGCCGACATCCTCTCCATCGAGTCCATCGGCGGCAAGGAAGTCCACGACCAGGCGCTGATGTACGGGGACTTCCCGGGCATTGTCTTTGCGCTTGGCGTGCTTGCGCCCAGAGACATGTCCTGGCTGTGGGAGCAGATTGGCAAGATCTGCGCGGCGCATCCGGGCACGATCAGCGGCGCAGACTCCGCCTGCGGCTTTGCCAACACCGCCATGCAGCTCGCCCACCAGAAGATGCTGCCGGAAGTGCTGGCCGCGGTGGTGCGGGCGATGAGCGCGGTGCGCAGCCTGGCGGCCTTCGAGCAGGGTGCGGTCGGCCCGTCGAAGGATTGCGCTTACGAGGGGCCGGTGATCAAAGCGATAACTGGTTGCTCGATTTCAATGGAAGGCAAGTCGGCCAGTTGCGCGCACTTCAGCCCGCTGGGCAACATCGCCGCCGCCATGTGCGATCTGTGGAGCAACGAATCGGTGCAGAATGTGCGCCTGCTCTCAGGGAACGCTCCGGAAGCATTTACCGAGCTGCTGGCCTACGATTGCCGGCTGATGAATACCGCGGCGGCCACGGAAGGCGGCGCGCTGCAGATGCGCAACTGGCTGACCGCATCCGATGAATGGATGAGCCCGCAGGCGGCGGTGCTGTCGGCGGAGGCCACCATCAGGATTGCCGGCGCGATTGTGGCCGCGGACACGCCCTATCATCGCGTGATTGCCGCCGGCCGCGCCGCCGTTGAGATTCTGAACGACGGCATTGCGAAGCAGAAGCTCCACCTGTCGCGGAGGGAGCAGCAGTGGCTGACGCGCATCGACGACGCGCTGGGCGCATTTCCAGCCGACGAAGGGGCGCTGATGCTCGAGATGGAATCGCAATATGGTAGCCTCTACGACAAAGCCAGCTATGCTCTGTAATCAGGCCGAGCGCTTTTCTTGTAGTTAACGCGGGCAAAGCAGGCTTGCCAAATCGCGAGGATTGCGCGCCGCGTCAGGCATTGGAGAACCGCTCTAACCATGCGATTCAAAGCGATCATTTGCCAAGTGCTCACGCGGGAGATGGAGGACGTTGTCTCGCGGTCGCCCCACTCGATTGATGTGGAGGCGCTGGCGATGGGGCTGCACGATCTGGGCGTGGGGATGCTGCCACACCTGCAGGAGCGGATCGATGCGGCGGACAATGACGGTTACGACGCCATCCTGCTGGGATACGCGCTTTGCGGCCGGGGCACCGAAGGGCTGCGCGCGGGAAAGACGCAGCTCGTCATTCCCCGGGTTCACGACTGTATTGGCTTGCTGATGGGGAGCCACCAGGCCTATCAGGCATATTTCGAAGGCCATCCCGGCGTCTACTATCGCTCTCCGGGCTGGATCGAGTTTCAAACGCCGGGGATGATGCTGGAGCCGGCATTTGCCTCCGCGAAAAGCCCACTTGGCGAGCGCCGCACCCGCGAGGAACTCATCGCCAAATATGGCGAGGAGAACGGCAACTATCTCTTTGAACAATTCAACGCCTTTCGCCGGCATTATTCCGGGCTGACCTACATCTCCACAGGCATAGCCTCAGACGATGCGAGCCGCATTCGAGCTCGCGCAGAGGCAGAGAAAGAGGGATGGGCATTTGAAGAGGTCAAGGGATCTCTAACGCTGCTGGAGCGCCTGGTGAACGGGGAGTGGGATGCGGCCAGCTTTCTGGTAGTGACGCCCGGCGCAAGTATCCGGGCAACGCTGGGCGATGGAATCATGGATGCCAAATGAGCGTGGACTGGGCATGAGCGCGGAAGAGGTGCGGATTCGACTGGAGCCGCTCGCGGTGGAGGTGGACGTGCCGCGCGGCGCCTTGCTGCTCTCCTCGCTCTCCGGGCATGGGGTTGAGTTTCCATGCGGAGGAACAGGCGGCTGCGGCGGTTGCGGGGTGCGCGTGCTGGTCGGGGCGCTCGAAGTAACGGACGCGGACCGCACCGCCTTTTCAGCCGAACAACTTGCCGCCGGCTGGCGGCTGGCCTGCCAAGCACGGGCACAGATGCCGTTGGTGCTGGAGTGCGGCCAGTGGCACATGGACGTGCTCACGGACAATGCCGGCCTGGCCGGCGCGGGAAAGCATGGCTTGGGTATCGCCATCGACCTGGGCACCACCACCATGGCCGCGCAGATCGTCGACATGGCTTCAGGCAGCGTTCTGGGAGTGGAGACCGAGCTCAACCCGCAGGCCAGATTCGGGTCCGACGTGATGAGCAGAATCCGCGCGGCTCTTTGCGGCGACGATCTGACTCGTGCGGTGCGCACGGCACTGGGGCAGATGATCGCGCGCCTGGCCAGGGGACGCGAAGAAGAGATTGTCGAGGTCGTCCTGGTGGGCAACACGGTGATGCACCACCTGTTTTCAGGGCGCGACGTGGAGCCGCTTTCTCATGCGCCGTTCGTTTCGCCTCACCTGGGCGTGCAGAGCTTTGAGGCGCGGGAGCTGGGATGGCCGCTCGGCGCAGGCTGCACCATTCGCTTTGCGCATTGCCTGGGCGGCTTTGTCGGTTCTGACATTCTGGCCGGAATTATTGCTACGGGCATTGCCCGGAGCGACGATCTGATGGCGCTGATAGACCTGGGCACCAACGGCGAAATCGCCATCGGCAACCGTCACGGAGTTGTCTGTGCGTCCACGGCGGCCGGCCCGGCCTTTGAAGCCGGTTCCATTCGCATGGGAATGCGCGCGGCCACCGGCGCCATTTCCTACGTGTCGCTTACCGGCGGCGAAATGAAAGCCACAGTGATCGGAGATGTGGAACCCCGGGGCATCTGCGGCAGCGGAGTTGTCGACGCGGTTGCGGCGGGGCTCCGTAGCGGCAAAATTCTGGCCTCGGGGCGCATTGCCGACGGCACAAAACTCTTCCCGGTCGCCGGGCCGGTGGTTCTTTACCAGGCTGACATTCGCGAACTGCAATTGGCGAAGGCTGCCATTGCTTCGGGATTCAAGCTGCTGCTCAAGCGCCTGGGCGCAAGCGCCGGCGACCTCAAGAGCATTCACCTTGCGGGCGCATTCGGCAATTATGTGCAGATTGAGAGCGCCATCCGCATTGGCCTGATTGGAGCGCCCCGCGAGCTGGTCCACGCTGCCGGAAACACGGCGCTGCACGGAGCGAAGATGCTGTTGCTGGCCGCCGAGGAACCCGCCTTGCCCGCCATCGAGCATGTAAGTCTTGCCGCCGACCCCGGCTTCCAGGATGAGTTTGCGAACTGCATGAGCTTTCCCGTGTGCGACAACGCGTGACTTGCCGCGTGCGGAACGCCGCGCATACTGTATTATCTTGCGAGAACGGGAACCAGGAACCATGCCTCATCCTCAAATCAAGTTTGGAACCGACGGATGGCGCGGCGTTATCGCCGACGACTTCACCTTTGCCAATGTGCGCACCGCCGCCGAAGCCATCGCGGCTTACATACACGCCAAGGAAGACCCCGCCAAGGGATTGTGCATCGGCTACGACACGCGCTTCCTCTCAAAAGCGTTTGCACGCGCCTGCGCCGAGGTTGCGGCGGCCACCGGCATTCCGGTAATGCTGGCCCACGCTGTTACGCCTACGCCGGCGCTCAGCTTCGGGGTGCGCGAGCGCGGCGCGGCGGGCGGCATCATGATTACCTCGTCGCACAATCCGGCGCAGTGGAACGGCGTGAAGTACAAGGCCTGGTACGGAGGGTCGGGCAAGCCCTCAATCATTGCCGAAATCGAGTCCTATCTGGGCCAACCGGCGCCTCGTGCCGCGACGCCGGCGACGATTCAGGAAGTGGATTTTCTGCCTACGTACCTTAAGGCCATCGAGAGCTTTGCGGATCTCGACCTGATCGCGAAATCGGGGATGAAGTTCTGCATCGACTCGATGTACGGCGCCGGCGGCACTATCATCGCCGACATTTTTGCCCGCGTCGGCGTGGCGCACGTGCAGATTCGGTCGAATCCGGACCCGCTTTTTCCGGGCATCAATCCCGAGCCTATCGAGCCGCACATCCGCGCCCTGGGCGAGGCGGTGGTCGAAAACGGCTGCCAGGCCGGCCTGTGCACGGACGGCGACGCGGACCGCATCGGCGCGACGGATGAGGATGGAAACTTCGTCGATCCGCACAAGATATATTCGGTGCTGCTGAGCTGGGTGCTGCGGCGAAAGGGCTGGCCCGGCGCTGTTACCCGGGCCTTCAACACCACCAAGATGCTCGATCGCATCTCAAAGAAATACGGCCGCGAGCTGATCGAACACGGCATCGGCTTCAAGTTTGTCTGCGACCTGATGCTGGAGCGCGAGATCTTGATGGGCGGCGAGGAGTCGGGCGGCATCGGCTTCCAGCGCCACCTGCCCGAGCGCGACGGCCTGCTGAACGCCTTGCTGCTGGCCAACGTGATGGCCGAGGAAGGCAAGACGATGGGGCAACTGGTAGCCGACCTGCAGGCCGAGTACAGCGAACACCAGTACGGCCGCGTCGATTTGACCATCCCCGACGACGTCAAGAACGGGGCGATTGCACGGGCGCGGGCTCTTAAGACGGGCGATCCGGCGTTTGCCGGAATGCCCATCCTGCGCCAGGAGAACCTGGACGGGGTCAAGTTCTACCTCGACAATCCCCAAGCAAAGGCCAAGCCGAACGCCGCCGAGACCTGGCTGCTGCTGCGCGCCAGCGGGACGGAACCACTGCTGCGGATTTATACCGAGTCGTGTTCGAAGGAGTCGGTGGCGAAGCTGCTGGAATCGGCGCGAGGGTTTGCGCTGGGTGGGTGAGAATCTTGCCGCGCGGAATCTTTCGGAATTGACGCAGCCTCTGAGCCAGAGTTTTTGCTGCTGATACGAAGGCTGACTATTACTAGGGGTAGCGAATTCCTGGGCCCAGAAGACGGGCCTATCAGCTCAGCGAAGCGTAGGCTGCGTACTGACGATAGGGGAGTTTCTGCTTGTAGTCGATGGTGCGTCGAAAGTTGTAGGCCCCGTGGCACTTCCACCTCAAATCTGGCCTCGAGAGAACATCCTGAATTTCGCATGGAGAACTGGGGTCAGCGGGAGCACAATGCGGGCTGTCGCACCAATGGTTCACGGGAATCTCGACAAGCCCCTCTGAGCCGGCAATGAAGCCAAGGCACGTCATGCTCTTAAGGTTTGACAAATCTGTGGGCCTCTCAGCAAGCCGTGTTCGGCCGCATCCGGTGCATGTGAACTCGCGGAACGGCATTCCATCCTGAGTTTCGAGGTGCAGAAACTCCCGGATCTCCGGCGGAACACCCCTCAGGTAGAACTCCAGGAACGGAGTGTAGGATTCCGGATAGAGCAGCGAGTACCGGTTGTGTTCCAGGCTGATTTGTGCACCGCACTGAGTCTTACCTTGAAGGTCATCAACATGAAAGAAGTGCATCGCAAATCCACAACTCGGGCAAAAGGTCTTCCACAGACGAACCTTGGCCGTGATGCCGCCGACCAGGTTTGATCGCGAGTATCTGAGCCTCTTTGTCAAGAGGTCAGCCACAAACTGCCGCAGTGGCCGACCTACGCCGTTTACCTCCACAGAGAATCTGGAACGGCCGCCTTGACCTAATTCTCGGAATTGAAACATCGGCGTGGCACGTTGCGAGAGGAGGGGCAGCTGATCTCGACTAAGTGCCTGCCTCTGAGGCAGGTCGGTGAAGAGCCAACAGCATCTTAATGCGCTGTCCTGGTAAACCTGCTGCCTCCGAAGAGTCTCTTGGAACGACTGTGGGCTAACTTGAACTTCAAAGCAGCATTGCCATTTCGGGTGCCTGACTAACACATCCGCACGCCACCCGTCTCCAACGAACTCGGGAATGGCCTCAAGGTGCAAATCCTTACAAGCGCTCACGATCTCCATCTTGGCTAAGGCGTGGATCTCCGATTCCGGTCCGCATCCAACGTCATTGTGATGAACGAAGTGTTGTGTGCCCAGTGGGCTTACACGCATGTATCCAAGGCCATTACAGCAAGGTAACGTGACCTGGACCTCTCTTGCGCGGAGTCGCCGCTGCAGGTTCTGCCACTCTTCATCCTCGAGCGGGAGAATTACGCTTTGACCTTCGACAAGAGCACGAATATTCATCGTCTTTGGCTGAATGGGACTGATCTTACCACTTGAGCAGCGTCGCTCCTTGCCGGGTGCCCTATTCCCGCCCCAGGTACTTGGGAAACCACCAGCCCCGCCCCCAACTTACCGGAACATCCGCGCGTCAAAATGAAACGGCTCTGGCTCCTCGGCCATGATCTCCGCAATCGCGTTGTGCAGAGGGTTCACAAGCACATTCCATTCGGCGCGCAGGGCCGCCGAGGGAACCTCGATAGCCAGCGAGCTCTTCTCGCGAATCCATCTATCTCCAATCGCCCGCAGCGGCTCGAAATCGTCTGTCCACCATGCGGGCGGCAGCTCTTCCGGTCCCAGGCGCTTCGCCGGCTCTCCCTTCGGAAGCCGCGCCGCAATCGAGACCAGATCGTCCGGTTGCAGATTGGGCTCCAGATGAACAAACAGCTCGATGGCCGCCAGCGCCAGCGATGACGATGCGTAGACCATCGGCACGCCAGGGGTGTTCCACCGACCGCCGAAGCGCCGCGCCCCCAGGCCGGAGAACGCCTCATCGGCAAACCGCGCCCGAGAGATGCGCCAAATTTGCATCAGCTATAAACGCCGTAGGAGATGCGGCCCAGCACATCTTCGACTTCGCGGACACCCGGATCGGTGTCCAACTGGTCCAGCGGACGGCCCCCGCGCAGGGCTCGATTCGGCGTTTTGAGCCACGCCGCCGCCTTGTCCCCGTCGCCCAGCGTTTCCGCTGCCGTCGAGTAAACCTGGGCCAGGCGCACGGCCCGGTCCGATTCGGCAGCCGTCAGCCGGGAGTGCTGCGTGAGCCGCCTGGAGAGCGTGCGCTTGGGAATGCCAATCTTTTCAGAGATTTCCGCCTGGCGCATGTCCAGCCGCTCGGCAAGGAGCAGCAGCGCCTTAACCGGCAGCCCCTCACGCACAAGTTCGGCCAGAGCTCCGCCTTTGTTTGCCGGCCTGCCGAGTACAACTTCACCGCCAAGCACATCGGGAACGGAATGGGTCGCCATGGTTGGCCTCCGCTCCCAGTATACGCCATTTGGCTGATTTAGAAACGCCATTCTGGAGAGATTAGGCCGCACGGGATTGACTGTGAGGTTTTAGTGGGGCAAACGAAGGGCCCGTGGCTAAAGCCATGTTTGCCGAGCGGCTGGTTTTCAGGAGCCTGAAGGCCCCTGTACCTCCGGTATGGCACGAAGGCGCAGAGCGAGCATCTGTTGTCGCAGTCCACGTCACACAAAGACTAGAAAGCGCCAGGGCTGGAGCGCTCTTGCAGGCTATGCAGGGGAGAGAACGCCCGGCGGGACCTGCTCCGTGAAGATGGGCCGTCCCTGGCTGTCAAGAAGATTGACCGTGGCCAACGAGCCATAGCTCGCGGAGACTACCTCATAAAGTCCTGGCCTATTGTCAATCGCGACACGATCTCCAGCGACGGGAAAGTACATGTAAACGATCTTCGCGCGTTTCCCAATCCTGATCGTTCTTTTGGTTCCCGAAGGGATCAAAATATGAGCCTGTTTCACGACTTCGCTATCGATTCTTACGGCACCCTCTTTCAGCTTGCGATCTGCCTCAGCGGCAGAGTCAGCGAGTCCGGCCAATACCGCCAACTTCGCCACCCGGCCCCGGCTGTCGGAGCTAGTCCAGAAATGCGCTGCCCTCACGCGAACCTCTTCCAGATCGCCGGTTTCCATCTTCTGCTGGACAGTCGCCCACCAGTTATTATCCGCGCGTTTGGCCTCGTCGTAAGAATGGAAATCTGTAACGATTTGAAAGGCAAGATTCTTCTTCACTTCCATTGGATGCATCGCGCCAGCGGCCACCTTTGCCTGCATTGCATCCACCTCAGACTGGCGCAGGTCGGTGAGGAAGACCCAGTACTTCCACATCAATTCGTCGGAGATGGACATGAGTTTGCCGTACATCTCGGCCGGCGGCTCGTTGATGCCGATGGCGTTGCCGAGCGATTTCGACATCTTCTGGACGCCGTCGAGGCCTTCGAGAATCGGCGTCATCAGCACAATCTGCGGCTTCTGGCCATAGTGGCGCTGCAGCTCGCGGCCGCAAAGCAGGTTGAACTTCTGATCCGTGCCGCCCAGCTCCACGTCGCATTTGAGTGCGACGGAATCGTAGCCCTGCATCACCGGATACAGCAGCTCGTGCAGGCTGATGGGCTGCTCGGCCTGGAAACGGCTGTGGAATTCATCCCGCTCCAGCATCTGCGAGACAGTGAAGTGCGAGGTGACGCGGATGGTGCCCTCGTAGCCGAGCTTGCCCAGCCACTCGGAGTTGTAGCGGACCTCGGTCGCCTTTTCATCGAGAATCTTGAAGACCTGGGCCTTGTAGGTCTCGGCGTTCTCGTCGATCTGCTCGCGCGTGAGGGGCTTGCGGGTGACGTTGCGGCCGGTGGGGTCGCCGATGAGCGAGGTAAAATCGCCGACCAGAAAAATGACCGTGTGCCCGAGTTGCTGAAAGTGGCGCAGCTTGCGCATGAGTACAGTGTGGCCTAGGTGCAGGTCAGGAGCGGTGGGATCAAAGCCAGCCTTCACGCGCAAGGGGCGGCCGGTCTTGCGGCTGTCTTCAAGGCGTTCGCGCAGGTCGCTTAGGCGGATAATCTCCGCCGCGCCCTTCTGGAGCAGGTCCATCTGTTCGTCGACAGGTAGAAATTCTTGCATGTCTCAAAGTATAAGGTCCCCAAGTATAAGGTCCCTGGGGGTAGCATGAAGTTCGCGGAGCGAGGCACACGGGCAGCGTGACGTTCATGCGTTCCTATGCGTCTACAGACCGCTGGTTTCGCTGACCGAAGCCTCTTCCGCCACGGCTGTCAGAGCCGCCACGTCCAAAGCCTTCGACATCTTCCGCGTCATCACCTGGAAGTGATAACCCATGACCGCGAGGGTCATGGCGACGCCGAAGCAACTGCGATAGCGCGTAGCCGCAGCCGCCAGAAACTTCCAGTAGCTCCACCGCTGGCGCCCAAAGATGCCCTGGCGGACGATCGAATTGACGAGGGCGCGCAGGTTATCCGGCGTTATCCAGGGCTGACTCTTCACGCGCTCTCCCCCCGCCCGCTTGCCTGGCTTCGGCTGGGTACGGTTCAGATAGACCTTGACGCGCTCATAATAGGCCCCGCTGGAGTAGAGCCGCTTCATCACCGAGCGATAACCCTCCACCAGCTTGGCTGCATCCATGTGGGGCAGGAAGTTGAGCTTGCTGTCGGTATTATTGCCGCCGCCTGAATCCACAATCCGGCCTTCCTGGTGCAGCCGCCGGAAGAGTTGGGTGCCTGGCATGGCCTGGAGCAGGCCGACCATGGCGATGGGAATGCCGCTTTTCTGGATGAAGTCGACCATGCGGTCGAAGATGTCTTCGCGATCGGTGTCGAAGCCGAGAATAAAGCCGCCCATTACCTGCATGCCGTAGCTCTGGATGAGGGCCACGCTATCCAGCAGGCTACGACGCGTGTTCTGGAGCTTGTTGCAGGCGACCAGGCCCGATTCATCCGGCGTCTCGATGCCCAGAAAGACAGATTTAAATCCCGCGTCCTTCATGAGCTGCATCAGTTCCGGATCGTCGGCAAGGTTGAGCGAGGCCTCGGTAAGGAAGTCGAATTCGATCTTGTATTCCCTGCGCCACTCGGCCAGCGCCCGGAGCAGATCTTTGGCTCGAGATTTGTTGCCGATAAAGTTGTCGTCGACGATAAACACCGTGTCGCGCCATCCCGCAAGGCGCAACTGGTCCAGTTCGGCCAGCACCTGAGCCACTGCCTTGGTGCGCGGGCGGCGGCCGTAGATTTCGATAATGTCGCAGAACTCGCAGTTGAACGGGCAGCCGCGGGAGTACTGCACGGTCATGGTCGAGTAGCGCTTCATCTTGATCAGGCTCAGGTCGGGCAGCGGGCTGGTGGCCATTTCCGGTCGTTCCGAGGCCTGATAAACCGGTTTGGCCGTTCCCTGCTCCAAACCCAGCGCCAGATCGGCGATCAGGCTTTCCGCCTCGCCGATCACAACGTGGTCCGCCTTCAGCTCGGCCGCAGGCAGGCTGCTGGTAATCGGTCCGCCGACCACGGTGCGGAGTCCGCGGGAGCGGCAACGCTCGACAACACTCAAAAGCGACTCGCGCTGGATGTGCATACCGCTGACGAGCACCACGTCGGCCCAGGCCAGGTCGCGGTCGCGCAGGCGCTCAACGTTGGTGTCTACCAGCCGCTTCTTCCAGGAGCGCGGCAGCAAGGCGGCCACCGTCATAAGCCCCAACGGAGGCTGCGCCGCCCGCTTGCCCAGAAACTTGAGCGCATGTTTGAAGCTCCAGAATGTGTCGGGGAATTCCGGGTAGATCAACAAGGCGTTCATAAGCCACCTCTCAACAGAAAGAATAGGAAGAGTGGCTGCTATGCGAGCACGATCAGAAGCTTCAGGCCGCGTTTCCCGGATGGGAACAGTTGCAGCCCCGCTCGATGCGGCGGACTGGTTCCATATCCATTTTCTCACTGTGGGTCTGGAACGCTGTATAAAAGGGAACAATTTGCCGTGAAACCTTGTGCCTGCGCCGCGATCCCCGGGATAGCCGGGTGGCCCATTTCCCGATCTTGGGGGATGGGAATCCACAACCCTTCACTGGCCGCCATCAGCGCACCACCCATGAGCGTGTGCCATCGCTTCGGCTGCTTTGCCTTAGACTTATCAGATGGAAGAGTTCTCTCGCATACAGCGCCTCCCGCCTTACGTCTTCAACATCACCGGGGAGATGAAGGTCTCGGCCCGCCGCCGCGGCGAAGACATCATCGACTTCGGCATGGGCAACCCCGACGGGGCCACGCCGAAACACATCGTGGACAAGCTGGTGGAGTCGGTCCTGAAACCGCCCACTCACCGCTACTCGGTCTCGAGGGGCATTCCGCGCCTGCGCCGGGCGATTACGAATTGGTACAAGGCCCGCTACAACGTCGATCTCGACCCCGACACGGAGGCCATTGTCACCATCGGGTCGAAAGAGGGGATTGCGCACCTCTGCCTGGCCATTCTCGACTCACGCGACACGGTGCTGGTGCCCAATCCCAGCTACCCGATTCACATTTACGGCCCGGTCATCGCCGGCGCTCACATTGTCAGCGTGCCGGTCCACGACCAAGAGCAATTTCTCCGGCAACTCGAGGACCTGATTCCGCGCATGACACCGCGGCCGAAGGCGCTGATCGTCAACTTCCCTTCGAACCCGACGACGGAGTGTGTTGACCTGCCCTTCCTGGCGAGATTGGTGGAGCTGGCCCGCGAGTACGGCTTCCACCTGATCCACGACCTGGCCTACGCCGATATCGCCTTCGACGGTTACAAGCCGCCCAGCGTGCTCGAAGTTCCCGGCGCCAAGGACGTAGCGGTCGAGTTCTTCACCTTGTCAAAGAGCTACAACATGCCCGGCTGGCGCGTGGGCTTCATGGTCGGGAACCCGGTGCTGGTGTCGGCGCTGGCGCGGCTTAAGAGCTACTTCGACTACGGGACGTTTACGCCGATCCAGGTGGCGTCGATCGCCGCTCTCGAAGGGCCGCAGGAGTGCGTGCATGAGATCTGCGATAACTACCGCAAGCGGCGCGACGTGCTGGTCGAGGGCCTTAACAAGCTGGGCTGGCCGGTGGCGTTGCCGAAAGCGACCATGTTCGTCTGGGCGCGGATTCCCGAA
>Ga0326727_10006307_pt1 | contig 32679 bp, 14 predicted proteins | sample MB2enrmetagenome_FD_207643 | JGI IMG/M metagenome (GOLD analysis project Ga0326727, IMG submission 207643) | Lab enriched peat soil microbial communities from McLean, Ithaca, NY, United States - MB29MY | ecosystem: Environmental > Terrestrial > Soil > Wetlands > Peat | place: USA: New York...
AACGAGCAACGCCAAGCCAATCTTATGGCCCTGCACCGCCAATTGCAGGAAATGGCCGGCAGGACCAAGTGGTCGGACCAGCCGCCCAAGGACCAGTCATGGCGCCTGCCAGCACCGACGCTCCTCGTGCGGGGGAAGTTGCAAGAATAGCGGCCGTCGCAGCGTATGTTGGCGCTCATCAACAGCAATCGCATGATGCCGCCAATCGCCCCGCTCGGGATGGATTACGTGGGCGGTGCGCTGCGCCGAGCAGGGATTGAAGTGGACCTGCTCGACCTGTGCCTGGCGGACGATGCCGAGGACGCGGTGCGGCGTTACTTCGCCGCACATCAACCCGAGCTGGTCGGCGTCTCGTTCCGCAACATTGACGACTGCTTCTGGCCGAGCGGGGCGTGGTTTGTCCCAGACCTGCGGCGGCTCGTCGCCGCCGTACACGGGTTGTCGGATGCGCCCATCGTGCTGGGCGGCGTGGGATACTCGATTCTCGCCCCCGAACTGCTCCAAGCCTCGGGCGCCGATTTTGGCATCCGCGGGGACGGTGAAGGGGCAATCGTCGCATTGCGTGGCGAGCTACGAGGCGCGCGGCGGTGGGATCGGGTCGGCGGCTTGCTTTGGCAAGAGGCCGGGGCCATGTGCGCAAACGCCCCGGCCTGGCCCGACAGGTTGGCCGTACCGGCGCACCGCGACATCGTGGACAACGCCACGTATTTCCGCCTCGGCGGGCAGATCGGCGTGGAAACCAAGCGCGGCTGTAATCGGCGTTGCACCTATTGCGTCGATCCGTTGGCCAAGGGTCCGGCCGCCCGCCTGCGGCCGCCTGTCGAGGTGGTCGACGAGATGGAATCCCTGCTCCGCCGGGGTATCGACGTTTTCCACCTCTGCGACGCCGAGTTCAACGTGCCGCCCGCCCACGCCCGGAACGTCTGCGACGAACTGATCCGTCGCGGGCTGGGTTCTCGCTGCCGCTGGTACGCCTACCTTGCGGTCGTCCCCTTTGACGCCGAGTCGGCGCGGCGCATGGCCCGGGCGGGTTGCGCGGGAATCGACTTCACCAGCGATTCAGCCAGCCCCGCCATGCTCTCGGTTTACGGCCAGCCGCATCGACAAGAGGACCTCCGCGCAGCCATCGGGCACGCGCGCCGGCACGGCATTGCCGTGATGTGCGACCTGCTCCTGGGTGGCCCGGGTGAGACCGTCGAAACGGTTACCGAGTCCATCCGCTTCTTTCAACATGCCGGAGCGGATTGTGTGGGAACGGCGTTGGGGCTGCGGCTCTATCCCGGCACGCGCATCGCGGCGACGGTCGCCGCGGAAGGCCCCCTGGAGAACAATCCCAGTCTCCGCCGCCATTATGACGGGCCGGTCGATCTTCTGCGGCCGACATTCTATATCTCCGCCTTGCTGGGTGAGCGTCCCGCTCGCTTGGTGCGCGATTTGATCGCCGGCGACCAGCGATTCTTCGAGCCGGAAGAGGAGGCGCCGCTGACAGGGACGGCCGGCACCCACGGCGACCACAATTACAATGCCAACCAGGCCCTGTCTGATGCAATTCGCGCCGGTGCCCGCGGGGCATACTGGGACATCTTGCGGCAACTGCGCGGTGACGGCGGAGCCGCCGTTCGCTAAAGCCCAGATGCGGCTCACCGTGGCGGCGGCCGCTTGACGTTCTCGCCGAGCAGCCGGATCAACTCGTCGGCGGCCAGGCGGGTGCCGGCGGCGTCGGAGCCGCCGGCGATGATCGCGTCGCGGGACTGGCTGCGGAGATCGTAAATCGGCGAGTTGACCGCCTCGACAACACCGATCACGCCCCGGCCGGGACCCGGGTAGGTCGCGTTGATTTTCTCGAGCATCTTGTCGTACGCAAAACTTCCCTCCTTGGCCAGGTGGCTCACCAGCACGTTGCTCTGGGCCGATCCCACCAGGATCAGGTCGCTGGCCGTGTCGACGACCTCGTTGTCGAAAACGTCCACGAGATACCAGGCGGCAATGTCCTCATGGTAGCCCCGGTCGGCTTTCATGGGATTGATGCGGACTTCATGGCGGACCTTCAGCCGCTTCAGCTCGCCGGCGGCAGAGGTCTCGGCTTGCACCCCGAGCGAAACCAGCGCGGCACGGATCGCTTCCGCGGCCGCCTTCTCGCCCGTGCCGGTCCCGTAGGCGATTGTCGCCGGATGTTGCCCGAGAGTCTTGAGCGAGGGCTTCCAGAGCGAGACCCAGGTCTTTGCGGCCGCCGGACGGATGAGAAACACCTGGGCCTGCAAGGGCCTGACGCGGCAGGGAATACCCTGCTGGGCCAGTTGCGCGGACGACATCCAGCGGTCGATCTTCAGCTCGCGCTGGGCGGGGTCGGGCCGCAACCGCAGGCCGCCGTCGGCTTTCTTGGCAAGCTCGGGCCGCGGCCCGGTGACATCCACCACGGCATAGTCGCCCGGCGGCAGGGTACCCAGCCGCAACGACGCCTGCCGCTCTTCCCGGCTGCTCAGGTTGCAGATCGCGGCGAGCGTGTAGCCGTCGCCCTCCAGGTAGCCGGCATACAGGTCCCAGGCGTCGTCGACCCCGCCCAGGCTCACGCGGCCGTCGATGTGCCAGCGCTCCAGCAGCCTGCGGAACCATTGGGCCAGGGGGCGGACCAATTCGTCCTTGGCCTCCTTGGGAGGGAAGTGTACCACGGCGACGTTGCCTTGCGGGTTGAGGATCCCCAGGGCTACCTCCTTGCCGGTCTTCGGCACCAGCCCCTTGAGAAAGACCCGCGAGCCGGGTTTGGCTTCGTAGCAACACTGGAGGTCGTAGCACCCGAGGCTCGCGCCGTCGGCGATCTCCGGGGCCACGTCGCACTTGGCGAAGCGGACTTGGGTCTTTTCCAGCGGCTGGTGATACGGCCCGTCGGAAACCAGCGTGTAGCCGCCCAGCTCCGCGAATTCTTCGAGCGGATAGACGTCGCCCGGCTTCTTCCAGTAGCGTCGCGGGCAGGTATCGTCGGAGAAGCCGCCGGCGTTGACGAGGATCAGCTTGCCGCCTTGGCGGACGAACTCGCGCACGCGCTGGGCGTCGCGCCGGGAAATCGCTTGCGCCGTATCTCCGATCACCAGCAACTGGTAGCGCGAGAGGTCCGCGACGGCCGGCAGACACATGAAATCGGCCGGGATGACGGTGGACCGCAAGATGCGCATGCCGACCGTCTCGAAGTCGGCGTAAGGCCGCTCGCCGAAGAACCGCAAATAGAAGCTGGCCTCGGTGGTGGAAAAGAGCACCTTGGGCTCGGGCGGTTTGGCCGGCAGCCAGAGCGGCGCCAGCCGCAACAGGAGCTGATTGGCGGCCGAGGCCTGCAGGGCGTTGCGGTCCATGGTGACCGGCGGGCCTTCCATGGCCCGCGGCTCGTAGAAGGCCAGTTGCCCGGTCCAGTGCTTGATCTGGAACTTCGGCGCTCCTTCCTTGATGAGGCTGGTGCGGTGGAAGGCGTGGCACATGCCGTCCTCGTACCACTCGCTGAAGAAGCCCTTGGCGCCCTTGAAGGCCGAGGCGATGAGGTACGGGTAGACCTGCTCGCATTCGTCGCGGCCGAGGTATTGTCGCGGGCCGGGCTTGTGGTCGGCCTGCCTGCGGCCGTCCAGGTAGGCGTGCTCGCAGTTCAACTGGTATCCGCCCGCGATGGCCGCCCGGCCGAAATAGCGGGCGGCGCTGGCCGCCACGTAGGGCGTGTACCAGCCGAACATGTCCACGAACTCGCCGGTGTACCAGGACTGCGTGCCGAAGTCGCCCTTGGCGCCCCAGGAGAAATGCTCCGGCTCCAGCCGGCGAATCATGTCGCAGGCGCTGCGGACCATCTCCCGCTGCGCCCAGCCGCGGAACGTGCGGAACTCCACGAACTCCGGCCGGTACTCGAACCACTCCTTCGTATACACCTCCGGCTGCACGATGTCGTCGAACGACCCGTAGTTGCGGCCCCAAACCGCGTTCAGCCGCGCGATGCTCTCGTACTTGCGGCGCAGCCAGTCGCGGTACTGCAAGAGCGACTGGTCGTCGAAGCCCGACTCTTCCGGGTGCCAGAGTTCCTCGTAGATGAAGTGGCCGCCGTTGGCCGGGTGCAGCCGCAGGTGGTTGGACATCATCGTGTAGGCCTCTTTCTGGATCTCCTTTCCCAGCGCCGAATTCAAGGGCGGCTGCACGTTGTAGCGGTTGCTCCGCCCGCGCGAGTCGACCGTCGGCGTTCCTTCGCCGGAAGCCGAATGGGGCACGAACGAGAGGATGCCGTCGTGGTGCAGCGTCGTCAGGTAACCCCAAGTGTAGGCCATGTTCAGTTGGTCGATGCTGGACCAGGGATAATCGTCCGAGTAGGAGAGCTTCTCCCAGTCGCTGCGGAAGAAGTGCGCCGAGCTGCCCAGGTTGTGCTTCCCGCTCAGCACGTCGGCCAGGCAGTAGTAAGCGTAGTGCTCCGTGGTGCCCGGGTGATAATTGTTCATCACCTTGTGAAAGTAGCAGGGCTTGCCGTTGACGGAGATGAAGTTGCCTTCGTTGCGCGTGACGGCCGGCGCGCCCTTGACAAAGGTCACGCGGCGGATGATCTCGCCGCGGCGCTTGATGATCTTCCACTCCCACTGGCCCATGAGCTCCGGCTCTTCGGCCGGCAGGATCACCAGGTAGTTGATCATCCAGCCGATGCCGACGTTGTGGTTGGCGTAGGTATCCATCGAGTTGCGCACGTCGCAGAACAGGCGGATCTTCATTTGCCCGTCGGTAACGTTCACGTCGCGAATGGGGTTCTGGTTGGGACGCTGCCAGTTGGGCACCAGCCCCGTTTTGCGCACTCTCCCCTGCACCTCCACGTTGAAGCGCGAGTTGCCGGCGTAAAGCGAGTTGGAGTATCCGGTCCCGAAGATCAGGTTGTAGCGCCCGTTGGGCAGGTCCACGAGGAACTCGGCCGAGAGGTCGTCGTCGACGTAGATCGAGCCGCGCCGCTCCTCGATGTCCTTCTGGTGCAGCGGGTCCAGGGCGAAGTGATACGGCCTGGCCATGCCCACGAAATCGCGCTCCAGCGGCGTCTTCAGGTCCAGCCATTTCTGAAAAAACTCGATGAAATCGTAGCCGTGCGAGGTGGCATAGAACAACTTCTTGTCGTGTGCCTGCAGCCAATAGGCGGTGCGCACGAAGTTCTGGTACCAACCCTCGGTATCCTTGCAGATGGGCGGCAGGCCGCGGGCCGCGATTTGCGCGTCGTCAAGCTGGGGGATGCCGTAGCGCTCGTAGCAGATCTTCTCCGGCTCGGGAATCACCCAACCGTAGCCCTTCGCCGGCGTGTACTCGCTGAATTCGTTGACCGGGGAGAATTCGTCCTCCAGCTCCTGCTCGACGGGGCCGAAGTCGAAGAGGAAGGTCCGCCGCTGCGGGTCGCGCGGGAGCACGGCCGGGCCGGAGATCCGCGCCGCCTTGATCAGCAGCGTCGCGCTCGCCTCGGGGCTGCCTTGCACCACGAAGCCCACCTGGAACGACTCGCAATCCTCGCCGAAATAGCTCGTCTTGGGATACTCGCACGTGGAGCCCCAGCGGTACGCGTCGCCCTTGAACTTCTGCAGGAACCAGACCTTGGTCTGCGCCTTGTGGATCCGCAGCCACTCCATCGGGCCCTCGCCGCCTCCGGTGGAGGTGCTCTGGTCCTGCCAATGGCCCTCCCACTGGAAGCCCGCCGGCTTGCCGTCCTTGTAGTAGCGGAGCGAGCAGCCTTCGCGGCCGGGCGGCGTCAAGACGTTCGTGTAAGAGCCGACGACGCGCCGCTGCCGCTGGTCGTTCAAAAGCAGGAGGTCTATCGAGATGCTGCCTTTCTTACTGCGATCGAGCACCTCGATCTGCAGCTCGAAATCGAATTCGTCGGCGAACTGCCGCTTGCTGGTAAGGGAGTAACGCGCACCGGGCTTAACCGCCAGTTTCAGGCCGGCCGGCGTGAAGGCCTCGGCCGGTATGTCGCTGGTGTACGCCTCGCGGTCGTTCCTGGAGAGATCGAAGTCGAGCGTCCGCCACTGTGCCCGGGCTGAGACCGGCGCCGCGAGCAGCAGGATTGCCGACAGCAAAGATCGGGCGCAGCGGATCATGGGGCCACCTGGCGGGGAAGGGAGAGCTCGAAGCCTTTGACCTGCCATGCCGAGAACGCCCCGGCGTCGAGCATGCCGCCGCCGCTAGGCACTTCCTTGCCGTCCAGGGTTTTCGCGGTGAATGCGGGGAGCATGAGGCGGACTCGGGCCGAATCGTCCTTCTCTGCCGCCAGCAGCAGGAGCATCCGGCCGCCGCCGTCGAAGAGCGTGCCGTGGACGTTCTCCGAGCTGCTCGTGAAACGCCGCTCGGCCGCGATCAGGTCCGACTCGATCCGCACGCCGCCCGGGGGTAGCCGCCGGCACAGATCCCACCAGGCCAGGTGCTGCTTGTCCTTGGGCGGCCAGAGGATCACGGGCGTGTCGGCGTGCATGGCCGCCAGGGCGATCCACGGCTGCGGCAGCGAATCGACGACCGGCCCCCAAGCCGCCCCGCCCCGGTAGCGGCGGCAACAGCGATCCTGCGGCGAGCACCAGCGCATGGCGTCCGGCTTCTCGGAAACGTGCAGGTCGAACTCGGCCAGGGAGAGCAGATTGGCCTCGCCCGGACTGGGATCGCCGATCAGGAAACCGCCCGGTCCGACGATCCGCCGCAAGGCCCGCATGCAAATCGCCAACGACGCGGCGTTGGCGTGGAAGGGACCGTCGTAACGGACGGCGACCTTCTCGCCCAGGACATCGAGTTGGCCTTCCGGGAGCGCATTGCACAGGAAGTCCGCGCCGAAGACCAGCAACCCGTCGCGGTCCTGCTGGAATTGCCGCGTGAACCAGGCCTCGCCGGCGACCAGCGAGCGGATCTCCGCGAGGTCCACCGCCGCGCCCACGCGGATCCCCGCGGCGTGGGCGGCCTCGACGATCGCCGAGGTCGCCGCCGGCTGTTGCCGCCAGGCGGGGCCCAACAGCAGCGTATCGCAGCCTTCCGCGGCCATGCGGCGGACTTCGTCGGTCGGCGGCAGGCCCTGCCGCGCGTAATAGACCCGCGCGCCCAGGAGCACGTTACGGTCGTCGGCCGTGGCGTCGGGCCGCGAAGACCGCCGCCGCGACGCCACGGCAAAGGCCAGCACATTGTCGTATTTCAGCGGATCGGTCAGGCCGCGGACCTCGCCGTCGAACAGGTTCCAGCTCACACCGAAGCACGGCTGGGCCCGCATCGAGCCGACGTCCGTGGGCACCGGCGACATCCCCGACTCCGGCCGCACCATGAGATGCGAGCCGAAATCGGCCTTCGTGCCCACCAGGCTCTTGGCCTCCGCCAGGCAGCACTCGGCGTAGCCGTTGGCGGCCGCGCCCTTGAGGTGCGTCATGTCGTAGGCTGCCGAGCCGAACAACAGCGGCTTGTGCGTGATCACCGCCAGCTCGGGCTTGACGTCGATATCCAGCGGGAGGTGCTTCAGTTCTTCGATCACCGGCTTGTAGCTATTGAAGGTCTGTTGCGGCTCGCCGGGAAAGGCCCAGCCGTACTGGAACCGTGCCTGCCGCTCCGCCGTGGGCTCCTTGTAGAGCGAATCGTCCAGATTGACCGAAAGCGAAGCCCAGTCCAATTCGTAGACTTCCCCTTCGGGCAATTCCAGCTCCAGGCGCATGAGGACCACGCCGGAATCGAACACCCGCACCCGCTGCTTCACTTTCCACGGCACCGGCAGCCGCAGATTCTCGAGGATCTTGGGGGCCGCGCGGGTCTCGAAGACGACTTCATCCTTCGACTGCTTCACGATTTCGATCTTCGCCTGGCGGTCGGCATTGGCATAGGCGATCGTCGCTTCGCCCGAGTAGTAGGAGCCGCGCTTGGTGGAAAACGAGAGAGCGGGAATGGTGTCGAGCGATTTCCAGGCGAAGGTCGAATTGACCCGCTGCCAGGCGGCGTCGCGCCCGCCCGTCATGCCGCGCAGCCACCAACCGCCCTCAGCGCGCCCCGGCTGCTCGACGACGGCCAGTTCTCCGCCGCGGCGGGTGTCCCAGGTGTAGCGGAAGTTGGTGCCGGTGACGATCAGCCGCGTGCCCTGCCGGGCGACTTCCATGGCGGAGGCCTGGCCGGCCGCCCAGGGCAGCAGGGCACACGCGGCAAGTGCACCCGCCCGGCGGCCAGGTCGCCGCCACAGGCCGGCCACGGCCGGCAGCCGCCGCAAGAGGAGTTCCACGATCAACAGCGCCGCTGCGGCCGCGAGCCACGCGCCCGGCTCGACTTCCCGCAGCGCCAGCGAACCGCTGCCGGCGAAGAGCGACTCGGGCCGGGGCTGGAAAACACCGCCCGTTTGGCTGCACAGCGTCTTGAGCGTCTCTTCTCCTTGGGCCGGATCGGCGAACTCGCGACCGTATGTCCGGCTCCAGGCAAAACCGCCGTTGTGTTTTCCTCTCGCGGTGACGAGAATTGCGTCGGCATCGCCGGCCACCCGCCACGGCCCGGGGCCAGCCGGCTTGCTGACGACCTGGCCGCCCACGAGGCGGCTGACGGTGTACGGCACGTCCGGCAGGCCGGTGAAGTCGAACACCGGCCGGCCCTCCTCATAAGCCACCCGCGGTGCGAGCTGTCGGTGCGGCGGTCCCAGCACCGAAAACACCATCTGCCGCCAGAAGCTCACATACTCGGCCGGCTTCTGGGCGATCCAGTCGCGGGCCCACACCGGTGTGGCCGAGGAGAGAAATGCCGCCACCTGCCCTTGGCCGTAGCGCATGCGGGCCAACAGCGGCTCGTTCTTGGGCGAGATCACCAGCGGCGTCCAGGCGTGCAGCCTTGCCCGCGAGCGATTGTAACCCAAAAGCGGCGGCATGGCGGCCACATCGATGCCGCCCAGCGCCGGATCCTCTTCGTTCTTCTTCGCCGCCAAAGGCATCTCGACGAGGAGCTGGTTTTCCGGCCCCTTGGCCTCCTGCAGCACGACGGCGGGGATCTGCTGGAACGACTGCGTGTGATGGTACCGGCCGTTGCCGGCATAGGCCAGCGTATTGAGCAGCTTGGCGTTGACGCTGGTTCCCACGCCGATGGTCGACAGCGAGATGCGCATTTTTGCCAGCGAGGCCAACAGCAGGCTGTAGTCCGTGCCGGTTTCCGTCTCCTTGCCGTCGCTGATCAAGAGGATGTGCTTGTAGGCGGCATCGATCGTCTTGAGGGTCCGCGCCGCCTCGGTCAACCCGCCCAGGATGTTCGTCATGCCGAAGGCCCCGATCCGCGAGATTTCGTACTTGGCCGGCTCGAGGTCCTTGACTTTGGTGGGCGGAATGATGTTGTGGTACTCGGAATCGAAGGACACCAGCATCAGCCAATCGCCCTGGTTGAGCCCGTCCGCGGCGGCGATGGCGATTTCCTTGGCGACGTCGATCTTGCCGATCGTCGAGGAAAGGCCTTCGTTCATCGACCAGGAGTTGTCCAGCACCACGGCCAGGGCAAAGGGCGGATACTCTTTCTTGGGGTCCAGGAGCACGGGAAAGACCGGTTCCAAGGGCGTGCCGCGGTAGCCGGCGGCGCCGTACGCCCGGCGACCGCCGCTCAGAACCAGGCCCCCGCCCTCGCGCACGAACCCTTCCAGGGCCTGCAGCCGCGCGTCGCCCAGCGCCTTGGCCGCCACGTTGTCCAAAATCACGCAATCGCAGGACAAGCGCGGCGGAAGATCCGCGGGAGTCACGGTGCGGACCTGCAAGCCGGCTGTCTCCAGCACCGCCCGCAACGGATGTCCGCCGGGGCGGACCTCCGAGATCATGACTACCCGCGGCGCCAGCGGCACGTCGACCAGCGCCGCCGCGCGGTTGTTCCAATCCAACTGGTCCTGGGAAAAAGCGGCGCGAACCTCGAGGCGGTGAACGCCATCGCCGCTGAAGACCACCGGCATCTCGACCACCGCGCGGCCGGCGGCCAGCTTCACCTGCCGCTGGGCCTCCTGCTTGCCGTCCACAAGCAGGCTAAGCCGGCAGGGGCCGGCCGCGGAAGCTTGCAGGGTCACCTCGACCGGCACGGGCACGCCGCGCCATGCGGCGGCAGGCACGTTGAGATCGGCCACCAGCGACTCGCCCGCCAACGGCGCTGCCGGCACCGCGTAGACCTTGACGCCCTCCTCCTGCAACCGCGGGATCTCGGCCACCGGATCGCGCGCCGTGGCGCGGCCGTCGGAAAGCAAGAGGATGCGTTTCTCGCCGCGGCCGGGAAACAGGTACCGCGCCGCATCCAGGGCCTCGGCGATGGGGGTCGAACGGCCCTGCTCGGCGCCGATTTCCCTCGTGGTGAGGAAGCTCCCCGACTGCGCGGCGGCCGTTTCCGCCCGTTGGATCCACTCGCCGGCCGTCCTGCGTCCCTCCGGCGCGATCGACGCCGAACGATCCGCCAGCACCACCATCTCGACCGGCCCCGCTCCGGCGTGGAAGCTGAGGTGCAGGTCGAAGCACCAGGCAGCGACGGCCGCCAGGATCGCCAGACGGCAGAGGGCCATGGCGGCCACGCGCCGGCGCGACCAGGGCAAATCGGTCCGCGCGGCAGCGGCGACCGTATAGACGCCGGCCAGCACGAGGGCCACGCCAATAATCAGCTTCGTCACGATCCTGGCCTCACTCCGTCAGCCGCCGGTGGAACAGCCCCCACTCCACGCTCAATAGAACCATCGCCAGGCCAACCAGCAGGGCCGCCAAGCTCTGCCGCCTGGCGATGGGCGCCGCCTCGGGCAGCGGCTCGCGCCGCAAGTCGGACTCCGCCGCACTTAGCGTGCTGAATGCGTGCAGCCGGCCGTCGGCCGGGTTCTGCACCAGTCCGGCCGTCCGTGACGTCCACCCCCCTATCATCTCCCCGGGACGCGATACGTTCGTCTGCGGCAGCATCCACAGGCAGGCGTTGCGCACGAGCACGGGAAAGGATGCCAAGAGCGGCAACCGCGATCCGGCCGTCGTCAGCGGTGCGGCGATGAAAAGGACTTTCGTGCGGCCGGTCTCACCGGCCCAGACCAAGGGCAGCTCACCGGCCCAGACCAACGGCTCGGCCCAGCGGGGCACCTCGGCCCGCACCGCGTCCTTGACCACCAGGCCCCGCAGCTCCACGTCTTGCAGCAGGCTGTGTACGGCCTGGCGCGTCACGCTCACCGGCTCGCCCTGCAGGCCGGCAACCTCGATCACGCCGGAACGCAAGGGGTGCAGTACGATCACACCCCCTTCCGGCCAAACCGGCGGCAACTGGTTCACGAAGACCGTAAGGGCCGCCGAACTGCCGGGCCCCTCCACGACGGGTCCCACCACGCCTTCTTCTCGCAGCGCTGCGAACAACGTGCTCACGTAGGTGTTGTGTCTGCCTCCGTTGGGCCAGACAAGACGCACGCCCCAATCTTCCAGGGCGGGAACCACCGCGCAGGCCTCGTCGTCGACCGCCAGCGCGTCGGGGCCCGTCTCCAGCCGGACCCGCAACCGGGCGGCACCCGGCTCGTCGATCGTCGTCGTCTGCACGACTGTACGGCCCGGGCCTACGTCGGCGCGCTCGAAGGAAGCCCGCGGCACGTCGTTCACCAGCACGCTCCCCCGCAGCGTGTGGGCTCGGCGGCCGTAGTTGGCCAGCGTGAAGCAAGCGTGAATCTGCGGCCCGCGCCGCTGGGCAGACAGTTCCACGATCGCCCGGTTGTCGCCGGCCGGCGGCGCGATCCAGACGTGGGCGCGCTCGCCCCAGCGACTCGCGGGCAGAAGGGCATCGCTGAAGACGTAAAGCTCGCAGTCCTCGTCGCCGCCCCACAGGCGATAGGCCTCGTCCAGGAGCCGGCCCAGCTCGGCGGGCCCGTCGAAGTGCTGGATGCCTGCCACCTGCCGCAGGGCCTCGCGATTGGCCGCTGCCAGGGGCGCCAACAGCCGCAGTTGGCCGGCCGCTTCGGCCAGGGCCACTTCCGTACGGCCATCCAAGGATGCGATCAAGTCCGCGGCGGCTGCCTTGGCGCGGTCCAGGTTGCTCCGGCCGGCGTGCTCCGCGTTCATGCTCGCCGAGGCATCGACCACGACGATCAAGCGGCGGGCCACGCTGCCGGGCCGGCCCAAGGTCAACTCGGCGGCCGCCGTCACCAGCGAAGCCAGCGCGGCGGCCATGAGGCAAAAACCCAATACCCGCCGGAATCGCTCCGACGTCCGGCCGAAACGCTCCCTCTCGAAGAACTTCTCCCAAAGAAATAGCGCACTGGAGAACACCCGTTGCCGCGGCAGCGGCAGCAAGTACAGCACCAACGGCAGCAACAGCAGCCAGAGCAGCCAAAGGAAACCGGGCTCCCGGAAGGTCATTGGTCGGCCCTCCGCAAGCGGCTGAAGTACGACTCGATCAGCTCGGCGGCCGCCTCCGAGCCCGATTCGTCGGGGACGATGCGGTCCGGGGCCGGGCCGGCTGCGGGCGGCACAGCTTCGGCGGGCAGCCCCACGGCGGCGGCCTGCGCCTTTTTCATCGCCGCCAGGTATTCCACCAGCCCCATCGGCCGGATCTGGCCTTTCTCTCTGCTTGCCGCCCGCGCGACCGAGGTGATTTGCAGGCCCTGTCTGGCCGGCTTGACGGCCAACCGCGTGGGATTGCCGCGGGGATCCTTCGAGGCGGCATCGGCCAGCGATTCCTTGCCTTCCTGGCCGCCGCTCTTGCCCTTCGCCGCGGAGCCCTGATCCTGCTTGCCCATCACGGCAACGTCCACCGCGGCGTCGCCCGGGCCGCCCTCGATCTTGGTTTTCTTGGCCGCTTCGAGGTCCTTCAGAAACGCGGCGTCGAGCTTGACCGGATTGATCTTCTCGCTGTCCTTGCGATTCTGCGGATTGGCCTTGCCGCTGGCTTCGTCTTCATCCCAGCGGATCGGCGTCACACCGTCCAGGCTGACCTTTTCCTGCTCGGGAACCTGCTGGAGGTAGCGATCGATCATCTCGTTGGTGATCTTGACCGTCTCGTCGGCAGGTTTTTCGGCCTGCGCCTCCTCGGGCGCGAGGAGTCCGGCCGGCGGGCTTTTCTCGTTCGGAGGCGGCTCGTCGGGCAGTCGCGGCCCAGCCGGCCGCTTGTTGCCGCCAGCCGAACGATTGGGCCCTTCCACGGCGGCGATCGCACTTGCGGCTGCACGATTTCGCAGCCGGTCAAGGCCGATCGCCGCAGCATAGGTCCCGCCCAGCAGCAAGGCCGCGGCAAGCATAGCCACCCAATCTCGCAACCGCCCGAGCGACCACCGCGGCACGAGCACGACCTGCCCGGCATCGAGGCCGGCCTTGCGGCAAGTGAGCTCGCCCAGAGGGCCGAAACGTGCCGGATCGTTTTGGAATTCCCATGCCGAGGCATACAGGTCCCGCGATCGGGCCCGCTGGTCCACGAGTTGCGCCAGGCGGCCGCCGCGCGGGGCCTGAAGGTGTGCGCGCACTACAACCGCCGCCAGCCCCAAGAGCCCGAGAATCCCCGCAGCCAGCACGCCCGCCGGCGGCGCCGCGGCCATGCGGCACAGCAGCAGCCAAAGCAGGGCCGCGTTGGCTGCCCAGCCGGCCACCAACAGCAGCCCGCCCAGGCAGCGCTCGGCAATCCAGAGCCGCCGCATCTTCTTGCAGAGCTTGCGCACCGCTTTCACACGGCTTTCTCCAGGGGCACGTTTTCCAGGATTTGCCGCACGATCGTCTCAGGCTGAATGCGTTCGGCCTGGCCTTCGAAGCCCAACAGCAGGCGGTGGCTCAAGGCGGGCATGGCCACGGAGCGAATGTCTTCCGCCGTCACTTGTTCCCGCCCGGCACACAGCGCCCGCATTTTGCCGCCGAGAATCATGGCTTGCAGGCCGCGCGGGCTGGAGCCGAGGCGCACGAACTTGCGGACCGACTCGATTGCGCCCTGGCCGTGAGGGTGAGTGGCGCAGACCAGCCGCGCCGCGTAGCCGCAGACGGCAGCGGGAATTGCCATGCGGCGGACCGCCGCCTGCATCTGGACGACCTCTTCCCGCGAGACGACTTGCCGAACCTCGCTCGTCACGGCCCCCGTGCGGCGGCGGACAACCTCCATCCACTCCTGGTCCGAGAGCGGAGTCAGCCGCAGGCGAAACAGGAAGCGGTCGATCTGGGCCTCGGGCAGGCGGTACGTCCCTTCCAGGTCCTCCGGATTCTGCGTGGCCACGACCAGAAAGGGCTCCTCCAGGGCGTAGGTCTTGCCGCCCACGGTCACGTGGTGTTCTTGCATGGCTTCCAGCAGGGCGGATTGCGTCTTGGGCGGCGCGCGGTTGATCTCGTCGGCCAGCAGGAGGTTGGTAAAGACGGGGCCCTGCTGAAACACCATCTGCTTGTTACCGCGGTTGTCCTCGACGACGATATTCGTGCCGACGATATCGGCCGGCATGAGGTCGGGGGTGAACTGGATCCGCGCGTGCCGCATGCTCAGGGCGGCGGCCAGCGTCTTGCCGATCAGCGTCTTGCCCAACCCCGGCGGCGCCTCCAGCAGCAAATTGCCTCCGGCAAACACCCCGGTCAGCAGGTCGACCACGGTCTCCCGGCAACCGACCACGGCGCGGGCCATTTCGGCGGCTAAAGTCTGAAAACGGCCGCGAAAATCGTCGGGTGTCATGGCCCGGGGCCCTCCTGAACTTCGGCCAGGATGCGGCCGACGATCTCAGCGGCGCCGAGGTCCTCGGCCTCCGCCTCCAGGTTCCGCTGAATGCGGTGCTCCAGCGCCTGCACCGCCACGGCGCAGACGTCCTCGCGGGCGACGAAGTAATTGCCCCGCGCCAAGGCGCGGGCCTTGGCCGCGTGCGCGATCGCCAGCAGGCCGCGCGGCCCCGTGCCCGATTCCACGTATCGCCGCGTCGTGGCCGTGGCCAAGGGCGAATCGGGCTGCGTCGCCCGCGCGATCCGCAGGGCGAACTCCTCGACGTGCGAGGCCGTGGGCACCTGTCGCACCATGCGTTGCATGCGGAGGATCTCGCTGCCGCCGGCAACCTGCTGCACCGCGGGATAGCGCTCCAGCGTGGTCCGCACGGCGATCTCCACCAGCCCGCCGGCCGATGGGTACCCTACTTGCAGCTTGAAGAGAAACTTGTCGAGCTGGGCTTTGGGCAAGGGGTAAGTCCCGTCCTGCTCGATGGGATTTTGCGTGGCGAGGATGAAGAAGGGCTCGTCCAAGGGGGTCGTCACCCCGCCGATCGTCACGCTGTGTTCTTCCATCGCCTCCAGCAGCGCCGCCTGGGTCTTGGGGGTCGCGCGGTTGATCTCGTCGGCCAGGAGCAGGTTGGTGAACAGCGGCCCGGGTTGAAAAGCCAAGCGCTTGCCGTGCTCGTCCTGCACCAGCAGGTTCGTGCCGATGATGTCGGAGGGCATCAGGTCGGCGGTGAACTGCACGCGGCGGAACTGCAGGTTCAGCACCTGTCCCAGCGTGCGGACGAGGTACGTCTTGCCGATGCCCGGCACGCCTTCCAGGAGCACGTTCCCTCCGGCCAGAAGCGCGATCAGCGTGTCCTCGATCACGCCGCGCAGCTCGACCATGACTTTCTCCACCTCGCGGCAGATCGCGGCGAACTGCCGGCCGAATGCCTCGACGGCCTCGGGCCCTGTTATCTCGTCGGCTGGCGTGGTAGTGCCTATGGGGAAACTCCTTCCAAAAGAGAAACGCTCGGCAACTATCGAAAAACTCCCTCTTTGGGAAAACGGCTGAACAAGATGTCGTCCAGCGCCTGGTCCGTCGTCAGCCGCAAATAGCGCACGCCGTAGCGTCGCACGCCGGAGCGCAACTCCTCGCAATGCTGCCGGAAGTAGGCCCGGAAGCGCTCGACCGTGTCGCGCCGCAGCGGCTGCCGCAGCGTGCGGCCGGTCTCGATGTCGCACAACTCGACGTCGCCGGAGACGGCCGGGCAGAGTTCCTCCGGCGCCACGAGGTGCAGGGCATGGATGCCGAACTTGCGGCCGGCCAACTGGCGGATGCCGTCGCGCACGTCCCCGGCGTCGAGAAAGTCGGAGATTACGAAGAGCACCCCGGCCAGCCGCGTCTCCTTGCTGAACGACTCCAGCGCTTTGCGGACGTCGGTCGTGCCGCGCGGCGGCGCGTCGAGAAAGTCCAGCACGTCGTAGATCCGCCGCTTGCCCGTGAGGCTCTTGGTCGATGCCGCCAGGCCGTCGGCGAACAGCGAGACGGTCACGTGGTCCTGGTTTGCCAGGCCGACGTACGCCAGGGCCGCGGCGATCCGCGCGCCCAAGAATGCCTTGGAAGGCGCGCCGACCGACATTGAGCCGGAAGCATCCAGCAGGATGTAGATCGGCACCGCCTCCTCCTGCTCGAAGAGCTTGACGAACAGCTCCTCGAGCCGCGCGTAAAGGTTCCAATCGAGGTAGCGAATGTCGTCGCCGGCGGAGTACTCTTTGTGGTCGGCGAACTCCAGACCCGTGCCGCGGCTGGGCGACCGCCGATGCCCGAGCTGGCTGCCGCGGTAGATCCCGCGCGGCACGATCTCGAATCGTTCGAGCTTGCGCAGAAAGCGGCTGTCCAAGGCAAGCGACATAGCGGGTTTCGATCCGGGCGGTGGGATTCCGAGGTGGGCCGCTGCCGTTATTCTATGGCGGAGCGCCGCCGGTCGCAAGCTAGGGGAGATTGCCGGCCCCGCCCGCCTCTTGCAATTCGCCGTTTCCGCGGCTAGAGTAGGCACTATCCCCCGCTATCCCCCATGCTTTCTCAACAGCGAGGACCTCTCATGACCCTCCCGACGATCGTCGCGATGTTTGCGCTCACCGGCGGACAACCAGCCGGCGGGCAGGACCTGTCGGAGCGCGTGGAACAATTGACCCGCGAGGCAATGCCCTCGGTGATCGAGTGGCGGCGGGACTTCCACGCCCACCCGGAACTTGGCAACCGCGAACAGCGCACGGCGGGCAAGGTCGCCGAGCGGTTGCGGGCGATGGGCGTTGATGAGGTCAAGACGGGCGTGGCCCACCACGGCGTCGTGGCCCTGATCCGCGGCCGGCGCGAAGGACCCACCGTCGCCCTGCGCGCCGACATGGACGCGCTGCCCATCGTCGAGCAAACCGGCCTGCCCTTCGCCTCGCAAAACCCGGGCGTGATGCACGCCTGCGGGCACGATGCGCACACGGCCATGCTGCTGGGAGTGGCCCGGGTACTCGTGCAGTTGCGCGACCGGCTGCCCGGCTCGGTCAAGCTGATCTTCCAGCCGGCTGAAGAAGGCGTACCCGCGGGGGAGACCGGCGGCGCCCGCCAAATGATCGAGGAAAACGTGCTCGCCGATCCCGAGGTGGCGGCGATCTTCGCCCTGCACATCAACCCGGAGTTGGACACCGGCACGTTGGGCTACCGCACGGGGGGGATCATGGCGGGCGTCGAGCGATTCCGCATTACAGTAACGGGCAAGCAGTCGCACGCGGCCATGCCCTGGCAGGGGATCGATCCGATCGTTACCGCCGCCGAGATCATCACGTCGCTGCAGACCATTCACAGCCGTGTGATCGACACCCGCAAGCCGGCGGTGCTCTCCATCGGAGTGGTGCAAGGGGGGACGGCCTGGAACATCATTCCCGGCCAGGTCTCGATGGAGGGGACCATCCGCACGCACGAGGCCGCCGTTCGCGCCAAGGTCCTGGAGCAGTTCCAGCGGATCGTGGAACACACGGCGCTGGCACACGGGGCAACGGCCCAGATCGCCTGCAGCACATACGGGCCGCCCACCTGGAACGACCCGGAATTGGGCAAGCGCATGCGGCCGACCCTGGTCCGGCTGGCCGGCGAGGGCAGCGTGATCGAGGTCGAGCCGTCGATGGGCGGCGAAGATTTCGCGCACTTCGCGCAGAAGAAGCCCGGCTTCTACTGCTTCCTCGGCGTGCGCAACAAGGCGGTCGCGAGCGGCGGACTGCACACGCCGAACCTGGTCCTCGACGAGGCGGCCCTGCCGCTGGGTGTACGCAGCCTGAGTATGCTGGCCATCGAGTTCCTTTCGCAGAAGTAACCAGAACATGATTGCCGCTGTTTTCCTCATCGCCGCAAGCATCACGGGCGAGGCCGCCGCGCGGACGCCGCCGAATGTCGTTATCCTCCTGGCCGACGACATGGGGTTCTCGGACGCCGCCTGTTACGGCAGCGAGATCCAAACGCCGAATCTCGATAAGCTGGCCGCCGGCGGCCTGCGGTTCACGCAATTTTACAACACGACCCGCTGCTGGCCCTCGCGCGCGTGCATCCTCACCGGTTATTATGCCCAGCAGGTGCGGCGCGACGCGTTGCCCGGCCTTGACGGCGGCATGCGCGGAAAGCGCCCGGCCTGGGCGCGGCTCCTGCCGCAGTTGCTCCGCCCGTTGGGCTACCGGTCGTATCATTCCGGCAAGTGGCACATCGACGGCTCGCCGCTGGCGGGCGGATTCGATCGTTCGTTCGACTACACGGACACCGACCGCCATTTCCTGCCGCCGCAGCGGATGACGGGCGCCGTCCAGCCGCTGCAGCCCCTGAAACCGGGCGAGGGCTACTACGCCAGCACGGCCATCGTCGATCAAGCGATCCGCCAGCTCAGGGAACATGCCCAGCAGCACGCCGGCCGCCCCTTCTTCCAGTACGTCTGCTTCACCGAGCCGCACTTCCCCATCCAGGCGCCCCCGGAAGACATCGCCGTCTACCACGACCGCTACCGGGAGGGTTGGGACGTGCTGCGGCAAGAGCGCTGGCAGCGGATGGTCAAGCTGGACATCGTCCATTGCCGGCTCTCAGAACTCGCACCCGACTTCGTGCCGGATTGGAATTTGAACGCAGAGCAGCTTTTCCGCCGGATCGGCGCGGGCGAGGCCGGCCGTGCCGTCGATTGGGATAGCCTGACGGCCGAACAGAAACAGTTCCAACCGATCAAAATGGCAATTCACGCGGCCATGGTGCACCGCATCGACCGCGAGATCGGCCGCCTCGTCGCTCAGCTCGAAGCGATGGGCGCGCTCGGGAATACGTTGATCTTCTTTCTTTCGGACAACGGCGCCAGCGCCGAGCAAATGATCCGCGGCGACGGGCACGACCGCGCGGCGCCGCCGGGGTCGGCCAGGACGTTCCTCTGCCTCGGCCCGGGGTGGTCCAGCGCGGCCAATACGCCTTTGCGGCTGCACAAGTCGTGGGTCCATGAAGGCGGCATCTCCACGCCGCTCATCGTGTACTGGCCCCAGGGCATCCCGGCGCGCGGCGAGTTGCGCCGGAACCCGGGGCACCTGATCGACCTTGCGCCCACGATTCTCGAACTGGCCGGCGGCAGGTGGCCGGAGACGCTCGACGGCAAACCGGTGCCGGCTCCGCCCGGCAAGAGCCTGGTACCCGCCTTCACGAAAGACAACTCGGTCGCGCACGATTATTTCTGGTGGTACCACATCGGCAACCGGGCGATCAGGGTGGGCGACTGGAAGCTGGTGGCCGCCCGGGGCGCGGCCTGGGAACTGTACGATCTGGGCGCGGACCGCTCGGAGACCCGAAATCTGGCCGCCGAGCATCCCGATCAAGTCCGCGAACTCGAAGCGGCGTGGACCAGGCACATGGAGGAGTTCCGGGCGTTGGCCCTGAAGGACCGGCCGCCCGAGCAGGAGCGCGAAACAGGCAAGCCCGATCTCAACCATGCCGGCCGGCCGATCCGCAACTAGACGACCCGGACGGATGCCGCCGGCAAACCGATCTCCTGCCATGGCCGCACCGTGCCCACGACCCTACGAACTTTCTCGACCAGGAGACTCGAAATGACGCGCGCATGGGTACTCATCGTGACCGCTCTTGTGTCCGCTACGACGGCCTGGGGCCAGACGCCGCAGCCGCTGCTTTGCGATTTGAGCCGCGTGTTGCACAAGCCGGGCGAAGTGACCACCAAGGACAACAAGAAGGTCCCGGCCGGCACGGTGGAACTCGTCGACGGCCGGTTCGGCAAAGCCTGCAAGTTCACCCTGGTCGAGTCCACCGGCCCGCAGTTCTTCACCGCCTGGGTGAACCCCGCGGACGACTGGGACCAGTTCGACGGGTTCAGCTTCTGGGTCAAGGGCGACGGCTCCAAGAGCTGCGGCGGGCTGGAACTCATCGACCGCGATGACTTCGGCCTGCGCTACGGCTACTGCTTCCCGATCCAATCCAGGGATTGGGTCAAGGTTACGGTGCCCTGGTGCGACGTGATCCCGGAACTTGCGGGCGCGCCGCTCGGCACCGAGCAGGGCTATGCTCCCAGCCGTTTCCGCAACGTGTGGGTGGGCAAGTGGTTCTACTGGCGCGAGTATCCGGCCTGCTCGTTCACCATCGAGCGCATGGCCCTGGAGAAACACATTCCGCCCGACACGACCGACTACAGGCCCCAGGCGCCCGGCCTGCCGCGGCTATTGGCCAAACTCAAGGCCCGCAGGCCGGTGACCATCGTCACCATGGGCGACTCGCTGACCGACAAGCGTCACTGGGCCAACCGCGAGCGGCTCTGGGCCGAGGAGCTGGTTGCGGCGCTCAAGAAGGTTTACGGCAGCGAAGTGACCCTGGTGAACCCGGCCATCGGCGGAACGACGCTCAGCCAGAACGTGATCCTCATGCCGCGCTGGCTGCAGGACGCGCCGTCGCCGGACCTGGTGGTGATCTGGTTCGGCGGCAACGACTGGGACACCGGCGTGCGCGGCGAGCGCTACCGGCAGTACCTGGAGCTGGCGATCGACCGGGTGCGCCGCGCCACCAAGGGCCAGGCCGAAGTGCTGCTGATGACGACCTGCCCCGCTTTCGCGGCGTGGGAGACGCGCAACGAGTTGTGCCGGGCCGCCTTCGACGTGGCCCGCGACCGCAAGACCGGTTTCGTCGACGCGGCAACCGCCTTCCACAAGGCCGGCTCGCGCGAAGAGGCCCGCAAACGCCAATACTGGGCGTGGGACAACGTACACCTTGGGTCCGGCGGCCATGCGCTGATCGCCGACGCGGTCTTGCAGGCCATCGGCGGCGGGGCGGGCGATCTGGCCGCCTCGGCCGGCGCTGCCTGGATGAAATCGGTCATCGTCCGCAGCCCCGCCGGCGGCGAAACGCCCCTCGCCAGCTTCGAGCCCGGCCAGGATGACCTCGTCGAACCCGGCGCCGGACAGGTGGTCAGGGAACATGCCTCCGACGGCGAACACAGCCTGCGCCTCGTCAGCAAGGAAAAAGACTACCCCGGGTTCTCCATTCAGGACGGCCGGGCCTTGCGCCTGCTGCACGAGAACGCGCGGGTTCTGGTCGACGTGTTCAATCCGCAGGACAAGGATGTCGATGTACAACTGCTCGTCCGCGACCCGCAAGCGACGAACTTCAACCTGCGGTACAACGGCTCCGTAACCGTGAAGCCGGGTATGAACACCATCGACGTGGACTATACGAGGCTGCCCCGCTATGCCACGCAGAAGAGTGATAAGCCGGAGTATCTCAATGCCCGGCAGCTCACTCTCTTCCTGGACCAGGGCGCCGGCAGCCAGCCGCTGACGCTGTTTTTCGACAACGTGCGGTTGGCCCGCCAGCCGACGGGCCGCATCGAGTGCCGGCCGGCCGCGACCTCCGCGCCTCGGGCCGGACCCGCACCCGCCAAGGTCGAGGTTCGGCCGGGCGGCGTGGAGCTGCTTTCCAGCTTCGAGCCCGGCGGCCCAGACCTGGTCCAAGGCGATGGCGCGGTCGTCGCCGAGCACGCCACCGACGGCCGGAACGCCTTCCAGGTCCAGTCCGATGGAAAGTCGTACCTGGGGCTGCGGATCGTCGAGGGCCGGGCCCTGCGAAAGTTCAAAGACTACGTCCTGCTGAAAATAGACGTGTTCAACCCGCAGGATGAGCCGGTCCGCTGCAGCGCGCGCATCGACGACGCCGCAAGCCAGGACTACGGCAGCCGCTACAACGACGACAGCGTCGCCATTCCGCCAGGCAAGAGCACCTTTCAGCTCAACCTGACGGGCCTGACCAAGTCGAACGCCCGCAACTTCGCCGACCGGAAGAAGGTGGACCTGTCCACGGTCCGCCTGATGACCTTGTGCATCGCGCCGGCAGGCAAGCCACTGACGCTGTTCTTCGACAACGTGCGACTGGAGGGATCGGGCCTGCCGGCGGTCGCAGGGCTCAAGGCGCTGGACTTCGGGCCGCCGGGCGCGGCCGTGTACCCGGGCTTCGAGGGCTGCACGCACCAGGTTTCCTACCAGGACGGTCGCGGCTACGGCTGGCTGGGCGCGGACTATGCCACGATCGCCTACATGCCCGACGCCCTGTCGGGCAATTGCGCCAGCGGCCGCGAATTCCGCCTGAAATTGCCCAACGGGCGCTACGAGCTGAACCTGTGCTGGGATATGTTCGGCCTGTGGGGCACACTGCCCACGTTCCATTGGCGCAAACTGCGGGTCAACGGCGAAGAGGTCTTGAGCCAACGGCGGAGCGCGGCGGAATTCCTGGCCAACCAGTACTACGCCCATGAGGACGACGAGGACCTGCCGGGCCAGGATCTATGGGAAAAATACATTGCCGCCTATCAGAAGATCCACCGCTTTGCCGCCACCGTGACCGACGGTCTGCTGAGGATCGAGCCGCAGGCCGACCAACCGCAGGGCCGGGGGATCTGCTTCCTGGTGGTCTATCCCGAGGGCCGCCTGGCGGAGGGCCGGAACTTCATGGAAACGCTCAACGCCCGCCGCAAGGCGCAGTTCAACGCCGAGATGGTGGTCAGCGTGCCGAAGGCCGTCGGCCGGGAGCCCGTCGCCCGGGAGGAGGACCGCGCCCGCGGGTTCATGTTCTTCGCCGCGCACACGGAGGACGACGTGGCGGTCAGCGCCCGCCCTCCGCAGGACATGAGCCTTGGGCCACTCGCGATTGCCGCGGCGCAGGGCGAGCGTCAGGCGGCACAAGTCGGGCTGTATCCGCTGGCCCGGCTCGACGGCGTCAAGGTGACCGTGGACGATCTTGTCTGCAGCGGCGCGGGGACGGATCCGCGGCCGCGGATCCCGGCCGCCGCCGTCGAGGTGCGCAAGGTTCGCAACTTCCTTAAGGGCGAGGGGAACGGTCGCCTGGGCCGCCTGCTGCCGTACATCGTCCAGGAGTTCCAGACGCTGGACCTGCGGCCGGGCGTGACCCGCGCCCTGTGGCTGACGATCACGGTCCCGCCTTCCGCCGTGCCGGGGATCTACACGGGCGCACTGCGGATCACGGCCGGCGACAAGTCGGCCGCGATCCCGATCAAGCTCCGCGTCTATCCCTTCACGCTCGACAAGGTCGCCGATCTGACGATTTCGGTGACCGGATCGACGGCCGGCACGTTCAGCTCGTCGTATCCGGAGCTGCGGGATCGCTGGTGGCGGATCGCGGAGCAGGTGATGCGGGACCAGGCCGAGCACGGCATGAACGCCATTACCGGCGGCCCCGGCGCGGTGCTCCGCGGCGTGGCCGGCGGCAAGGCCGACATCGACTACACGCAGATCGATCGCTGGATGGCCCTGGCCGTGAAGTACGGCCTGACCATGCCCGGCGACAGTTACCAGGGGCTCGACGTGTCGGGCCTGCCGACGGACCAGGGCCGGGACTGCGTGGCCCGCTGCGAGGCGGCCGCCCGCGAGAAGTTCGGCATGTCTTACGAGGAGTTGCTGCGGATCGTCTACGGCGACCTTGCGGAGCACGGCCGGCGGAAGGGCTGGCCCGAGCGGGTCTACTACTTCCTCGACGAGCCCCGGCCGGAATACGGCAACGTGCAGTCGTGTGCCGAGATGATCAAGCTCCGCACCGGTGCCTGCCCCGGCATGTTGTTCAGCGGCTATTACTCCACCGGCGCCGGCCGCGACGTCTATTTCGAGACCATGCCGGTGAGCATCGCCCACGTCGACAAGCTCTCGCTCCGGCTGGTGGCCAAGGGGGGGCGGCAGATTTGGGACTACAGCGGCACGCGCGTGCGGCACGACATCGGCCGCTGGGCCTTCGTGGCCGCCAGGGCCGGCATGAAAGGCTTCCTGCGCAACGGGTACATGTACGTCTGCTCGCAGCCGTATTTCGACTTCAGCGACGACGAGTCGTCCTGGGCGGTGGTCTATCCCGCGACGCGCGGCCTGAACGACACGGTCGGCTGGGAACGGACGGCCCAGGGCGTGAACGATTATCGCTACTTGCTCACCTGTGAGCGGCTCATCCAGAAAGCGCGCCGCGCGGGCAAGGGCGCCGCCGCGGCCGATGCGGCCCAGGCGTTCCTGGAGCAGACGCTGCGGCCCATCGCCATCAACGACAAGGAAACGGCCCGGCTCTCTCCCCGTCAATACGACGAATTCCGCAGGGCGCTGGCCGGCCACATCGCTGCTTTGAAATCGCTCACACCGTCCCCGCCAGGCACCTAGCCGGGAGCCGGCGGCATAGCCGCGGACTGTCCCCCCGCCACGAACGCCTCGCCGAAGTGCGCGATGCGATCCTGAATCTGGTGGGCGATAATCTGCAGGGAGTTCCCTTCTGCGATTTTCAATCTTCGGGCAACGTTCTCCGGGAACTCCAAACGCATCGCTTCGTCCGCCCGGATCGTTGTCAGTTGGTCTGTGGGAACCCTGAATGTACCGCCCCGCGCCTCCTTGTCGTTGGGCCCGACTTGCCGTTCGATGGAGACCAGAAGCCGGTCGGTGAGCAGCTTCTCCCCCGAAAACAACTGACAATAGACGATTGGCATGACCAGCATCCTTCCACTTCCATTTAGCCCAACCGCTCGTCGGGGGTAGAGCCGGGGATCACTGCACAGGGGCAAAGCCCGTTAGTAGTATCGACTTGCGGGGCTAGCGCTGGTTACAAGAAACCAAGACGCGGCGCCGGAAGGATCAAACGGCTAACCATCGTAAGGCCGTGCCGAGCCGGGGAAAACGCCCAGATGGGCCGGCATGGAGTCGCGAATGAAGGAATCGTGCGGGAAAGGGCTACGGCCTACACTCCCCACATGGGTGCTCCCCGGCCCGGATCACCTCGTCCTGGTTGGAGAACCACTGACGGCTCCTGCCGGAACTCCTCGCTGCGGACTTGTAGTCTGGCCAGCGGAAGACATCGGGGTTCTTCGACGCCAGGTAGCTGGTCGCCTCGCACGGGCACGGCGCCGCCCGGCACGCCATGGCGTTTTTTCGACCGCCGCCCGGTTGCCCTGCTTGTCCGCCAGAACCCGGGAGACGCGGAAGCCCACGCCGCGGTCGCGGGACCCGGGCTCGATGTGGCTGCGGGGCGCCGACCGGCAGCCCGCCGCGACGAGGTCCCAGCTACCGCCGCGCAGCACGCGGTGCGAGCCCGACGGCGGTCCCGTGGGGTCGCTCCCAGGCGACGCCTGGTCATAGTCCTGGCCGAACCAATCCGCACACCATTCCCACACGTTCCCGTACACGTCGCATGAGACCATCCCCCATCCCCCGCGCAGATTCGCAACGACGTTCAGGGCTTGGCGGGCACGGGCGGCTCCGTGCCCAACAACAGTGGATCGGGCACGGTCATCAACTCGTCATCGGGCCCGACCTTGGCCTCCACCGCGCCCTCCGGCAGCGGCAACGGCGATGAACCGGGCGCAAGCACCTCACGGCGCAGGCACATCATCCGCGGATACACCGGGTACTGCCCCTTGGGCGTCGGGCAGTCGATCTCGAACGTGGCGGGCAGGTCCTTGGCGGTGAGGGTCTTTTGCACGCAAATCACCGCGTGCGACCACTTGGCGCCGGCCTGGTTGGCAATGCACTTGCCCTGCCGACAGATGTCGTCGAACGACAGGCTCCGCGATCCAAGCCGGTAGGCGTAGGTTACCACCAGCCGGTTATCGCCCAGGGCCTTGGGATCCGCCGCCGAGACGGTCACCACGTTCTTGCCGGGCGACAGGTACGGCAGCGCGCCGGGATTGTTCTGCACGATCGTTTCCAGTTTCAAGCCCTGCAGGGCCTGGCGGAAGGTGACCTTCACCTCGGCGGCGAGTCTGCCCTTGACAGCGTCGTCGAAGCCGCCGAGGTCGATCGTCTTGAAGGTCTTGCCGCCGTCGACGGAGACCTCGGCCTTGTCTGCGCCGGCCGCCGCGCCGCTGGCCTTCGTCATGACGTACGGCGAGGCGAGTTGCACCACGACGACCGCCGGCTTGCCCGCTTCGGCCGGTACGAGCGTCTTGCCGGCCCGCTTGACGTTCTCGGTCGCCAGGAACGATTTCAGGCAGGCGTCCGTGGAGAAGTCCGGCGTGAAAGTCAGCCGCCCGTTGCCGTAGCTGCGTTTCGGCTTCGAATCGATGTAAGGCTCCAGCACCAGTCCCAGCCCCGGGCTGTTGCGGGTGTCAACGTAGTTGGCGCAGAAATGCGCGGGCGGCGTCTTCGAGCCGCGGAAATACCAGGCGTCCGGCAGCGCGTCCCAGGTGTTGGTCAAGGCAAAGCCCGGCCCCAGGTTTACGTCAGCCGAGTACCCGCCGTCGGCGTGCTTGAGGTTCTCCCACTCCGTGGCCGGGCCGACCTTGTTGAGCTCCCGGGGCACGGCGCCCTTGTACTTGCCGCTGGCGTCCTTGGCCATCATCCAGAAGGCGTCGCAGCCCATGAAGTCGCGGGCCCGCCAATTGGCCTTGCCGTCGACCATGACGAACTGGTCGCTCTTCATGTAACCGACTTTGCGGACAGGGTCGAACACGAAGGCGTCGTCCCAAAGTTGCTTGCGGTTCTTGAGGATGTCCTCTTCGCCGGCCACGGTCCGGCCCCCCTTGCCGTCGGGCATCCAGACGTACCATTTCAAGAAGGCGTCGAAGTAGTGCAGGCGGCCGTCATAGCGGGCCTCCACCGTCGTGTGCCCCGGCCAGAGGACGAAGCGCCAGCCCCAGCCCAGTTGCCGCCACAGGGCCGACTCGATGGCGTGCGTCCCGCCGCACAGGGCCCAGCCGTAGACGTTGATTTCCTTCAGCGCCGGAACGCCGCCGTCCTCGGTGGGAGCGAAAAAATGGTAGTGCGACAAGAGCATGAAGTTGTAGATCGCGATGGCCTTGGCGTCGTTGGTCTTGCAGCCGCGCGTCACCGTCTCGGCGATCGACTTGAGGCTGGAGCAGTCGGGGGCCCTGTCCGGCAAGACCTTGATCTGCTCGACCAGCCCGGACATCTCGCCCGCGCCCGGCTGATCCGCAGCCCGCCCCCGTGCAACCGCCAGGGCAACGGCCGCCACGGCAACGCTTGCGCCCACCAATGCCCTAACGCCCGGTTCTCCAATCCGCATCGACATCGTAGTATCTCCTCGTGCAAAGGGTTCTGCCGGAATTCCCCGTTGTGTCCGGCCCTTGACCAGTATCTTTACGGGCGGCCCAAGCACAGCAGGCCGGTGCCGGTGCGAATGTAGATGCGTCCCTCCACGATCGCCGGCGTGGCGTCCACGCCCGCGTCGAGTTGGATCTCATCGAGCTTCTGGCCGGCGGTCGACACAACGAACAGCCGGCCCTTGCGGTTGATCGCATAGACGCGGTCCTTGGCCAGGACCGGAGAGGCCCAGAAATCCCCGTCCAGCTCCAGGTTCCATTTCTCCTTGCCGCTGGCGGTGTCGACACACGTCAGGTCGCCGCTGCCGAGCAGGTAGCACCGCCCGTCGCCGCCGGCCGGGCTGGCCACCTGCGGCGGCGCGATGTCGGATGTCCAGACCAGCGCGGACTTCGTCATGTTGCCCTGGCCGCCGACCTTCAGCGCAGTCAGCCCCTCCCCGCCGGCCAGCAGCACGACGCCCTCGCCGCACGGCAGCGTCGAGGCCGACAGTTCCGGGTTGGTCGCGCCCTCCGCCTGCCATCGCTCTTGACCAGTCTGTGGGTCGTAGGCGATCACCAGCCGTGGGGCGGTCGTCAACAGCACGTCGCCAGCCGAGCCGCGAATGATGGCCGGCGTGGTCCAACACGAGCTGACCGGACGTTCTTTTCGCCACACCTCGGCCCCATCTTTGGCCCGAACGGCAACCACAAACGACACCTTGGCGCGGGCACTCTGGCCGCGGTCGACCACCTGGATCAGCAGGTCGCCGTAGAGGACCGGACTGGCGGCCAAACCGTACATATTTTTGGGCCTGCTTGCAGCCAAGGCTCTGGCCCAAATCTGCTTGCCGCCGGAGTCGACGCAGCCGAGGATTCCGTTGCCGAAGCAGGCGTACACGAACTGGCCGTCGGTGACAGGCGTAGCGGCGGCGCCGCCCGCGCTTCCGCCCAGGGGTGCCGGCCCGGGCTCGTCGCGGTCCGGTTTGCCCGTTGCCCCTGGAACCTTCAGCGTGGTGTTCCACTGCAACTTGCCCGTTTCGCGGTCGAAGGCCATGACGCAGGCGTCCTCGCCGGTCAGATAGATGCGATTGCCCCAGACGATCGGCGAACTGCGTCCCCGGGCCGGCAGGGCGGTGCTGAAACGAGTGTCCTTGGCCAGGTCGAGCTTGGCGGGCGGGGCCGCGTCATCGGCAGCCCGGCCGTCGCCCCACGGTCCGCGGAACTGCGGCCAGTTCTTCGTCCAGCCGGGCCGCTCGGCCGCGGCGGTGGAAACGGTCCGTGTCGCAGGCGCTTTTGCGGTTCCTGCGCCGGCGGTACTGGCAGGCTTGGGAGCTTTGCTCGGCAGATACCGGTTTGCGCTGGCCGGCGGGCGGTCCGTGGCGATGCGGGGCTTCGCTTGCGAGTTGCCCGCCTCGCCGGTGTCCGGATTCTGCGCCGCTGCGGATTCGCGGCTCCCCGCCTCCATCAAGTCGTAGCACGCCAGGCGGTCGCTGTAGCGGATGTAGACTTTCCCGCGGGCCACGGCCGGTGCGGTCCAGCAGGGCGCAACACCGAACCCGCCCACTGCCTCCTTGAATCGCGGCGGGTCGTTGAGCCTTTCCGCGCGGTGATTCTCCCAGGCTTCGGGCGAAATCGCCTTCTTCATCTCTGCCAGCTTCTTGAACCCTTCCGGATGCGGTTCGACGAGCAGCAGGTCGCCGCCATAGGTCAGGCAGAGCAGGCAGCCATCCACCACCGCCATGCTGCCTTCGCCGATCTTCTCCTTCCATTTCACCTCGCCGGTCGCGGCATTGACGCAGACCAGGGAGCCGTCGCTGCCGCCCTGCAGCGAAGATGCGTGCCGCTTGAACGCGTACATGTAGTCGCGGAGAACAATGGGAGTGTTCAAGCTGCCGGTCTCATAGCCTGCGATCGGCTTGGCCACGCCGCCGCCGATGCGCACCGAGCCGGTCACCCAGCCCGTCCAGACGTTGTTGCCCCAGATGACCGGCGAGGATATTGGCCCCCCGTCGCCGAAGCTGACGCTGTTGCTGTACTTCCAGACCTCCTTGCCGGTGGTCGGGTCGACGCCGAAGACTGATCTCGCCTGCGTGGCGACGATCTGCTCCTTGCCGTCGATCGTCGCCAGCGTCGGCGTTGCGCACGTATTGGCGCCGCCGCCGCCGTAGCTCCACGCGAGCTGGCCGGTGTCTTTCTGGTAGGCGTACAAGTATTTTGAATGCCAATATTCGGTTCCGGGCGCGATGACCAGGTCGCCGCAGATGAGCGGGCTAGAGCCGTAGATCTCGCCGCCGCTAACAAACTGTTTCCAGAGCATCTTGCCGTCGGCCATACGGATGCAGGACAGCAATCCCCTGTTATCGACGCAATAGACCTTGTCGCCGCTGATGGCCGGCGTGGATTGCGCGCCGCTGCCCCATCCGAAATGACCACCCATGATGCCTCCGAACTCGGCGGTCCACAAGGGCTGGCCGCCCTTGTCGGCGTCGAAGCAAAAGGCCTCGTAGATTGAGCCGTGCAGGCCGGTGACGACGAGCTTGTCGCCCTGGATCGCGGGCGTGGACCAACTGTGTTGGCCGGGGCTCAAGCCCTCGACCTCCCACACCTTCCTGAGTCCGCCGGTCCAGTCCTTGCGAATGCCTTTCAAGGGGCTGCGCTGATCGTGGGTCGGGCCGCGCCAGCAGGGCCAGTCCGCCGCGGCCGCCGCGCCGCTGGGCCTGGCATTTCCCGTCAGCGTCGCCTTGACCTGCGGCCGCACGGGCCCCTGCCCGACCTTCGCCACCCACAACGGATGCTCGGGTGCGCCCATGGTGTGGATGGGGCCATCCCCCGCGGCGTAGAGGCCGTAGAGAAAACCATTCTGGCCGTCCAGCCACAGATTTCCGTCCACCCCTAATACCCTTTTATCCCATTCTGGAAACTCCGCGACGTCCGAAAGCCGCCCGGTGTCAGGATCGCGGCGGAAGGATCGCAGCAGGGGCCCGGCCGTAGCCGCGAAACCGCCCAGCCCGTCCGGCATGAACACCAGTTTGAGTCCCGTCCCATTGGCCAACTTGAAATCGGGCCGGGTCGAATCCCTGCCGCTGCCGGCCTCCTGGAGGGCCAGCGCGCCGCTGGCCGGATCGCGCCGGTAGATCGCGAGCCAGGCGTCCACGCCACAGACAAATCTTCCCGCGGCGTCGGGTTGTCCAAGGCAGAAATTGGCGTAGAGCCACTTGCCATCCGGCGTAAGCGATAGGGACAGCCGCACCACCTTGTCTTTCACATTCCATTTCGGATCCAGATCCGTCACGCTCTTGACGGCGGGTTGTCCCGTGGGGCCGATTTCCAGGCAGGTGATCGACTGGCGCGACATGTTGTAGAGGTGATTCCCATCCGGCGCGATGACCAGCGTCGCGGTCTCGCTCGCTTTGCAGGCCAGCTCGCCGGCCTTGATCGGCGCGCCGTCGGCGCCGAGCCTGTACCAGAGCAGCGCCGAGCCGTCCGCGATGAAATAGACGTTCTTCTGGTCCTTGCTGACGACGCCTCCTTCCACCCAACCGGTCTTGGCGGGATCGGCCTGCCCCGGGCCGCTGTTCTTGGCCACAGGCACGGCGCCCCTCTCGACCGGCTTGCCGGTGCGGGCGTCGATGTCGTACCAGGCGAGTTGGTTGCCGACGTTCGCGAAGAGCTCTGCTCGCGTTCGAATCGCGTACAACCGGCCGCCGGCCGCAAAGACATAGATACTGTGCTCTTTGCCAGGCGAGGTCACCACGTTGCCGAAGGACAGCATTCCCGTCTTCGCATCCCGCTTGAAACAGTGGACCGCATTGCCCTTGTCCTTGAAATTGCCGGTGTACAGGCAATCGCCGAGCGCCACCATGCTGCAAGGGCGGAAGTCGCCGATGTCCTTGGGCATGTCACTCTTGCGGGGTTCGCCATAATCGCCAGCGAAAGAATAAAGGAGCTGTACGACTTCCGCCGTCGGCACCAGGCCGGCGGCTGCGCTCTCCGGCGTCTCCGCCGCCAACAGCTTCACCGCCCCCGGAGCGCCGACGCCGACGGCAGCAGCGGCCCAAACCAGCGCGGCCACGATGCTCACCTTCGCCCGGGACATTATCTGCTCCTTTCGCCAAAGCCGTGGCCTGGCGTGCTCGATTGCGTTCCCGCGGGCCTGGCCGGCGGGGGCTGCGAGCCGATCAGGAAGGGGTTGGGCAGCGTCTTGAGCTCGTCGTCGGGGCGCAGTTTGGGCGGTTGGGCGCTGTCGGGAAGCGGCAAGGGCTTGCCGCCGGGTGGGAGCACCTCCCGGCGCAGGAACAGCATCCGCGGATACACCGGGTACTTGTCCTTCGGCGTCGGCACGTCGATCTCGAACGTGGCCGGCAGGTCCTTGGCCGTGAAGGTCTTCTGCACGACCGTCGGCGCCGCCTGCCAGGTCGCGCCGTTCTGCGCGAAGAGGTGGCTGCCCGCCTTGTACAGCTCCTCGAACGACTTGTTGCGGCAGCCTGGGGCATAGGCGTAGGTCACCACCAGCCGGTTGTCACCCAGGGCGGCGGTGTCGGCCACGGATACCGTCACCTTGTTCCGGCCCGGCGACAGGTAGGGCAGGCAGCCGGCGTTGTTCAACACGATCGCCTCCAGCCGCAGGCCCTTGAGGCACTTCTTGATCTCGATCCGCACCTCTTTCTTGAACGTGTTAAACCCGGGGACCGCAACGGAGAACGCCGGGCCGTCGGTCTTCAGGCCGCTCGTGCTCACGTCCTCCCCCTCCACCGTGCCGTTGAGCCGGACGATGAGGTAGGGCGATTCCAGGTTGACCGTCACGCTGGCCCGCTTGGCGGGGTCCGCGGGGACCAGCAGGCCGTTGTCCAGCTTCACGTTCTCGGCCGCCGCGAAGTCCTTGAGCACAGTCGCACGCTTGAAGTCGGGGGCGAAGACCAGGCGGCCGTTGGAATAACTGCGGGGCCGCTTGTAATAAGGCTCCAGGACCGGCCCGGCAGCCGGGTCGTTGCGGAGATCCCGGTTGCCGCAGCCGTGCCCGACGACCACGTTGTCCTTGATCGGCCAGGAGTCCTCCGGCGGGGCGAGCTGGTCCCACGTGTTCTCCAACGCCAGGCCGGGCGTCAGGTTCACCTCGGCGGTGTAACTGGGGTTGACCCATTCCGGATCGGGCTTGGTGCTTTCGGGAAGGAGCCGCGTGCCGCGCTGATAGACGCAGTATTTCAGCTCGTCGCCGCAGACCAGCAGCGCCGGCGCCGTCCAGTTGAGCCGGTCGCCGATCATCTCCTTGCGGTTGCGCTTGTCATAGACGACCTTCTCCTTGGGGTCCAGGACCAAGAGGTCGTTGACGAGGCCGGGGTCGTTCTTGATGTCGGTGTGGCAGGCGATGGTCCGGCCGTTGGGGGCGCCGGGCTCCTGCCGCCAGCAGTAGAACTTGGTGAAGCAATCGACCCAGTGCCAGGTCCCGTCGTACTTGGCCTCGCTCATGTTGTGGCCGGGGACGCTCACGCCGCGCCAGG
>Ga0326727_10006308_pt1 | contig 32677 bp, 27 predicted proteins | sample MB2enrmetagenome_FD_207643 | JGI IMG/M metagenome (GOLD analysis project Ga0326727, IMG submission 207643) | Lab enriched peat soil microbial communities from McLean, Ithaca, NY, United States - MB29MY | ecosystem: Environmental > Terrestrial > Soil > Wetlands > Peat | place: USA: New York...
CTCCGTTACAACCTGAAGACCGTACGTGCTTACCTTCTGAAGGAAGCCTTTCAGCAGCTCTGGGATTACAACTCGCCCGCATGGGCCGGAAAGTTCCTCGATGACTGGTGTCGGCAAGTGATGCGCTCGCGCATCGAGCCCATGAAAAACATCGCCCGGTCCCTTCGCCAGCACCGCGAACTGATCCTGAATTATTTCCGCGCCCAGAAGTTGCTTTCCAGCGGAGTTGTCGAGGGTCTGAACAACAAGGCCAAAGTCACCATGAGAAAATCCTACGGTTTCCGCACCTTCCGCTGCCTCGAACTTGCGCTCTATCACTCACTTGGCAAGTTGCCCGAGCCGGAATCGACCCACGAATTCTTCTGACGAACCATCTATGTGGCCCGTTAATCAAACGGCGGAATGGGCCTCGCCCAGGCAGAAAGGGCGCACGTTCCACGCCAGTGTTATGCGGCAAAACCGATAGCTGTCCCACCGGCTCCTTCCGAGTGGCGCGTAACCCGCGCGCAGCAGTCGATGGCGTTTCGAAGTCGTCGGTAAACCCCTCGCGACAAGGGCGGGCACTGCTTCCGGGAACGCCCAAGGGGCGAGGCGGCGGCTCGCGGCCGGCCGGAAACCCAGATGCAGGCGGAGCACTCGGCGCCGCGCGACTTTTGTCTCATGCCGGCTTACTGGGTTACGTTCAGCAGAGCCGGCTTGCTCTTCACTCCGCCTATATCGACCACCACCGCCTGAACCGAACCGGGAAACGACGCTGGCACTGTAACATTGATTTGCAGCACCCCCACCGACCAACTCGGAATCCCCAGATACACCGGCGTCACCGCTACACCCCCGATCGTCACCGTCACCGGGAGGTTAGGAACTGGTGTCGTCCCAGCATACGGAACGTAGCCGGTAGCCTCCATGGGAGTCACCAAACCCGCCCCCGTCACGTATAGCTCAATAGTCGATCCTCCGGCAGCCGACTCGCTCGGCAGCAGGTATCCGTTCTGGCTATCTACGAAAATCCCGGGGCCGGCGGCGTCAATCGTGAAGCCGATCGACGCGCTCTGCCCTCCGTTTTTCACCACCAGAAGAGCGCCTGGCTCCGCCACCTCATAGGGGATCTGGAGGTTGATCTGGGTCGCCGAAACGTACAACAGCGGAGCCGCGATTCCGTTGATCGTAACCGAAGTTCCACTGGCCGACGTAACCGGCAGGGGGGCGGTACTAACGATTTGCGGGCTGCCCGGCGATAGGCCCGTTCCGAAGACGCTCATCAGCATTCCCGGTGCGAATGACTGCGTCAACGACGCCGCGTTCCCTACGCTTGTCACGCTGATCCCGGAGACCGGGGCAATCCCGGCTGCCGTGAATACCACTTGGCCGAGACCCGCAACCGTCGCCGTCACGGTATTCGGCCCGGGGTTTTCGCCGAGCGTCAGATAGGTGGAAGCCACGCCCTGCGAGTTACTCACCACCGAAGCAGCCGACAAGCTGCCCCCGCCGCCGGCGGCAAAATTGACTGTAATCCCCGCCACCGGTATGTCTGCCGAGTTAGTCGCCACGACGGTCAGCGGGATAGGAACGGCCTGCCCGGCTGGCCCGGTCTGACCATCGCCGCCTGCTTTTGAAATGCCTGTCGCGGGCGCTGCGCCATTTCCGGTATCGTTCCCCGTGGCTTGCCAGGTGGCGCCGCCATCCATGCTTTTGAAAACTCCGCTGCCATTCGTCCCCGCATAGAGCACGGCGGGAACGGTTGGATCCGCCGCCAGCGACAGCACGGCCAGATTGGAAAGGCCGGAGTTTGCCTGCGACCAGCTCACGCCGCCGTCATGGCTGATGAAGACGCCCTCTGAGTTGGTGCCCGCATATAAGGTCGAGGGGCTGCCGGGGTTCACCGCGAGGGCCTGAACCCACACGATCGGCAAATTCGCGTTGAGTCCGGTCCAACTCCCTCCGCCGTCGAGCGACTTGAACACCGTTCCAACGCTCGTGCCGGCATAGACCGTCGTCGCCTGGGTTGGATCCACCGCGATCGAGAGAACGCTCACGGAGCCGGGCAGGCCAGCATCCGCTGCCGTCCAGTTTCCGCCGCCGTCGGTCGTCTTGAAAACCGTACCGCCCGGTGCGCAATAAACGGTCGCCGGGTTGGACGGATCGATCGCGAAGCCATTGACTCCCGCGAAGGTGCTGGTGGTACTTCCGTTGGCCATCCCGCTGATAGTCGGCAGACCGGTGTTGGCGGAGGTCCAGGTCGCGCCGCCGTCCGTGCTCTTGATGACACCTCCACCCGAAAGAAAGCCAACCATGTTTACGATGGGCCCGGCGTAGATTGTGGCGGGATTCGAGGAATCGACCGCCAGAGACTGAACCCCATTGAGTCCGAAACTGAGTGCCGTCCAGCCCGCGCCTCCGTTCGGGCTCTCGAAAACCCCGCCGAGGGAAAAACCCGCGCCCCACAGCGTCCCGGCGTAAACGTTGGCCGGGTTGGCCCGGGCCACCGCCAGCCCCAGGACCACCGGATCCGTGCTCAGTCCGTTGTCGTAGGCGTTCCAGGTCGCCGCCCCGTCGACGCTCTTGTAGAAGCCGCCCGGCTCGCCTCCTAAATACACCGTAGCCGGACTGGCCGGGTCCACTACCAGCGTGTAATATGAGCCCCCGTTGGAGTTGCCCGATGTTACCAGTCCTGCGTTGGCGGAGGTCCAACTTGCGCCTCCGTTTACGGTCTTCCAGACACCCGCCTCGCTGACGGCATAAACCGTATTGGGATTGGCCGGATCGATGGCCATCGCCGTGCCCATGTGCAGGTCCGTCAACCCGGAATTGACGGCCGTCCAAATCGCTCCGCCGTCGCCGCTTTTGAAAATCCCCATGTCGTAAGTCCCGGCATAGAGCGTCGCCGGATTCATCGGATCGATCGCCAGGGAATACACATACGGGCTCGCCAGCCCGGTGTTCATGGCCACCCAGTTCCCCGCCGAGTCGGTACTCTTGAATACGCCGCCGCTGTTGACCCTGGCGTACAGCGTTGCCGGATTGCCCGGTTGAATCGCGATGCCCAAAACATCGGTAAACGAGAGGCCGTTATTCGCAGCCGCCCAGCTCGCGCCGCCATCCGTCGACTTGAATATCCCGCCGATGATGCAGGTGTAGACCGTCGTCGGGGTAATCGGGTCGATCGCCAGGCACTCCACCGAAGGCAGCGCGCCCAAGCCGGCGTTCATGGGGTTCCATGTGGCTCCTCCATCGGTACTCTTCAGGACGCCCGCGTAAGTAGTCCCTGCATAAACGGTCATTGGCGTCACCGGATCTACCACCACAACCCGTACGTCGGTGGTGACGTTCGTGTCCGCGTTGAGCAGAGTCCAACTGGCGCCACTATCCGTGCTCTTGTATACACCGCCGGCCGTCGAGCCACTATAGACTCCGGCATAAATGGTCCCCAAGTGGATAGGGTCCAGCGCGATTGTCTGGACGTCGGAGACAGGAGGTCCCCCCGTCGCCGTGGCGGTAGTTCCGGCAGCGGTTGCGACCACGAATCCAAATGTTGCAAGAAATCGTCCTTTTGAAATCATGGGGTCAGGTCTCCGCTTTCCAGCGCGTCTCACCAGCATTATAGGCCGCGTCCGCGCGGGAGAATCAAATGGGCTTTTCGCCACCACGCGAACGCGGCCCTTCGCTAACGCCATCCGGTTGCGCGACGAGCCCGGCGTCGTCGCCGGTTTTCCGGCCGGATTCACGAATCTGAACTGGGAAGGCCGCAAGACGCCTACCCGCACATTTGGCGCCGTCTCTGGGAAGGGTGAGCACTAACCCCGCTTAACCCCGAAACTTCTATTCCGGCCGGCGGGCAGGCCCGCGGCCCGGTGCTGGCTGAACGGCGTCCACCCCGCACCACCGAAGCCGGTGGCGTAGAAACTGAGTTTGGACTCCATCCGACTTCAAACCGGGACAGTGCTTTTGAGAGTCGGCCGTATGCTCTTGAGGACAGTGGTGGAGCGTGCCGGCTCGACCGCCGGACCTCTACCGTATTCAGCCCGTCCGTAATTGGTAACATCCGTCTTAAGCCGGTCAGGTGAACTGAAGGGAACCGGCTAAGTGAATAGGAATGCGCGTGGACGAATCGGAGATTACCCAGGCACTTGTGTGCCATTTCCGCGGCAAAGCCCGGCCCCGCCCAATCCCACCATGGAGGGAAGTGGTAGGATGACTAGAATCAGCTATCGACCGTCGCGTGGGGTGGTCGAGCAGGCATCACAAGATCAGGTTTAGCAACCGGACTGGGACCGATAGCCGAGGGTGAAACGCAAGTGAACATTCCGCCGGAGTTCCGCCGGGACGCCGACCAATTGCCGCCGTTGCTGCGAGCTCTGCTGGAGGCCGAATTGGCCGCTGGCAACTCCATCGCCGAGGTTGGCCACAGCTTTCCCGCACCACCGGCGGGCGCCTGTTTCAAGCTCGCTGCCCCGGTCACGACGCGCCCGCACGAATCGGAAGGCGGCCTGACTTACCGCGCCGTCAACAGCTCTCTCTACTCCGGCTTTTTCGGCGACGAGCGCGGCTTCCACTTCATCGTCGAACCGCCTCTTCCGCCGCCGCCCGAACCCGACATGGAGGCCATCCGCGCCGCGCACGCTCCCGAGCCGTCTCCGCCCGCCTTCGAACGTGATCTCAACACCGCTCCCGGCCGATTCGAGCGCAGCATGGAGATGAATTACGAAAAATGGCATGACGGCATCGGCTACGATCTCGAGTCCTTGCGCAGCGCCACCGAGGCCGAGCGGCGCCAGATCGAAACCGTCCTTCTGGCCCACGGCGCCCACGACTGGCAGGACGTAGAAGCCCTGGCTGCCCTGGATACACCGGCGGCGAACGAGGCGCTGCGGGCTGCCCTCGGCCATCCCAATCCCGAAATCCGCCTGGCCGTGTTGCGCTACGCTCCCCGGCTGGTTCCGGAGGGTGAGCGCACCGCTTCTTTGGTCCGGGCGCTCCGAACCGCCGAGTTTATGGGCGGCCTTTCCCAGGCGCTGGACGAGGCCGCCGGGTTTCACCCCAAGGAAGTTGTGGAAGCGTTGCTCCGTGGAGTCTTGCACCGCCAAGGCGAGGTCGCGGTCCATTTCGCAGCGCTTCTCATGTTTATCTCCGGCAAGGCGGCCAGTCCCTTTGACTGGGATCGCCGGCCGTTTTTCCTCCGCTTCGGCGCCGCAGACCGGACAGCGCGCGAAGCGGCGTTCCGGGATCTGTGCGTAGAAATAGGAGTCGATTCTTCGGAGTACTTATGACCTGGCTTAGTTCTTTCTTCGTTGCGGTCTTGACCGCAGTCGTCGCTGCCGTTGCCGCTGGCGTGGTTGCGGGCCAGTGCGTGTCCTGGTACCAGGTTCCGTCCCGGGAAGGCGAGTCGGCCTACTACGTCGCCGGGATCGTGCTGCTCGGTGGCTTCATCGGATTCCTGGAGGGCTTGATTCTCTCCCGGTTCCTCGGCGGCCCCGGAACCGCGGGCTTCTTCCAAGGCTTCGGAATCTGCTCGGGCGCCATGGTCGCCCTGGCCGCCATCGCCGCGGCCGTTGCGTGGTCTCTGGCGGACATTCCGCCCACCATCGACGGTCGGCAACTGGACCTCATCGTCGAATTCCGTTTGCCCAAGGGGGCTCCGCAGCCGGTCGTAAGTTCCGAGGGAAACCAGCATGTTTTCTTCGGCTCCATGGGCAGCCCAGGCCGGCCGGATCGCGCCAGTAAGGCCGGCGTTCTCGATGTCGCGAACGCCCGCCAGGAGAATGGGCGCTGGATCGTCCCCGGATCCGTTTTCATCTTCACCAGCCGCGGCAAGCGTGACGTGACCATTCAGCTCGGAGACGGGCACGCGATGGGGTTTCAGGTTCCATTCCCCGGTCGTCCGGGGCGCCAGTACGAAGAGTGGAGCGATTGGCAGCCGCCGCTAGCCGGACCGGGCAAGCCTTGGCCGGACACGGAAATGTCCTATCGTTTCCGCGTCCAGCGAATCAAACCGCCTGAGGCCGTCGACGACGACTCCGGCCGGCGGTTTGCCGCGCTCAGCTCGGATGCTCCGCTCGAACAGTGGCTCGGCTTCTTCACCGACCAGAAAAACCCCGACCGGGATCGGGCCATCGCCAGAGCCGCGGCTGGGCGCCAGGCCGAGCTTGCCCGGTTCCTGCGCTCCCCGGACTATAACCTCTACAGGCCTGCGCTGTACTGCGTGCAGTTTCTGCCGGCCATGGATCCCGAGGTGCATCAGGCCTTGCGCGATATGGCCGCCGACATCGAAGCGCAGATCCGGAAATACAATGCCATGTCCCCCCAACAGGAGGGTTACGCCGAGTTGGGCAAGGAAATCTGCTGGAAGCGTTTCGTGCCATGGGCGAACGCCTGGCCGATGGTCCGTATCCTGGGAATCGAGGACGGCCGCCCGACCATGGAAGCCATCATTCAACTCGCCGCAGTCCGGAAGGAAAGCAGCGAGATGCAGAGCATCGTAAGCGACGCCGAGAACACCCTGGTTAACTTTTTCCCGCCTCTCCAGAATCAGTGAGGGCCGTCCGCAGGAGAGTGGCTCCTGAGGGAAACAAATGCTGAGGACGCTGTTTGCCGTTGGAAGCAACCCGTACGACTCGGGGCGACTGGTGGAAGATTGCGGCGCCGCCGCACGCAGACCTCGTGCGGAGCGAGCGCCGAGTACCCGGTGACGACGATTACGATCGAGGGCAAATCGTGAGGCGCTCACTGAAGGGATCGCCCGGCCCAAGCTGGGTTGGATTGGCTGTTCCCATCGCGAGGCGCCGAAGGATATGCCGCGCCACTGGCAACCGCGCTCAATACCGGCTCAATGTGTCTGACCCTTGAAACCCGGGGTTGAACCTATTGATTTGGCGGGACCCCCACCGGGGATTCATGGCCGTCGTTTTGGTCTGAGTGGTGCGCCCGGGGTGACTCGAACACCCGACCTTCTGGTTCGTAGCCAGACGCTCTATCCAACTGAGCTACGGGCGCTTGGGTGGAAGTGACTTCTTCAATGTAACCAATCGCGCCTCGCCATGCAACCCGGCCCTTCGGCCAGCCGCATGCCGCCCTGCCCCGCCACGGATCCAGCACGGACTCGGCTTGCCGTTCGCCCCGCGGAACCGTACAATCAATTCTGCCGATGGAGCCGCGCACTCGAACCGTTCTGATCGTCGATGACGACCCGCACATCCTGCGGCTGGTCGAAAAAATGCTCAAGCCCCTGACAGTGCGCGTCCTCCTTGCCCCCCGGCCCGCCGAGGCGCTCCGCATCTGCGAGAGCCAGACCATCGACCTGCTCATCTCCGATTTGAAGATGCCCGATATGGACGGCATCAAGCTGGCGGGGCGCGTGCTGAAACTCCATCCCGGAGTGTCGGTGCTGCTGATCTCCGGTTACTTCCACTCCGCCCCGGCGGCGGCCAAACAGATTCGCTTCCTTCCCAAGCCGTTCTTTCCGTCGGAACTGATCCGCCACCTGCGCGAGCTTCTGCCGGGAATGTAGCCGTCTATCTCGTCTGCAGCGGGACGGCGGGCTTCGCCGGGGGCGCGCCGGGCAGTTGCAGGGTGGTTTCGCAGCCGCAGTCTTCGCCCGCGTTCCTGGCGGTTTTCTGATATTCGATTTCGTAATCGACGATGTTGCGCAGCGTCGGCCAGTCCACCACGTTGGGGATGCGCCGGCCGTTGACAAACAGCGTCGGCGTGCCGGTGACTTCCAGCGCCTGGCCCTCGGCAATATTCTTGTCGATGGCTTCCTCCGTCGCCTTGCCGTCAATGCAGGCGTTGAGCTGCGAAGCATCGATATCCTTGGCGGTCTTGGCCCACTCCATCGCCTTGTCTTTGAAGTTCCCGGCGGTGATCTCACCCTGGTGGGCGTAGATCCAATCGTGGTAGTCCCAAAAGGTGTTCGCGGCCTGCTGGAAGACACAGCGGCCGGCGATGGCCGCCGGCTTCGCCCAGGGGTGTATGCTCTCCAGCGGGTACTCCTTGTAGTACAGGCGAACCTGCTTGGGATACGCGGCCAGCAGGTTGTCCCGAAGCATCTTGGCCTCTTCCTTGCAGTACGGGCACTCGAAATCGCTGAACTCCACCAGCACCACGGTGGCGCCGGGCGTTCCCATGCTGGGCTGGAAGGCGGTGTGCAGTTTGTCGAGTTCCTTCTTGAAAGGATTGAGGCCCACGTCCCAAACCGTGCCTTGCAGGATCTGGCTGCCGTCGCTGGAGATGTAGAAGAGGAAATCCTGCGCGCGGTCGCCCAGGGAGGCATGCACGGTCACCTCCACAAGCCCCGCTATGGGAGCGGGTTTGGGATCGGAAATCGTCACCGTGATGCGCGAGTCCATCACCAGCAGGTGCCGGACCCAGGCTTCCAGTACGGTCTTGTTCAGCGCCGACTTCCGGTCGGCTGCGGGAGACTTGGGAACCGCTGGGGTTTGCGCCGCGGCGCTCGATCCGAGCCACAGCGCGGCGGCCAGGGTGAAGGCGAATGACATTCGGGACATGATCTATCCATTGTACTGAAGCGGCCCGCGCGGCTCTTACACTACCGGCCCGATGCGCCACGGGACGAACTCGCGGTGGCCCAAGCGCTCGGCGCAAGTACGCCGGCCGGAGGCCACTTCCAGCACCAGGTCGAAGATCCGGCGCCCCACCCCCTGCACGGTTTCGCCGCCATCGGCGATGGCCCCGGCGTTCAAATCCATGTTGTCCTGCATGCGGCGGTAGGTGTGGCTGTTGCTCGAGATCTTGACGACCGGGACGGTGGGGAAGCCGATGGCGCTGCCGCGTCCGGTGGTGAAGGCGATCAGGTTGCAGCCGCCCGCCGCCAGGCCGCTCAGCGACACCGGGTCGTACCCCGGCGTGTCCATGAACACCAGTCCCGGAGCCCTCACGGGATCCGCGTACGCATAGACGTCGATCAGCGGCGACGTGCCCCCTTTGGCCACCGCGCCCAGCGACTTCTCCAGGATGTTGGTCACCCCGCCGGCTTTGTTGCCGGGGCTGGGATTGTCGTCGAAGCCGGCCCCAAAACGGCCCAGGTACTGTTGGTATTTTTCGATGCAAGCCAGCAGTTTCTCCGCCACCAGCCGGTTTCGGGAGCGCTTCACCAGGGTCTGCTCGGCGCCGAATATCTCGGGCGTCTCGGCCAGCACGCAGGTGGCCCCCAGCGCGGCCAGCAGGTCGCAGCAGTACCCCAGCGCCGGGTTGGAAGTGATCCCCGAGAACGAATCGGATCCGCCGCAGTTGAGGCCCAGCGTGATCCGGGAGGCCGGCGCCGGCGCGCGCTCTTCGGCCGCAGCCCGCTCCAGGAAGCGGGCGATCTCCCGGCGCGCGGCCTCCACCGTGCCGCCGGTCCCGCCGCTCGTCTGCAGTGTCAGTCCCGCCAGGCGGGAACCCGTGCCGGCGTTGCCCAGGTAGTGAGCGATCTGGTTGTCCTCGCAGCCCAGCCCCAGAATCACCGCCGCCGAAACGTTGGGATGCATCAGCACCCCGCCGAGGGTGCGGCGGAGTTGCTCCATGTCGGGGCCGGCGGCGTGTCCGCAGCCCTCGCCATGGGGGAACGCCACCACCCCATCCACATTGGGCGGCAGCGCTTCGCCCTCGTAGCTCCGCGCCACCAGTTCGACGGCGTGCGCGGCGCAATTGCTGGCCGCCGCTACAGCAATGTAGTTGCGCGTTCCCACGCGGCCGTCCTCGCGCACGTAGCCCAGGAACGCCGGGGCGTCGCGGCGCTCCGGCACGGGAAGATCGGCGGTGGGAAACTCGTACTCCCGGTCCAACTCCTCGAAGGCCAGGTTGTGGGTGTGGACATGCCGGCCCGGCGGAATCGGCTCGCGCGCGCGCCCGATGGGCTGGCCATAGCGCACCACCACTTGCCCGGGCTGGATGGCCGCCACGGCTATCTTGTGCCCGGCGGCGATGGCCTCCCGCGCCACCAGGCTCACGCCATCCACCACCAACCCGGTGCCCGCGGCAATGTTGACGCGCGCCACGGCCACGTTGTCGGCGGGGTGCAGATGGATGGCGGAATTCTCCGCCGTGGGAAGACTCACGATGTTCGACAGCACTGGACTCTATAATAGGGGAAATGCCGCGGAAAATCCCACTCCTCGTGTGCCTCGCAGTGCCGCTGGCGTACCTTCTGTACTTCTATGGGCTGGGTTCGACTGGAGTGTTGGGACCGGATGAACCGCGTTACGCCTCCATCGGGCGGGAAATGGCGCGCTCGGGAGATTGGATTACCCCGCGCCTGTGGGGTGAACCCTGGTTCGAGAAGCCCGCGCTGTTGTATTGGATGACCGGCGCGGCTTTCCGCGTGGGGATCGGCCCGGACCTGGCGCCGCGATTGCCGGTGGCCTTGCTGGCGGTCGGCTTCCTCGCATTCCTCTGGTGGATCCTCAACCGTGAGTACAGTGGCCGCGTGGCCTGGCTGGGAGTGCTGATTCTGGGCACCACCGTGGGATGGCAAGGCATGGGTCAGGCGGGTGTGGCGGACCTGCCACTGGCCGCCACATTCGGCGGCGCCATGCTCCTGGCTCTCCCCTGGGTGGCGAGGGACGACACCCGGTACCTTCCCGCGGCTGCCGCCCTGCTGGGGCTGGCGGTGCTGGCGAAAGGACCGCTGCCGATGGTACTGGCCCTGCCCGTGGCGCTCCGCGGACGGCGGCTCCGCGACCTCGCCCGCATCCGCGTCATAGTGCCGTTCCTGGCCGTTTCCCTGCCATGGTATCTCCTGTGCTATTTGAAAAACGGCAACGTGTTTCTAAAGGTTTTTCTTGTCCGGCACAACCTTCAGCGTTTCACTTCCAGCGAAACCATTCTGCACGGACAGCCTTGGTGGTTCTATCTCCCGGTGCTGTTGGCGGGGTTGATTCCCTGGGCGCCGCTCCTGGCGCTGCCCGCCCGGCGCGCCACGGTTCGCGATCCGCGCAAAGCGTTCCTGCTGGCCTGGGTGGTCTGGGGCCTGGTGTTTTTTTCGATCGCCGCCAACAAGCTTCCGGCGTACATCCTCCCCTTGCTGCCGGCCTGCGCGGTGCTGATGGCTCTGGGGTTGGATGAACTGGCCGGCGCGCGGCCATGGTTGGCTGCTTGCGCCCTGTTGCTGGTGGCCTTCCCCCTGGCCGCCCCGCTGCTGGCGAGCGCCCTGGAGATGGGATTATCGCGGGCCATCCGGCCGGTATTCGGTATCGCCTGCCTGGCGCCATTGGGAGCCGCCGCGCTCGTGTGGTTCCTGGAATCCCGGGGACGCCGTCTGGCGGCAGCCGCCTGCCTGGCCGCCGGCGTGGCAGCCGGCGCGGTGTACGTGAAGGACTCCGCGGCGCCGGCGCTGGAACGCATGCCGTCGCCCCGCGCGCTCTGGCGCCAGGTCGCCCCGCATGCGGCCGATGTCTGCCTGGACCATGTGAATCGAAATTGGGAATATGGGCTGAACTACTATGCCGGAGCGGCTTTGCCGGAGTGTTCCGAACACCCTGCGCCCTGGCAGGTCAGGCAGGCTCCGGGCCGGTTTCCCCGGTTGGCGCCGCCCGAACCCCGGCCCGCGGCGGCACGCTCCGGCACGCCTGCGCCCGGTAGGGTTGACCCCGCCATGCGCGGCATTGTACTCTCACGTATCCGGGACTGATCGCTATGATACTGCCACAGACCTTCGGTGCTGCGTTGTTCCTGTTGATCCTGGGCTTCGTTTGCCTGGGTTCTTGGGCCAACGCGTATAAGCTTACCGGGACATTCCGGTACGAACTCTTCTATGTCGACTTTGCTTTGGGCGTGGGGCTGCTGGCCATTATCTACGCCTTCACCCTGGGCAACCTCGGTTTCGACTCGCTCTCCTTCATGGACGACCTGAGCCATGCCGGGAAACGGGAATGGTTGTTCGCCGTCATCGCCGGCATCGTTTTCAACCTCGGCAACATGCTGTTGATGTCGTCGATTTCGGTGTCCGGCATGGCGGTGGCCTTCCCCGCGGCGTTCTCCATGGCGCTCATCGTCTCGACAGTCAACAGCATGCTTGGCGGCGGATTGGCCGGCGAATCCACGTTCCTGCTGACCGGTTGCGCCCTGCTGATTCTGGTCATCGTTGCGGACGCCATCTCTATCAATATGCTGGGCGTGCTCCGGCACGAGACGCTGGCCCGGGCTGGAAAGACCCAGAGCACGCGGCGCCCGTCGTCCATGAAGGGCGTGGTCCTGGGAGTTCTGGGCGGATTCCTGCTGGGCGCATTTCTGCCGCTGCTCGAAAGGGCCAGGGATGGCGACTTCGGATTGGGACCTTACACCCTGATGGTGCTGTTCTCGGTGGGGCTGTTCCTGTCGATGCTGGTCTTCAGCGTCTTCTTCATCAATCTCCCCGTGGAAGGCAATCCCGCGGAGATTCGCCACTACCTCCGGGCAAGTCTCAGGACCCATGGCTTAGGAATCGTTTCAGGGGCCATCTGGTGTACCGGGACGCTGGCCTTCTGGGTCGTGGCGCAAACCCCCGATCTGCTCCGGGACAGCCGGGCGCTGGCCTTTTCACTGGGCCACGGCGCGCCGCTGTTGGCGGCCTTGTGGGGGCTGCTGGTCTGGAAGGAATTCCGCGACGGCGACGTGCGGGTGAAAACCATGTCGGTGCTTATGCTGGTGTTTTTCGCCGGCGGACTGGCCCTGCTTGCGCTGGCTCCTGCGCACATGCCGAAACCCACGTAGCCACGCGCCTTACGCCGCTGCGGGCAGCCCCAGCTTGAGGTACACCGGGATGCCTCCTTCCAGGTGGCGCGCCCGCACGAGACCCCGGCGTAGTCCGCGCCGGCCTCGGCCGCTATCCTGGGGGACTCCGTGAACTGCGCGTGGCCCACGCCCGCGCTCAGATAGATGAACCGCCTCCCGGCGGCCGCGCCCGCCTCCCGGAAATGCTCCAGGGCATCGTGCCGGTTGATGGGGATCTCCACCATGAGAACATCCACCTGGTACCGCGGCTTGGAGAACTCCTCCATGCTCTTCTTCGCCGCATGAGGCATGGCTCGCGCAAATTCGAGGCTCTTCACGGAGACGTGCGGCAGCAGGTCCGGCAGACGGCCGGGCCGGGTATTGTCGTATCCGCTCAGTTCATAAACCGGCAGCAGGCCCGCGTTGGAACCGCGCGCGGGCGGCTTCCAGTCCGAATTCCGAATCCAGCAGGATGGCGCTGGCGTGCGGCGTCAGGAGCCTGCTCACCGCGACTTTGAATTCGCTCATCATGGCGGGGGTCGCGTCATGAACGTTCACGCCCCGCGCCGCCGCCAGCGTTCTCTGCAGGTAACTGCGCTGGTCCATGGCCAGAATGGCGATGACCCCGCGCTGGTTGGCGATGGATTTCATGCGCTTCACCTTTCCCTCTGAGAGTGACATGCCGGCATGATACGCTCGCCTGCGGAACGCGGGCCTTCCGCCGCGGGCCCCCAACGGATCGTCACCCACCCCCCTGCCGACATTCTCCACGGGCGCTTTCACCCAGTTGGGTGAGCCAAATCCCGCGTTCCTCGCAATACTGACCCGATTTGTCCAAATATTTCGCAGGTTTGAGCGTGGCGCTCAGTGTGCATAACCCTTCAACCGAACTAACAGATTCTGGTTTCTATAATTACTTATATGCAACTTACCCGAGCCGCCGACTACGCCGTCCGCGTGATGATTCACCTGTTCGGCCAACCCCCACACACGCGCGCCAGCCGCGCAGAGCTGGCGGAAGCGGCGGAATGCCCCGAGCAGTTCCTCTCCAAGGTCTTACAAAGCTTGACTCGCGCCGGTCTGGTCGCATCCCATCGGGGAAACACTGGTGGATTTGAATTGCCAGTCTCGCGCCAGGAGGTAACCCTCCTGGAGGTGGTGGAAGCTATCGAAGGTCCGGTTTGTCTGAACCTCTGCCTTACTGCGGACGACGATTGCATCAGACAGGGCTGGTGCCCGGCCCATCCGGTTTGGGCCGATGCACAACGCGCCATGTTGGAAATCCTGCGGGCAGCCACCATTCGCGAGTTGGCGCAACGCGCGGTTGTGCCGCCGCACCCCAAGGGAAAGGGCACCGGCTCGCATCCGTAGACCCGGCCTGGGTTGCCACTTCCGCGCCAGCCTCGCGATAACCCCAACGGCCCGTGACGCCCCGCCCCTGGTCACCGCTTTTTCTCACCACCTGGCCGCTTCAGATCGTACCTGTAGCCGCGCCACCGCACCTCGCCAGTGAACGCCGCGGCCGCCAGCATGATGAGCCAGATCCAGGTGGCCAGCGGCGTCCAGAGGGTGTGTGCCCAGCCGTGGCGTTTGAACCAGGCGCGGTACTCCGGCAAGGCCTCCCCGGCCAGCCGGGCGCGGTTCCACCCCTTCCACATGCCGGGAAGAAGCTGCGCGGCCAGCGCCCACACCGCCAGCCGGTTTCCCGCAATCCCAGCCGCCACCGACGCCGCCATGCCGCCGCAGTAGATGGCGTGCGCCCCCAGCCCCAGCCACCACAAGCGGGGATCGTAGAAGCGCGTGAGGACCATCTGGCGCCGCGCCCAGGCCAGGAACTCGCGCGCCGGCAAACGCTCACCGCAAGGCACCAGGGCGCCGGGCGCGAAAACAATTCGCAACCCCGCGCGCCGCACTGCGGCGGAAAGCGCAAAGTCGTCGCTGATGGTCTGCCTCCAGGCGCCCGGCACTCCGATCTCGAAGAAAGTTTCCTTGCGGATGGCCATGGCTCCGCCCCAGGCGAATCGGGCGCCGTCCGGGGCCAGGCACTCCAGTACGGCGGCGTCCCACACGCTGCGCAACAGCGTCCAGAAACCGGCCGGCTCGGGCACGAACCAGCGGTAGCCCGTGGAGGCGCCCACGCCCGGCTCTTCGAGCGGCGTCACCAGCGCGCGCAGCCAGTGCCGCGTCACGCGGCCGTCGGAATCGGCGAAAGCATACACCTGCGGGCGTTGGCCTGAAGCCCTCACCGCGGCTGCCAGGTTCTGCACCTTTTCGCTGGTGCGCGCGTCCCCGCCGTGCGCCAGCACGATGGTGGCCCGGCGCGGGAGCACGCCGGGCGGGATGTCCAGCGCCGTGCGGGCCACGACGATCAGACGGTAATCGGGGTAGTCCAGCGCCGCCAGCGCCGCCAGGTTCTCGCGCAGGCCCTCGTCCTGGCCCTTTACCGGCACGATGACGCAGGCGGGCGGCAGCGCCTCGGGTTGCCGGGCAAGGCGCCGGGCCGCGTGCCGCCTGCGCCGGCGCTCGCCCGTGAGCGAAAACCACGCCAGGAGAACTGCGGGACCGGCCAGCGGCCAATACCAGGACACTTCAGGCCAGCCAGCGCCAGCGCGTCTCCCGCGGAGTCATTTCGCGCTCTTGCGGCCCCGGGGGTTGGCCGCCTTGGGGGCGGCCTTGCGCGGCTTGGGTTGCGGTTTTCCGGCGGGCACGGGATCGCCCGCGGTCTCGGCTTCCAGCCCGGGCGCCGCTTCGTCCACCGTCAGCTCGCTCACGTCAATCTCCACGCCGGCCACTGTCACCGGCTCCAGCACGGCGCTGGGGTTGATCCGCTTCAGCGCCTCGTTGAACAGCGCCTGCTTGCGCAGGTCCACCTTGGGCGGCGGCGCCTGCTCGTGGCGGAAATCGTGGTCGTTGTGGCACGTGCGGCAGCGGACCTTGGCGGGCTCGCCGTTCACCACCGACACAATGGCGTGGTTCATGATCCGCTTGCAGCGGACGCAAAAATCGTCGATGTCGTCTCCCAGGCGGGGTTCGCGCATCCAATGACTCCTAGCTGCCCACCGGCTGACCGGCGGTCTCCGGCTCGGCGTGTTTGGGTTCGGGGAGCACCCACTCGGCCGGCTCGAAGCCGACGTACTTGCAGATGCTCAAGCGGCCATCTTCGGTTTCCAACAGGTCGCCCACTTCGAGCGGCGCGTCCTCCTCGCGCAGCCTCCGCCACGCCTCGTACTCGTGCCGGGCTTCGACCTGGCCGCGCGGTTCGTAATCCCTGGGCTTCATCGAGGCGCAGCCGGAGACGTGCGGAGCCCAGCGGAACTGCTGCCTTGGCGAATCCTTCATGCGATAGATCCGATAGAGCGGCATAGCCCTACATTGTAATCGAAGTCGCAACCCGATTCGCGTCCTTTTCTCCCATTTCGATCCAGCGCCGGATGTCGGCTTCCCGCCACCGCATCGACGCCAGCACCGGTCCCAGGGTTCGCGAAGGCTCCAGGCGGATCACCTCCAGCGCCGGGCTGGGACGCCGTCCGATGACCCTCTGCAGGAGTTGGACGGGCCTCACCGTCCAGGCATTGAGGGCGATGGCGCGCCGCGCCCCCATTTCTTCCGCCGCCCACAGCGGCAGCGCGTTCTGCCAGACGCCGTCCACGTAATACCGGCCCTCGATGCGGACCGGCGGAAAACAAAACGGGATGCTGCACGCGGCCGCCAGGTGCCGCCAGGTGATCTCCGGGCCGCGCACCAGGCGCAGGCGCATGCCGGGCACTTCCACAATGGTGAGCCCGAACGGAACACGCGGGCTGAACCGCTCTGCCAGTTCGTGCGCTTTGCGATGCAGAGCTTCCGGCCGCAGAATCCCCGCGCGGTGCAGTCCGAACTTCAGCAGCCGGTGCGCCGCCGGGTCTAGCCACTCGCGGACCAGATCCTCCGGCGTGCCGCCGCCGGCCAGGACCCAGCCGTTCCACGCCCCCGCCGACGCGCCTACGATCATGTCGGGCCGGACGTGCTTGTGGAGCACGTTCCAGACGCCCGCTTCCCAGGCCGCGAACATGCCTCCCGCCGAAAGCACCAGTGCGGTGGACACCAGTTAACAGTTTACAGTCTGCGACCGGCGCGCCGCTCCGCCTGCGGCCGGGTGTCCGACACGGAATCGCGAGCGTTAGCGAGCTGCCCGGGCGGCTCGGATGAACCGCGGCATGGCGCTCGTTCCCATGCGAAACCCGGCGGCCGGCCACAAGCGGCGCGGGACAGGACGCGGAGGCCGAGGTATCGCCACTTCCATGCCGCGCGCCCACGCCCGCCGGTTGCCGTCCGGCTTCACCCGCGGCTAAGATGGAGCGGACCCGGGCGTCGTCAAATTATGAACCTGATCCGCTTCCTTTTCGGAGCCGGCCGTGGCAGTGACGCGAGCGCCGGGATCGCCGAAATCCGCCGCCGCCGCGCCGCCATCGCGGGTCTGGACAACGACGCGCTGCGCTGCCGGTTTCGCGAGACCGCGGACATGCTCGAATCGATCGCCATCGTCTGCGAAGCCGCCTCGCGCACGCTCTCGCTCGAAATGTTCGACGTGCAACTGCGCGGCGCTCTGGCCATGGCGCGCGGCCGCATCGCCGAAATGCAGACCGGCGAAGGCAAGACCCTGGCCTGCACCCCCGCCGTGGCGTGGCTGGCCCGCTCCGGCGCGGGCGTCCACGTGATGACCGTCAACGATTACCTGGCCCGCCGCGACGCCCGCTGGATGGGTCCGGTCTACAGCCTGCTCGGCCTGACGGTGGGCTGCATCCAGCAGACTATGGGCCTCGAAGAACGCCGCGAGGCCTACCGCTGCGATATCACCTACGCCACCGCCAACGAGGTCGGCTTCGATTTCCTGCGCGACCAGATCGCGCTCTCGCTCGACGACCAGGTGCACCGTCCCTTCGCCGCCGCCCTCATCGACGAGGCCGATTCCATCCTCATCGACGAAGCGCGCATCCCGCTGGTGCTGGCCGGCGGCGAGGCCGATGACGAAGTACTGGCCCGCCAGGTGGAACCCATCGTGCGCCGCTTCCAGCGCGGGGTGCATTACACGCTCGACGAATACGGCCGCAACATCGCGCTGGCCCCAAGGGGCGCCCGCTGGATCGAGCAGGCCGCCCGATGCCCCAACATCTTCGCCGAATCCAGCCTGCCCCTTTACACCGCCGTCCACAACGCCATCCACGCCCACGCGCTGCTGCGCCGCGACGTGGATTACGTGGTGAAGAACGGCGCCATCGAATCGGTCGACGAGTTCAAGGGCCGCATCGCCCAGGATCGCCGCTGGCCCGCCGGCCTGCACGCCGCCATCGAAGCCAAGGAGCGCGTTCCCATCAGCCGCCAGGGCCGCGTGCTGGGCTCCATTACCCTGCAAAACCTCGCGGCGCTTTACCCGCGGATCTGCGGCATGACCGGAACCGCGGCCACGCAGAAAGAGGAGTTCCGCAAGTTCTATGGGATCGACGTGGAGGTCGTCCCCACCAACCGTCCCGTCATCCGCGTCGACCAGCCCGATGTGGTTTTTCCCTCCAAGGCGGCCAAGGAACAGGCCGTGGCGGAGGAGATCGCGCGGGTCCACGCGACCGGGCAGCCTGTGCTGGTGGGTACGGCCAGCGTGGAGGAATCCGAACGGCTCGCCCGTCTGCTGGGCGCCCTTCCGCATTCCGTTCTGAACGCCCGCAACGAAGAGGCGGAAGCCGAAATCGTCGCCCGCGCCGGAGAGCGCGGCGCCGTCACCATCTCCACCAACATGGCCGGCCGCGGCGTGGACATTTGCCTGGGCGAGGGCGTGGCCTCGCTCGGCGGCCTCTACGTGATCGGCACCAACCGCCACGAAAGCCGCCGCATCGATCACCAACTTCGCGGACGCGCCGGCCGCCAGGGCGACCCCGGCCGCTCGCGCTTTTTCATCTCGCTGGAGGACGACCTGCTGGTGCGCTTCGGCATCGCCGACCAGCGCCTGGGCTACAACGCCGGGGAGATCCAGCGCCTGGTGGAAGGCCAGAACCTGGAAATCCGCACCTTCCTCGCCAAGTACGAAGGCGTCGTCGAGGGCAAGCGGCAGCGGATTCAGGCGCAGCGCCAGGCCATCCTGGCTTCAAATGCCCCCGGGTTGGAGCGCACTGTCGCGCTCACCACCATCGACGACCTCTGGAGCGAGTTCCTGGCCGCGGTCGCCGAGTTGCGCTCGGGCGTGCACTGGTACTCCTGGGGCGGCCGCGATCCGCTGTACGAGTACCTCACGCGCGTCGACGCCATGTGCCGCGAACTGGACGAACGCATCCCCGCCGAGACCGCCGAACGGCTGGAGAGGGCGCGATCCGGCGAGGCCGCGCCGCCGCAGCGAGGCGCCACCTGGACCTATCTCACCACCGACCGCCCGTTCGGCGACTTCACCGAGCGTTTCATGAAGGGCGTCATGCAGAAACTCCAGGGCCGCCACCGCCGGCCGGCCCAGCGCGGCGCCGGACGGCCATGAATCCCGCCGCACGCGCCCGCGCCGATTGGGTAAGATGGAACGTATGCTCCCCGGAAAGGCGGCCAACATGAATCGATTCCGTGCCTGGGTTCTGGTGGCGGCCGCGGCGGCCGCTTCCGTCGCCGCGCCCGCGGCCGGCAAGGGCGATGCCGGCAAGGGCAAGGCGGTCTTCCAGGAGCAGTGCGGTGTCTGTCACCATGCCGACCGCGTCGACAAGAAACTGGGCCCCGGCCTCAAGGGATTGTTCCGGCGCGAGAAGATGGGCAACGGCCAGAAGCCCACCGAAGCCAATGTCCGCGCCAAAATCGACGGCGGCAGCACCGGCATGCCGGCCTACAAAGACATGTTGAGCGATGCCGAGAAAAACGATCTGATCGCGTACCTGAAGACGCTGTAAGCGCCCCCGGGCTATTGGCCCAGCACTTCCAGCGCCTTCTTCAACACCGGGTCGTCTTCCAGTTTCCTGGGCTGCGCCTGAGCGGCGGCCGGCGGGGGGATGGGCTCGCCGTTCTCGTCGTAGTCCACCACCGGCTCCTGGTCCTTCACCTGGTATCGCGGGACCACGGCGGCGTCCTGAATGGCCTTTCCGGCGGGCGAGTAATACTTGGCGACCGACAGGATGATGGCGCCGCCATCCTCCGTGGCGATGGGTTTGCGGATGGCGGCGTCGCCGTAAGTCCGGTCGCCCACCACGCTGCCCCGCTTGCTGTCCTGTATGGCCGCAGCCGCGATCTCCGCTCCTCCGGCCGTTCCGCGATTGGTCAGAAACGCCACCGGCAGCGTGGTGATCGCCTTGGCGGGGTCGGCCTGGATGTCCTGCTGCGGATAGCGTTGCCCCTTCACATACGTGATCAGGCCGCTGTTCAGGAATAGGTTCGCCAGCGCGATTCCGTCCTCGGGCGTGCCCAGCGCGCAGTGGCGCACATCCACCACCAGCTTCACCGCGCCGTCCTTCCGCAGTTTTTCGACAGCCGCCGCGATGTCCTTCAGTTGCGCCGGAGAGAGCGCCCCCACTTCGATGTAACCCACCTGGCCGGCCAGCATCCGGCTCTCCACCGCGGGCAGCGCCGGGTTGGAGCGCATGAGCGTCACGGTCTGCGGCTCGGGATGCCGGACGCGCACCACGCTCAAGTCCACCGTGCTGTTGTTATCGCCCTGCAGCAGAATCGCGGCATAGGCCAGCGGCATATCCCGCGTGGAGATGCCCCGGATGCTCTCGATCATGTCGTCGGTGGCCAGGCCGGCCTTGTCCGCGGGTGAGCCCGGAACCGCATCCACCACGCCCAGGTACCCGAACCTCTTGGAGAGAATCAGCCCCACGTCCGCCCGCTTGAGATCCCGGTTCTTGAGGTAGTCCCGGTACTGGTCGGGGTTGAGGTAGCTGGCGAAGGGATCCACCGCTTCGAGCAGGCCGTTGAGCGCGCCCAGCGTCACGCTCTTCATGTCGGGCTCCTCGACGTACTGGTCCTTGATGTACGAAACCACCTCGCTGAACACGCCGATGTGCTTGAAGGTATCGTCCGGGTTGGCGGACTGGCCCAGCACGCTCCCCACCAACAGCAGGACCATCAGGCACGTGGACGCGCCTACAATCGTGTACTTGATACGGCTACTCATAGGATTGAAATCTCCGGGGGCCTTTCAACTATTATACCGGCTTTGCCTGAAGGGCGGACCCTCCCCGAGAGATTGGACGCGCCCCACGCGCGTTCGGTTGTAACCGATTCTCCCGCAAGCGCCTCCCGGCCGGGCGATTCCGGCGCAAACTGTCCGACTTCGGACGCCCGGTCTCGAAACGGGACACCTGGGCCGGCCAGGCGCTTGCTGCCGCCGTGGCTTATGGCGGCTCGTGTTGGGTCCTCGGATTGCTCTCCGGATTGGCTCGATCCTAGAGGCCTACATGCCGATACTCATGCGCCGCAGCGGGCGCGCACTGTGCATTCTTGTCCTGCCATGGCTGGTGGGCGCGCAAACCACCCACATCGCGGTCCTGCCGCCGCCTTCCGCGCCCCTGGGTTTTCTGACCGCGCGCTACAAGCCGCGGATTGTGCCTTCCATCAACCTGAACAACTCCAGCCGCCTGGCCACGCTGATCCGCTCGGGAAGCCTGTATCTGACGGCGCAGGACGCCATCGCGCTGACGCTGGAGAACAACATCGATATCGAGATGCAGCGCTACGGCCCGCTGATGGCGCGCGAGGACATCCGCCGCGCCGAAGTCGGCGGCGCGCTCCGTTCGCCCACCACGCCCATCGCACCCGGGCCGCAGAGCGTGAGCCTGGCGGGCATCAACGTGAGCGGCAGCATGGCGTCCGGCGCGGGGGTGGGATCGGGCGGAGGCGTTACCGGCCTGCTGGGCGCCTTCGTGCCGCAGACCGACCCGGTCTTGTCCTTTTCCGCCAGCCTGGGCCACAGCACCTGGCCGGAGAGCAACATCATCGTGGACCAGACCAATTTCCTGGTGCAGGGCACGCGCTCGTTCAGCGTCGGCTATAGCCGGCAATTCATGACCGGGGCCGCCTTCAGCGTCTCCTTTTCGGCGTCGCGCGGCACCACCAACAGCCCCAGCACGCTGCTCAACCCCGTCGACAACGGCACGCTCAGCATGAGCGTTTCGCAGAATCTGCTGCAGGGATTCGGCCCGTCCGTCAACACCCGCTACATCCGCATCGCCCGCAACAACGCCAAAGTTACCGGCCTGCAGCTCAAGCAGCAGGTCGTCACCACCGTCTCGGCGGTGTTGAACCTGTATTGGGACCTGGTGGCGTTCCACGAGGATGTCCGCCTCAAACAACTGGCGCTGGAGGCGGCGCGCAAGCTGTATGAAGACAACCGCAAGACGGTGGAGGCCGGCGGCGCGGCGGCCATTGAGATCACGCGCGCGCAGGCCGAGATCCCGGCGCGCGAGCAGGATGTGCTGATCGCCCAGACCAACGTGCTGCAACAGGAGATCGTGCTCAAGAACGCGCTCAGCCGCCGCGGCATCGAGGACCCCCTGCTCACCGACGCCCCCATCGTCCCGCTCGACCCCATCGAGGTGCCCGACACCCAGGAACTGCCGCCGGTGAGCGATCTGGTGGCGCAGGCCCTGGCCGCACGGCCCGACCTGCAACAGAACCGCATCAACTGGGAGAGCCAGAACCTCGTCCTCAAGGGCGACCGGAGCGCGCTCAAACCGTCGCTGCAGGCATTTGTCGCCTTAGCCAACCACGGCCAGGCGGGCGTTCCCAATCCGGGCAACGTCGACAACTACTATGGCGTTCCCGACCCGTTCTTCCTGGGCGGCGCCGGCTCCATGCTGGGACAACTCTTCCGCCGCAACTTTCCGGATTACGCCGCCGGAGTCGCGCTCACCATTCCCATTCGCAACCGCGCCGCGCAGGCCGACTACGCGGTGGATCAACTGCAGGCGCGCCAGCAGGAGCTGCAACTGGAAAAGAGCGTCGCGCAGGTGGGCGTGGACGTGCGCAACGCAGTCATCGGGCTGCGGCAGGCGCACCTCCGGTATGAGACCGCCAGGAGGACCAAGCAACTGGCGGATGAGACGCTGGCAGCCGAGCGGAAGAAGTACGAATATGGCAAATCCACCAACGCCCTGGTGATCCAGGCGCAGCGCGACGTGGTGGCGGCGGAAAGCGAAGAAGTGCAGGCCATGGCCAACTACACCCACAACCGCATCGCCTTCGAAAGCGCCCTGGGCGCGACGCTGGAGCGCTACCACATCGAAATGGATGAGGCCGCCTCGGGTCGCGTCGCCCGCCAGAGCGCGCTGCCCGAACTGGCGGAGAAGCCATCGGGAGGCCGCCCGTGACCGGGACCTTGTGGGGCGGGTTGCCAACCCGCCGCAGGATGCCATCCTGCCCCGCACTGCTGGCGGCAGCGTCGCTGGCCGCCTCCAGCCTGTGGGCCCAGACGCCCCTGCCCATCGCGCCCGTCAAGCCCCAGGGGATGCCGTTCTTCCGCTCTTTCAAAGGAGCGGCAGTGCCTCCGCTGCGCACCTCCGATGTCCACCGCCTGCACGGCATGATTCGCTCCGGGACGCTGTACCTGAGCGTCCGCGACGCGCTGGAACTGGCGATCGAGAACAGCCTGGACCTGGAGATCGCGCGCTACGACATAGCCCGCGCTCCGTGGGACATCCAGCGCGCCGAATCCGGCGGCGCGTTGCGCGGCGTCACCACCAGCGGCGCGAGCGCCATCCGCTTCGGGAGCGGACAGGGCGTCGCCGGCAGCCAGGCCGGCGGCAGCGGCGGGGGTGGCAGCGGAACTTCGTCGCTGGCCGGCGCCGCGCTGATCCAGCAGATCGGCCCGGTGACCCCGCAACTCGATCCCATCGAGACCTTCGGCGCCGGAGTGGGACATCAGACTTCCATCCAGACCCAGCTCGTCGAAAGCGGCAGCAACTATTTTGCCTATAGCGGCCGCTCCTACACCGACCAGGTTTCGCAGGGCCTGTTGTCGGGCGGAACGGTGCGGTTCTCATACAACGGGTCGTACCTCAACGAAGCCGTCCCCACGGACGTACTGAATCCGACTTCGTATATCGGCATCGGGCTCTCGATTTCGCACAATCTGCTGGCCGGTTACGGAGTCAAGGTCAACGACCGCTACATTCGTCTCGCGCGGAATGAAGCTCTCATCGGCGATCTGGCGTTCCGGTCGCGGGTGATGAACCTGGTGGCGGCCGTCCTCAATCTCTACTGGGACCTCTCGGTGGCGGCCGACGATCTGAAGTACAAGCAGCGGAACCGCGACCTGGCGCAGGAGCTTCTGTCCAACACCAGGCTGCAGATCGCCGCCGGCGCCATTCCCGCCATCGACCGTGTCCGCGCCGAGTCGAACCTGGCTCTGCAGGAACAGGCGGCGGCGGTGGCACAGGGAAACGCGCTGCGGCGCGAAAACGCCCTGAAGGACGCGCTGAGCTGGCACGGCCGCCAGGATCCGGAACTGGATGCGGCGCACATCGTGACGGTGGACCCGCTCCGGGCGCCCGACGCCGGGCAGATGCCGCCGCTCAGCTCGCTGATCGAGACAGCCCGCCGGAACCGGCCGGACCTGGCCATGGCGCACACCCAGCAGGAAACCGCGGCCATCACCGCCGGCGGCACGGCCAATGGAGTGCTGCCCAGCCTGCGGGTTCGCGCCTCGATCAGCGACGTGGGCCAGGCCGGCGCACCGGTTTCGGGCGAGCAACCCACCGCTTTCTTCGTGGGCGGCGCGGGGAACGCCCTGGGCCAGCTATTCCGCCGCGACTTCCCCAACGAGAGCGCCACCGTCTACTTCAGCGCCAAGTCCTGGAACAGCCAGGCCCAGGCCGACAACACCCTCGACCAGTTGAGCCAGCGCAAGGCGGACCTCCTGGCGCAGCGGGCATCGAGCGACCTGGCGCGGGACATCGCGCTCGAGAGGCTGGCGCTCGAGCAGGCCGCCGCGCGCTACCGCTCGGCCGCCGAAAGCCGGCGATTGGTGGAGCTACTGCTGCGTGGTGAGGAAAAAAAGTGGCAGGCCGGAACTTCCACGCTGGCAGCGGTGGTGATGGCGCGCCGCGACCTGGCCGATTCGGAGTCCCGCGAACTTGCCGCCGCGGCGGCGCTGGTGCGCGGCGAGATCGCGCTCGATGCCACGCTGGGGCTGACGCTCGAGAAGAACGGCATCCGCATCGACGACGTGCTACCGGGCGCGCCCGGTGCGGAGAAGTAGCCGCGGCCAACCCGCTTGAAGCGCCGGCGCCCGCTCTGGGAAACTGGTGGGATGGCTATGCCCGACGTGAATCTCTGGACCAGTGTGGCGCACGCCCTTGAGTACCTGGGCCGCGCCGACAAGCTTCCTCACCGCTCCGAGGGCGAAGCCGTTCTGATCCAGTCCCTTCCCTGCCCTCTCGGCCGCGTACTGGATCTGGGCAGCGGCGACGGCCGGCTGCTCGCCCTGGTGAAGCTGGCGCGGCCCGAAGCCCAGGCCGTGGCGCTCGATTTTTCGCCGCCCATGCTCGAGCGGCTGCGGGCGCGCTTCGCCGGCGGCTCCTCGGTCGAAGTCCTGGAGCACGATCTGGATCGCCCTCTGCCGGCCATGGGCGAGTTCCAGGCGGTGGTCTCCAGCTTTGCGATTCACCACCTGCCGCATGGCCGGAAGCGCGCGTTGTACCAGGAGATCCATGCGCAGCTCGCGCCCCAGGGAGTCTTCCTGAACCTGGAGCACGTCTCCTCGCCCACCCCAGCCTTGCACTTGCAGTTTCTGGACGCCATCGCATGGCCGCGCGAGCGGGACGACCCGTCCAACAAGCTGCTGGATGTGGAAACGCAGCTCGCCTGGTTTCGCGAGATCGGGTTCGCCGACGCCGACTGCCTGTGGAAGTGGCGGGAACTGGCGCTGCTGGCCGGCGTCAAGACCGCTACGTGCCCGTGGTGTTGGTGACTCCCGCTTGGTTCAATGTGTTGAAAATGATCGACATTGGATTCAGCGAATTGTTCTGGGTCGAATTCGCCTGGAAGGCCGCCTGGAGCTGAGCCAGCAACTGGCTGATGGTGCTCGACGAGGTAGTGCTCGGATCGGTGCTGGAAGCGCTCGAGGTGCTGGAACTGCTGTCGGAGCTTGCGGAGGCAGACGCAGCGTGGTGGTGGTGATGATGGTGCCCACCGCCGCCGCCGACCGCCTGCGCCAAGTCCTGGATGTTAGGGAGTTGACCGCTCTGGGAGGCGTTGGTGAAGTCCGTGGAGAGCTGGTTGAGTTGGGTGGCCGCCGCCGTATTGCCATTCGAGGTGGCCGTTTGCGCGGCGCTTTGCAGGTTGGTCGCGATCTGCTGCGTGACCTGCGCATACTGGGTGGGATTGGACTGTTGAAGCTGCTGCAGTGTGCTCATCAGTTGGGCGAACGGGGAAAGCTGGCTGTTGTCCGACTGGGAGATGGACGAACTGATGCCACTGAGCGTGTTGGCGCTGGTGGTGGATGTCGAGCCGATGCCCTGGAGGCCGGTGCTGAGAAGCTGCTGGACATAGCTGGAAAGGTTATTGATGGGACTCGTACTCATGGCTGTCTTATCGGCATTTTTGTCTCCGCGCTTCAGACTGCTAGAAGTCATTGAAACAGCAGGGTATTCGGGGTCTTGCAGCGGCAGATTTCTGGCAGAGTGACGAATTTGTGGCCTCTCCGCCGGCGGCCCGGCTCCCCCGTCACCCACTCCGGCGCGGGTATATCATGAGTACTTCCCGTGCGTAAAACCGGTCCCAAACCGCCGGCCGCCCAGGCGAAAGCCTTGCCAGAACAAGCACCCCAACCGCGGCCCGCACCCCGCCGGCTCACCGATTTCTGGATATGCCTGGCGCTGCTGGTGGCTATCTTCGCTGTCTACGCGCCCGTGCGGCATTTCGATTTCGTCAACTTCGACGACCCGGAGTACGTCCGCGACAACCCGCAAATCCGCGCCGGTTTCACATCTCAAAGCCTGGCGTGGGCGTTCAGTTCCACTGAGTCGGCCAACTGGTTTCCCGTCACGCGGCTTTCACACCTGCTGGATGCGCAGCTCTTTGGAATGCGCGCGGGGCTGCACCATCTCCCCAGCGTGCTCTTCCACGCGCTGGCCGCGCTCTGCCTGTTTGGCTTCCTGCGCCGCGCCACCCGCGCCCGCTGGCCGAGCGCGTTGGTGGCCCTGCTGTTCGCTCTGCACCCGCTGCACGTGGAATCGGTGGTGTGGGTGGCTGAAAGGAAGGACGTCCTCTGCGCGTTCTTCTGGTTCCTGGCGTTGTGGGCGTACGTGCGCTACGCCGAACGCCCCGGGGTAGGGCGCTATCTGCTGGTGCTGCTGCCGTTCTGTCTCGGGCTGATGTCCAAGCCCATGATCGTGACCCTGCCGTTGGTGCTGCTTTTGCTGGACGTCTGGCCGCTCGGGCGCCGTCCGGCGTTCCGGGAAAAACTCCCGTTCTTCGCCCTGTCGGCCGCCGGGGCCATGGCCACTTACCTGGTGCAGCGGGGCTCGGCGGCCGTCCAGGCGCTGGGGGCGTTTCCACTCGGCCTGCGGTTGGAAAACGCGCTGGTCTCCTATGTCGTTTACATTGCTCGAATGCTTTGGCCCGCGCGCCTGGCCGTGTTCTATCCCTACCCCAGCCAAATCCCCTGGTGGCAGGCAGTCCTGGCCGCGCTTGCCCTGGCGGGCATTTCGATTCTGGTGCTGCGCTGCCGCCGGTCCCGCCCGTACCTGGCCGCCGGATGGCTGTGGTACCTGGTCACCCTGGCGCCGGTGATCGGCCTCGTGCAGGTGGGCGCGCAGGCGCGGGCCGACCGCTACATGTACGTCCCCATGGTGGGCCTGGCCATCATGCTGGCCTGGGGCGTGGCGGATTGGCTGCGGCGCGCGCCCCGGCTCCGGCCGGCGGTGGCCGTATTGGCGGTGGTGGCCAGCCTTCTCTCGGCGGCGCTGGCCCGGGCGCAGGTTGAATACTGGAAGGACAGCCAGTCGCTTTTCGAGCACGCGCTCGCCGTTACGGACGGGAACTACCTGGCGCACCACAACCTGGGCGTGGCGCTGGCGGAAATCCCGGGCCGGTTGCCCGACGCCATCGCGCAGTACCATGCGGCGCTCGCCATTCAGCCTGACTCCGCGCGCGTCCACACGGATCTCGGGAACGCGCTCTCGAAGCTGCCCGGCCGGGCGCCCGAGGCGGTGGCGGAATACCAGGCGGCGTTGCGGATCTCGCCCGATTCCGCCATCCCCCACAACAACCTCGGCAACACGCTGGCGAGCATGCCCGGCCGCCTGCCGGAGGCGGTTGCCGAATACCAGGCGGCCCTCGCCATCGACCCGGATTACGCCGACGCCCACAACAACCTGGGATTCGCCCTGGCGCGCATTCCCGGCCGCCTGCCGGAAGCTATTCGGGAGTATCGTGCAGCGCTCCGCCTGCGGCCCGCCTATGCCGAGGCGCACGCCAACCTGGCCGGCGCGCTGGCCGAATCCGCGGAGAGTCTGCCGGAAGCCGTGACGGAATACCAGGCGGCCCTGCGCAGCCAGCCCGATTCGGCGGAACTGCACTACGGCCTGGCGCTGGCTCTGTCGAAGATGGACGGCAGGGCGCCCGATGCCATCGTTCATTTCGAAGAGGCCCTGCGCATCAATCCGGACTACGCGGAAGCCCATAACAATCTGGGGGTGGTATTGACCGCGTTCCCCAATCGCATACCCGAGGCGATCGGCCACTTCGAAGCGGCCCTGCGGATCGATCCCAACTACGTGGACGCTCACTATAACCTGGGAGTCGCCCTGGCCAACCTGCCGGGCCGCATGCCCGAGGCGATCTTCCAGTTTGAAACCGTACTCCGGCTCAGGCCGGATGCGGAGGTGCGGGGGTTAGTGGACAGGCTGCGGGCGGGCAGAAACTAAACTGGCCAATGCCGTTGACGCCGGCGCCGCTGTTGAGAGTGCCAGTAACTGCGCCGAAGTTGGCGTTGGTGCTGGTGAAACACGTCGTGTTCGGATTGGCGAACGCCGGGGGTGTTGGTCAGGTCGAAGCTCTCGCCGCGGAGTTCCATCCTGAAGCGCTCGGTGATCTGAAACGTCTTGAACATCGACAGATCGATTCGGAACATTCCGGGCCCGCTCATGAAGTTGCGGCCGGTGCTGCCGAACACGCCCGCTCCGAAGGGCTGCGCGAGGTTGGTGGTGGTGAACCAGGGATTGCCCGCGCCTATCTGGTGGGTGATGTCAATCGGGCCAACGGGTTGGCGGCCTGCGTCTCGCCCGGCGCATTCAATGCGCCGCCGTTCCCGCCGATGTAGAACGGAAGGCCGGTCATCATGGTCAGGACGCCCGAAATCTGCCAGCCCCCGATGGTCTTGGAAGCCAGGCCGCTGCGCAGCCATTTCTGGCCGGGGCCGATGGGCAACTGGTAAACGTAGCTCTGTACGAAGCTCAGCGTGCGGTCGAAATCGGCGCGCACCCAGTTGCGCTGCGGGTCGATGTACCACAGGAGGTTGCCATCGTCGCTGGTCATGTCGTTCATGCCCTTCCCCCAGGTGAGCGACTTGGTCATGCTCAGGCCGGCCCGGAAACGCCGGTCCGGCTTGGCCTGGCGCCCCTGCTAGCTGGAGAAAAAGCCTCGCCAGAACTGCGTGTAGGCCGGGGTGCGCGGGGCAAAAACGTCTCCCGAGTTGCCGGAGTTCAGCGTGTAGTTCGCGTTCAGGTTGTACTGGTCGGGCACGCGCACGCCGTGGTTCCCGACGCAGGCCGGATCCAGGGTGAAGTGCCCTGGAATGGACCGCTGCACGGCGAAGTTCCACGACTCCCTGTAGGTGTTCTTAAAGTTCTTGGATATCGGGAGAAAGGTCGAACTGGCGAGCGTTCCGGTGGGGTTATCATGCCGATGGACGGAATGTCGATGGCCACCGGAGCCGGGAAGCCGGCCTGGAAGGCGGTCGGGGACACGCCATCGGCCAGCACCGACGGGCCATAGGCGTTGGCGCCCGCGGCGGCGCTGGTGGTATAGGCGCAGGTGTTGTCCTGGAACGGTGTGTAGCCGATTCCAAAACCATTGCGGATGACGGTCTTATCCGTCAGACGGTAGGCGATGCCGGGACGCGGAGCGAAGTACTTATAGCGCGTCTGCATTCCCAGGTTCATGGGGTTGCCGCCGACACCGGCCACCACCAACTCGTTGGCGTACGGGTCGTAGTTCGAGAAGCCGCCCGCGAAATGCGGCGTCCCCGGCGGGTAAAACTCCCAGCGCAAACCCAGATTGACGGTCAGCTTGGGAGATACCTGCCACTTATCGCCGGCAAACGCGAAAGACCAGGTATCGCGATAGGCGTGGTGGTAAGTGTCCAGGTCGCGGCCCGCGGAGCTCGGCGAGTCGAAAAGGAAGCTGGCCATATCGTTGCCCCAACCGTGGCCGCCCCCACGATGGACGTCTGGTTGGTGCCGAAGTTGTGGATGCCGCGCAGGCTGTAAGTCTGGTCCTGCAGTAAGTCGTCGCGCACGCGCCGGACATCAGCACCTTACTTGAGAGTGTGGTTGCCCTTGATCTTGGTCCAGTTGTCGACGGCGTCGATGTTGGCTTCGGCGCGATTCCAGGGCAGGCTGGCGGAGTATCCGATGAAGGCTTTCGAAAACGGCCCGTTGAGGTTGATGCCAATCATGCCGCTGGTGAATGGATCGGACGCCAGGTTCACGCCCGGAATGCCGATATTGGTGGAATCGTTGCTCCCGAAGTCCCTGGGATAGGCGTTGTTGCGATAGTGCGTTACGTCGATAGGCGCTTCGGTCGGCAGGGGGTGGCGCCGATGGTGCGGTTGTAGGTGATTCCGGCACTGTAGTTCTTCTGGACGCCCGTCCCCTTGAAGGCGGTCGAGGGTCCGTCGCCGCCGGCCGTGCCGAACAGCGGCGCCTGGAACACCACCGGCCGCTGGAAGCTGACCCGGCCGGTCAGGCGGTCCCGATCGGTGATGCTGTAATCGATCTTGGCGTCCACCGAGTCCTCGGTTTTCGTGAAGGGCAGGGTGGCGAAGTAATGGTTGGCCGGGGTGATGGCAGTCGTGTACTGGTTGGGCGCCGGCACCAGGGCCGGAATCTTCGCCGAAACCGGGTTGATGCGGGCGGCGGGAATGATGTTGCCGGGGAACGGCGCTCGCCCGGCGTCGTTGACCACGGGGTTCGCCCCGGTCGCGAAACCGTAGATGGGTGTAAAGACCTCGCTGAGGGTTCCGGTGCGGCTGACCACGTCAGTAATCGTCGCCGTGTTGGTGTTGGCCTCGGGCTTCAACTCTCAGGTAATCGGCGAAGAAGAAGGGCTTGTTCTTCTTGAGGGGGGCGCCGAAGTCGCCGCCGGAACAATTGCAGGCGACGTGGCCGGCGTTCTTGTTGAAGCTGCTTTCGGAATGTGGTTCGCGGCTTTCGTGGGAGTGCTGCTCCTCCTCAACCTGAGCGGCGTATTAGATCCCGGAGAACAGCGATAGCCACCGGTGCGGCGGGCGCCGCACCGGTGGCCAAAGCTACTTCTCGAAAAGCTAGAACGTCAACTTCGCCGCCAATTGGATACTGCGAGGGCCGCCGGTGCCGGAGTTGACCGAGCCAGAGCCGCTGCTGATGGTGCCGGTCACGAATCCGAAGTTGGCGTTGTTCGCGGTGCAGCAAGTGCCGTTCGGATTGGCGAACTGCGGGGTGTTGGTTGCGTTTACGGTTTCCAGCCGAAGCTGCAGGCCAATGCGCTCGGAGAACTGGGTGGTCTTGGACAGGGCCAGGTTCACGTTGAAGAAGTTCGGCCCAATCATGGAATTGCGTCCCACGTTCCCGACCTGCTGGGCGGCGCCGGCGACCTGATCGACGGCTCCGGTCGGGCAGGACGCGCTAGGTGTCGCCGACTGGCAGGGTGGCGGGGCAAACGCGGTTGGATCGAACCACGGGCTTCCACCGTTCGAGGTGGTGTTGATTCCGTGCAGCTTGGTGGCCGGACCCACCTGGACGGGCGTGTTCGTGCCGCCTTGGGCAAGGTTCAAGTACGTCGAGCTGTAAGTCACCGTGAAGGGAAGTCCGGTCATGGCCGTCAGGATGCCCTCGACCTGCCATCCGCCCACGATCATGTCCACCCCTCGCGGAGCGGAGTTCAGGAAGTGTTTCCCCTTGCCGAAGGGCAGTTGGAAAACATAGCTCTGCACAAAGCTGAACGTACGATTGAAATCGTTCAGGCCCCAATTACGGTGATACTGCCCGTTGAGATAGAAGCCGTAGAATCCATCGTCGTCTCCGCCGTTGTAGTAGGCCATGCCCTTTTGGTAGCTGATCGAGGTGGTGATGCCTAGCAAGGTGGAAAAGCGCCGGTCGATCTTCGCTTGCAGGGCGTTGTACATCGCGGACACGGGCACGAAGAACTGCAATACGCTGCCTGTGTGCGGGTAGTACGGCAGGTAGGCGGTGTCGCCTGCGGACGCGGGTGCGATCACCGGACTGGCATTGATGTTTTGATCCGAGCCCATGTCCACGCCGTGATTGCCCACGTACGCAAGGTCCATCGCGAAATGATACGGCAACGCCTGCTGGACCGTGAAGTTCCAGGCAATGATGTGAGGGTTCTTGTAGTTTGACGGGAAGAAGTCTTCCGTAGAACCGTTGAAGCCGAGAGCCGCGACGCTGTAAACCCCGTTGGACGGGATGGGCTGCGGCGCGGGCGCCGGGAGACCGCTCTCGAAACTCAGAACGGACCCGTTATAGAAGGCCGAGGTATAGGCGCTCGCGCCTTGTACGGCTCCGAGGTTGCCTTTTGTCGGATAGTTGTTGGTAATGTACGTATTGTCCTCAAACGGCGTATAACTGACGCCGACACCCGCCCGGATAACCGTCTTCTCGGTCAAGCGATACGCCAGTCCCAAGCGCGGCGCAAGGTAGTTCAGGTGGTTGGTCAAGCCCCCATTGTCGGGGTTGCCGCCCACTCCGCCGACCACCAGCGTGTTGCTCGACGGAATGAAGTTGGAAAACTGGCCGGGGAAGGCCGGCACGCCTGGCGGATACATTTCCCAGCG
>Ga0326727_10006309_pt1 | contig 32676 bp, 22 predicted proteins | sample MB2enrmetagenome_FD_207643 | JGI IMG/M metagenome (GOLD analysis project Ga0326727, IMG submission 207643) | Lab enriched peat soil microbial communities from McLean, Ithaca, NY, United States - MB29MY | ecosystem: Environmental > Terrestrial > Soil > Wetlands > Peat | place: USA: New York...
TGCAGCGGAACGGAGCATACGCGCCCTGTGCTTGGCGACCACGCTGACCTCGTAGTGCGCTACCAACGCAGGCTCCCGCTCTACCGCATGGCACACGTTTCAGTGCGTTCCGACGCCCTAACACCACGGCAGGTTGCTGAGGCCGTTCTGGAAGCCGCCGGGCTGAACCGCGATATCGGCTGATCTTATACCCGCAGTATCAGGGCGACCCATGTTCCAGAACGACAACCTCTAACACTGGTGCGCAACGGCGTGGGGAAGCTGGCTCATCAGTTGGGGCCCAATCGTCGAAATCGCCCAAGAGTATCCCGGAACCGATTGAGCAACTTGGGGTAAAGCCGAAGCCGCGCCCCGCTTGTTATCATCAAAGAGGTGCGAGGCGCGTCCCGCGCCTTCATTGAGGTCACTTTCCGCCCTTATGACTCCCGCCACCCAGGCTGCAGGCCGCCCGGAATTCGCTTCACGCGACGCGGCTCTTCCCGAGCAGCCGGCCGCAGTCCATAACGCGCACATTCATGCTCCCAGCCCGGGCGTGACCGCGACGCTGATCAGCGATCTGCGTGAACTTTTCAAGGTGCGCGTTACTGGAATGGTGCTGGTTACGGGCTGGACGGGGTTCTACCTTGGATCGATGCAGTCGGGTATCTCGAGCGTCCAGCGTGGCCTGCTCGACACGCTCATAGGCATAGGCCTGGTCTCGGCTGGAGCCAGCGCCCTGAACCAAGCACTGGAGCGCACCAGCGACGCAAAGATGAAACGCACCGCAGACCGACCCATCGCGGCCGGTCGCATCTCGCTCGCAGAGGGAATTCTGGCCGGCATTGGTGCAATCGCGTTGGGCGGATGGTGGCTGCTGCTGCACACCAACTTGCTCACGGTGTCCCTCGCGCTTCTCACCGCTTTCTCATACGTCGCCATCTACACGCCGCTCAAGCGCATTACTTCGCTGGCGACATTCATCGGCGCATTTCCGGGCGCCATGGGTCCCCTGCTCGGCTGGACCGCTGCTCGCGGACGCATCGAGTGGCCTGCCGTGGCACTGTTCGCCATTCTCTTCGTATGGCAGTTTCCGCATTTCATGGCGATTGCATGGCTCTATCGCGACGACTACGCCCGCGCCGGTATCCGAATGCTTCCCGTCGTCCAGCCGGATGGATGGTCCACGGTGGTCGAAGCGCTGTTCTACGCCGTTGTCATGATTCCCGTGAGCCTGGCCCCCTGGCGGCTGGGCATGGCCGGCGCCTACTATGCGATTCCCGCAACGGCGCTCGGACTGTTCTACCTCGCTTACGCAATCCGCTTCACCCGCATCCTGCGCACAACCAGCGAAACCGAAAGCCGCATGGTAGCCCGCGACCTGCTCAAGGTCAGCGTCATCTACCTGCCCCTGCTGCTCACCACGCTGATGGTGTGCGCCATCGCGAGGCACTGAGGAACGAATGAGCACCACGGCAGCAACCCCGGAGTCCCGAGCCAATACGCGCCCGGTCATCGCGGCCATCCTGGCCATCAGCGCGGCTGCGACGCTCTTCCTGTTCTGGCTGATCTACCAACACCCGGCTGCCGACACCTCCAGCGTCAAACTCACCTTCCTGCCGGCGCTCAACGCTCTACTCAACGGGCTCAGCGCGACTGCGCTGCTTGTCGGCTATACCTTCATCCGCGCGCGCAAGATCGCAGCACACCGCACGTCGATGATCACAGCCTTCATCTTTTCCACACTGTTCCTCGTTAGCTACATCCTGCACCACTACCTGCACGGAGATGTGCGCTACCCGGTTCACGCCGCGTTCCGCTCGCTGTATCTTCCTTTGCTGGCAAGCCACATCATTCTGGCTGTCATTGCGCTTCCCTTGGTGCTGGTCACGTTTTTCTTCTCGCTCTCCGGCCGCTTTCCTCAGCACCGAAGGGTCGCTCGATGGACCTTTCCCCTGTGGCTCTACGTTTCCGTTACTGGTGTGATCACCTACGTGATGCTGCGCCTCGCGCAGGGAAGGTGAGCCGAATGCCTGTGAGCGAACCTGTTCCCGAACCGGTAAGGCACAGCGCAACGGTTAATGACGGCACGCGCCAGCTACTGCAATGGGGCTCGTCGATGGTGGGTGCGGGGATTCTGGCGGCACTCCTGCTTCAGACCGTTTTTGGCGGCTTCGGCCCAACCGGCGCCAGCACCAACATCGGCTGGTTTGCGCTCATCATCGCACTCATGTGCATCCCGTTCGGCGGTCTCCTGTTGACCCTCGGCTTCGCCAAGTGGCTCCGCAACCGCGCAATCCACCGCTCCGGCCCGCGCCAGGGTTGAACTTTCTGCTATCCCTTCTGCTTACTTCCAGCAAGGAGATCGAACTCAAAAGCTTCCCAGCATTAACCGAAAACGGGCCCTTCCTTCTTCATCGAAGCTGAGTTGCAGACCGGTTGCCCCAAGTTGTGTGGGGAAGAACAGGCCGACTGACGAGCTCTGATGCGTTTTCCATCCTTGCGAGCCGAAATCAAACCGTCCTGCCTCGTACCACATGGCTAATCCCGGATGAGGGGAGACATATGGAATAGGGGGTCCCACGAGAATCACGCCTGACCCTGCCGTGACAATCGTGTTTCCATGAAACTCCTGATACCGGAATGCCGCCATGTTCGATTGCCCCCCGGCTATGAACTGATCATAGTAGCCAAGTTTTCTTCCAAAACTGGTGCCTGTGTGATTCAGACCAAACAATGTCAGGTGGCGATTGACAGGGTGGAACGTGCTCAATTCGTTCTGAAGAAACGGATAGTCGCTAGTCTTTCGGAAGAGGTATCCCATCGAACCTTCTGTGCGCGTTCCATGCGTAGGAATCCCGCCAGAGTCCTGGGTGTCAACGATCCAGCGCACCTCCGGCATCGTGAATCCACCATTACGCGATGCAATGCCATCGATAATCTGCGAACGGCTGAAGGAGTCGTAGCCTGCCTGTGCTCCCAGCCGAAGTTGAGCAAAGCGCCACGTGCCAATACCTGCATAAAGCGCTCCGCCGAACCGGTCTCGCGTATCGCTTTGCCGATCCGGGCCGGCATATTGGTTGAAGTGCATTCGCTCGATGAACAGTTGGGGGGCTACGAAATACTGACTTCCGCCGAACGGCTTGTAGGCCTCCGCCCGGACCCCCGGATCGTAGCCGACGTTGTATGTTGCAAGCAACCGGGCTTTGTAGGCGTTCCTCGGAATGGTGACGGTTGACAATCTCAGGCCAAAACGGGACGGCTCACCGGGAGATGTGGCGTACAGAGCCGAGACGCGCACCAGAACCTGGTCATTAGGCCGTTCGGCGAACTTGACCTTGTAGCCTCCCCCATCCTGGCCCTGCTGCCATTCGTAGGCAGCGCCAGGAACGGCGGTCGCAGCCACCATCTCGGTGAGCACATTCTCAAGCTTGCTTTCCGAAACGACTCCCTCGCCGAGTTTGCGATCGATCTCAGCCTGGGCATTCTTCTGGAAGGATGGATCCGGACTTGCGACCGCAAGGACCCTGCCGTTGCGCGGCGATGGATGAATGCGGGAGCGACGCTCTGCGAGATACGCGTCCCACTCCTGCTGTGAAAGCTCAAAACGCGCCAGATCGGAAGCATCCGCTTTGGCCGCCTGGTATCCCGCTTCGATGATCTCTCTCCAGCGGTGATAGTCCGTGGCGGAGAATCTTGCCGTATCGATCGAGATGACAACGTCAGCAGTCGCCAACGAGCGCTCCTCGTTCTTTGTAACAGCCAGCGCGATGGTTTGCCGCAACACATCCGAAAGTGACTTGAACTCTTCGGGTTTCGGCTTGGGCGATTTGAAAGCAACCGCAATCACGGTCTGTGCGCCCATACCCCGCACCGCGTCAACCGGGATGTTGTCGAGCACACCTCCGTCAACAAGGACCATCTGGCCCATCTTGACGGGGGTGAACACTCCCGGCAGCGACATCGTTGCACGCATCGCAATCGGGAGAGAACCCTTGCTGAGCACTACCGCGTCCCCACTCACAAGGTCGGTAGCCACACACCGAAACGGAGTGGGCAATTGGTCGAAATCAGATACGTTGGAGTAGGCAAGCGTGGAACGGCTCAACAGCAACGAAAGGGCTTCGCCGGGATTAAGGCCCGCCGGAAGTGAGAACCATTTCCCAAACCGAAATGTCATGCTGCCGAAGGTGCGGTTCCATTTCTGCTTGTCGACGACTGGCTGGTCGGCGAACGGCGGACTGGGATTGAGGAGCGCATTCCAGTCTGCCTGCTCGACCACGCCGGTAATCTGGGATGAGTCCATGCCGGCAGCATAGAGCCCGCCAATGAGGCCTCCCATGCTGGTGCCTCCTACTTTGTCAATCGGGATGTGACGTTCCTCGAAATAACGAATGACGCCGATGTGGGCGAGGCCAAGAGCGCTACCGCCGCTGAGTGCAATACCGACCGATGGTCGCTCGAGATCAGGAGTCTTCTGGGATTCTGCACCAGTCGCAACCAGAAAAAACACGGAAACGACACACGTTGACAACCGAAACAATGACGACATGGGATCCCTCTTGATTTCAGTTACGCACGGGACCCTGTTCAGCGTCAGCGCTGACCCGTGATTTACAGTAGATCGGGCGGTCCTTCCCTAACATTATCGAACAAGCACAACGGCTCTGTACTCGTCCCAATCACACGAATATCCTTATGCGCGAGTCTGAGAATCTCGTGAATCATGTAGTTGCACCGCACGATCTCTGCGCGAGAGATGTGACCGGGGTTCGCTAGTGTCTCTGGTCCACAGGCTACTCCGGTCGCATCCCGCAAGTGCCGGCTATTTCTGCCAAACGATCAATGGCTCTTCCAGGGGAGCTGCGAGCGTCTCCAGAGAAGCCACAATCCGGGCCGTATAGTCGGTCGACGGACGGACGGACGGCACTCTCGCTTGGAAAACAAACCCGCCTTTCACGCCGACGAGTTCTTCGATTTTGGTCATTTCCGTGACGGACGGAACTCCGCCGGGATTGTCTGCGATCACCTCAACGCGAACCTGATCCGGTGGGACCCCTCCCAGATAGATGTGCGCCTGGATGAGGAGCTCGTCATCGTCGGGACGCACTTCGAATTCACTGAAGTGAATCTCTGACCAGTGCGCCCGAAGGTCCGCCTGCCACTGCTTGAGTTGAGCTGCTAATTGACCACGGTTCTCGGCACGCTTCCCGTATATTTCCGCGGCGGGAAGATAAAAGCTCTCCGTGTACTCCCGGACGCAGCGGTTCGCCGAATACTGGCCTGTAAGCCGGGCCATGCTCTCGCGCATCATCGCAACCCACGGGATCGGAATTCCGTTCTGATCGCGATCGTAGAAAAGCGGGATGACTTCTTTCTCCAACAACGAATACAACTGTTCCGCTTCGGCGGCGTCCTGCGCTTCCTCGTTCGGATAGCTCTGCTGGTCTCCAATCTTCCATCCGACGGCGGGGTCGTACGCCTCTGCCCACCACCCATCAAGTGACGAGAGGTTGAGCCCTCCATTCACAAGGATTTTCATGCCACTGGTTCCACAGGCTTCCCAGGGTCTCCGCGGAGTGTTGATCCAAACATCCACGCCTTGCACCAATTCTTCAGCGAGTCCCATGTCGTAGTCGCTCAGAAAGACAACCCGGCTGCGCACGTCCTGAGATCTGGAGAACTGCACCCACTCACGGATCATTGCCTGGCCTCCTCGATCCTGAGGATGAGCTTTGCCGGCGACGACCAGTTGCACGGGATGTTTGGCGTTGGTCAGGATATGAATCAGGCGTTCCGGATCTCGGAGCAACAGGTTCGGCCGTTTATAGGTGGCAAAGCGGCGTGCAAAACCAAGGGTCAACACATTCGGATCGAAGATGTTAGAGGGTTTGGAATTCTGACTTAACCAGGGTCCGATGATGGAATTCTCTTGTCTTCTGTTCCGTTCTCTGACGACATCTACAAGGCGGCTGCGGTTTGCACAGCGCATCTTCCATAGGTCTTCGTCCGTTGCAGTGCGAATCTGGGCTTCAGCATCTCCCAGGTCCTGCCTCCAGCGGTCGGAACCGCACACCTTCGTCCAAAGCGCATCGGCTTCGACGGAATCCCAGCTTGGAACATGAACGCCATTGGTAACACACGCAACAGGAACCTCCGCGACTGGCCAACGCGGAAACAGCTTGCTGAACATATCTCTGCTCACCTGCGCATGCAACTTGCTGACACCGTTTACAGCTCCGCAACCGCGAATCCCTAGATATGCCATATTGAATGGCTCGTCAGGATCTTCGGGGTTCGCCCTTCCCATGCCCAGGAGATCCTTTAACGGCACATGGAGTAGTTGAGTTGAATATTCGTGTAAGTAGCGTTCCATGAGGTACGCCGGGAACCGATCGATTCCAGCCTCTACCGGCGTATGGGTCGTGAAGAGATTTCCAGCGCGGGTTGCGAGAAGAGAGACGTCGAAAGGTTGGCCTGTCTCTTCCATGAAAATACGCGCGCGTTCCCAAACAGCAAATCCGGCATGGCCCTCGTTCAGATGACACACATCCGGATGAATCCCGAGTATGTGAAGCATCCGGTATCCAATAATGCCCAACACGATCTCTTGCTCAAGACGCTGTTCTGTTCCGCCGCCGTACAGTTCGTTGGTAATGCTGCGATACGCGGGCGGGTTTGCTGGATCGTTGGAATCCAATAGGAGAAGTCTCACATTACCAACCCTGGCCTCCCATGTACGTACCCACACTGCGATTCCTGGAAGTTGGACACGAATACGGAGCCACTCGCCGGTGCTGTCTCTTAGAGGCAGAATGGGCAACTGAGAAGGTTCGTTATACGGATAGACAGCACGCTGTGATCCATCCGCATCGATGATCTGTCGAAAGTAGCCTTGTTGGTAAAGTAATCCGACGCCGGTTACGGGAACTCCAAGATCGCTTGCCGATTTCAGTTGGTCTCCGGCAACATTACCCAGCCCCCCCGAGTAGATGGGGAGCGCTTCGCTGAGCCCAAACTCGAGGCTGAAGTACGCGACCGACTGAAGTTTCGATGCAGGGTGCGCACTTTGAAACCACGTTTCTGCTTCAGAAGTCTTCTCACCGTGGATTTCTCGGACACGGTCCATCTCTTCCACGAAGCTTTTGTCGCGAAGAAGCTCTTTGAGCTTGGTCGGAGAAGCCGCTTGAAAAATTGCCCACGGGTTGTGTGTGATTTCCCAAAGTTCGGGATTGATCCTCCCCCACAACTGGTCAGAAGCATGGCCCCGTGACCACCTCATGTCGAGTGCGAGATCCCCTAGCACCTCCGCGCCCGAAATACTCTCCACCAAGTCCTTAAGTTTTCTTGACTTAGCCATCTGATCTTTTGTCCTTTCACTGTGCCTGTTCAGCGAACCACTCCACTTCAGTTGCAGTCTGCTGTGCGTTGTCGTTGGTTGGTTCAGTTCGACCCGTTTGGGACTAGCTCATAGGGTCCGTAATCGATCGTCATCACCGCAGTCCCACCGATCCGAACCTTTGTTTCGCTTCGGTTTTGCAGTGGTAACCAAAAACCATCAGTAGCGGCATTTGAATGGTCAATGATCGTTCGCGAGATCCAAAAGGAAGGGTTCCTTGCCGGTTCCACCTCCATTTTGGCGACTGCAAACTCCTGCGCATCTACCCAGATCTTTCCCTTGTAAAGAAACTTGCTTGGAGCTATGGGTTCCACCTTCAAAATGTAAGTAGAGCGGCCGTGGAGATCCTCAGCGCCCAACAGTTGGAATCTGTAGTTCGCTTGCGTCAGTGCCGTAGCACGTTTATCCATCGATGCTTCCTTTTCGCTGTCCAGGGCGCGTTGCAAAACCTTTCGGCAGAGGATTTGTGATCCAGATTGCTTGACGATCAAAAAGGTCTTTCCTGACGAAGCGTCGTACGTGATCTCCACATCCATTTCCGCCTCAAGTGTCTTTGCCCACCCTCTATAATGCACGGCGTAGTGTCTTTTCGCGCGATAGTGCCTCAGAGACGCCCACTGTGCGTTCTCATGTTGCTCCATGCGATCCAGAATCTGATCGAGTCTCAAATCCTTGGTTGGAACTGAACTTGAGGATTCTGCAGCGGAAATGCCCGCAAACAGTAAAAACGCCAGTAAGACAAATGCAGAACTGATGGCTTTCCTGAAACCCGGGCGATAACCGGCAAAGATCGCTCGTTTACCCGGACGGCTTCTCAATGATCGGATGGAACTGCTTGGAACAGTACTGGTCATGTATTGCATCTAAATCCCCTTCGTCAGGCCTGAATGCAGAGATTCCCTTCTAGTTGTTCGCGGTAGTGACATAGGTAGTGGTGCATGGTCTCGATCCGTATCCGTATTGAAGACATCGGACGGTTCTCATCCAGATCGCGGAACGAAAAGTGCGGCTTGCCCGACATGGCGATAATCTGTTCAATCACTCTGCTGATGAAGGCGTCATGACCACACTTGAAGTTGGAAAGTTCAACCGAGATCAGGTTTGGGTGTCGAGCTACAAACTTGGCCGCCCATATCTTGTGATTGCTACTTGCAGAAAAGGTGCTCTTCCATACATCCGAAATATCCAATGGCGAACTTATCTGCCCTGCTGCAACTTCGGCGCCAAAGAGCCTGTCCAGAAGATCTGAGTCGAGCGGCAGCAAGCTCTGTGAGAAGACCGGATAACCAAGCAGCTGAAATTCCTCAAGGATTCCCTGGTTAAGGCCTGGGTCGTGATGATATGGCCGACCAAGCATGACAAGACCGACCTTGTTATTACGCTCCAATTCATCCAGAGTTAGCCGGGCCTGCTCTCGGAAGCTGCTTTCAAATGTCTCCCAACTCGAAAAGGCAATATCAACCGCTTGCGAGTTCTCTTCCCAGTCTAGATCGAGGAGATTCTTCCAGCAGGAGAACATCTGGTATTTGAATAGCTCGCGATCCGCCAAATCCAGAACGGGATTGAGATACTGCACTCCCGCCGACTTGAACCAGTTATCGGTTCGGGAGAATGCCGCCTTTACAGCCTCCGGTGTGGCGGATCCGCAAGGGCATGCGGACGACCCGCTGCAGTCCGTCACGGTCGTGGTCAGGACATCAAACATCGGGAAAAATATCGCATCGAGACGCGCCCTCTTGCACTGCTGCAGCAAATCGAACACATGGGCAACCGATACCTTGGATGGGTAGCACGGATCAATGGCAGAAAAGCCGGCCGCGTCCTGGTACCGCTCGGCGTTTGTGAAACGCGAGTAGTGCAAGTTCTCTGCGGGCACGCCGAGGCTCTGAAAGTAGGACGAAAAGAGAGGCGCATAAGTATAGAGGTTCAGAACTCGCGGGATTCCTATTTGCGTCCGGATGCGTTGCCGGTGCTTCTTTGTTTGACCCCTCTTCGCGAAAAACCACCCGGAACTCGACGCCGAAGTTTTCGAGACCTTATCTGAGTTCATCGGCTTCCAACATTGCTCCGCCGCAAGTTGGACGAAGTTCGGGCAGTGCTTTCGGACATCATTCCACACTGCATTAATCTGCTTGGCAGCTTTTGTGTCTTCTGCCTCACCCCGTGGGCAACTGGCAATGATTACTCGCCTCGAATCTGATTCCGAGCCCTCTGCGGTGCTGACTTCGACGAATGTCCGAATGCAATGGTTAGTACAGAACTTGCAACGCGTAGCCTCGCCTCTGTGGATCGTGTATTGGAGTGAATCCATAGCGTCGAAGCCGGGAAACACACTTTGCGCGGATGTTTGACGGCGCTCCATGGCCTCAAGCGCAGCTCCCATCGCTCCTGCCGAACGACAGTGCGGATGGACGATGACGTCGGGCCGTCCACTCCCGCGATAGTGTTCGTTGATGAAGTCCAGCTCCGCCTTAACCACCGCCAGGTTCTTTTGCGTGCCACCCTGAAGAACAAAGCGTTTGCCCAAAGTGGCAACATTGGAGACTCCGGCAACATAAAGAAAGACGTTTTTCGGCAGCACATTTGCCAGGCCCGCAAGTATCTCCTCAGGCTTCCAACCCTGTCGCTGGAAATTCACAATGTCCGACTGCAGAAAGACTGCACAACCGTAGCTGAATTCCGGCATCCTCAATGCTTGAAACGCGGTCTCGGCGAAATCCTCGAGCTTGACTCCTAGCGCTTCCGCAGCGGCTTGAAGAAAATAGCCATTGCCGGCTGAACATTGGGTATTCAGCTTGAAATCCTTGACTGCACCGTTCTGGAGGGCAATGATCTTGATGTCCTGCCCGCCGACGTCGATGATTACGTCCGCATCCGGGAACAGACTCAACGACGACTTGGCATGGGCAACCGTTTCTACGACAGCGACGTCCGCACAAAGCACCTTCCTTAAAAGATCCTTCGAATACCCTGTCGTCCCCATTCCCATGACTTTCACGGCGGAACCGAACAGTTCGAGTTTGCCGCGCAGATCCCGGAGCACGGCCACCGCGTCCGTTACAGGATCCGATTGTGAAATCCTGTAGCTCTCAGCAACGACCTTCCCATAACGTGACAGCGCCACTGCCTTGGTGGAAGTGGAACCTCCATCCAGTCCGATGTACACCTCATCGACAGTCCTGTGAACGACAGGCAACGGTTCCTCGGGCGCACAGTACACACGGCGAAAGTCCTCCAACTCGGCGCTGCTTGCATAAAGACCTCTCGCTTCCGTTCTCTCGAGCCGAAGCGCCTCGCTTTTGCGAATGGCAAGTTCCAGTGGCCGAGTGCCCAGGTAATTCTTCACCTCAGCTGTATCGGAGGCGCCAAATTCTACGGCGCCCATTGCAGCGAAATATTCCGCCATCGGAGGAACAATCACCAGATCCTCGGCCGACGTGTTTTCGGGGATGTTCACGCCCTTTCTCTTCCACAGATCGAGCAGGCCTCTCCGCCATGCACTCTGCAATCCCGGGAAATAGGCATTAGGGCCGCCAAGAAGGAAGACCTTCGGGAGCAGTGTGTGGCCTCTGGTCAGGACGCTGAGATTCTGAAGAACAATAGCCTGAAACAGCGAGGCAATCAGTTCAGCGGCGGGAACACCTTGTTTCTGTAGCCCGGTTATGTCCGTCTCGGCGAATACTCCGCATTTGCCGGCGATGGGATAAAGGTGCACCCCCTCATACTCCTGAGTGAGGAGATCCTCCATGGACAGATGAAGCTTGGCGGCAATCTTTTCAATGATGACGCCCGTTCCCCCGGCGCATTTGTCGTTCATCGTCGCGATCTTCTTGCGACGTCCCTCGACATTGCTCTCTTGAAACACGATGATCTTGGCATCTTGTCCGCCTAACTCGATTACGGCGCGGACTTCAGGGTAGGATGACTCAACGGCCAGGCTGACTGCCGCAACTTCCTGGACAAAACGCCCGCCAACCAGGTCGGCTATCTGTTGGGCTCCGCTCCCTGTCATAAACAGGCGCAGGCCGTTCTCCGCAATGCCAAGCTCCTTTGTCGTCCATTGCAGCACTCTCAACACTGTTTCAGCTTGCCGACTCTCATGTCTTCGATAGTCGTGAAGAACGATGTCTCCTGTTCTCGAGGTACGAATGATCGTCTTGACAGTTGTCGAGCCAACGTCGATTCCAACCAGGAACTCACTCTTTGCCTCTGCGGCACGTATGGAGCGTCCCGATCGCGAATCCGACTTGTCTCTCTGAGCACTCAACTGCTACTCCATATTCCCGCGCACACCCTGGAAACCATGCGTGGCTTGTTTGAATAGCCATTTGATGACGCGCGCATCGTTATAGCAGTAAGCCAGAATGTGATTGAGCGTGGAAAAGCAGTTCGCTTCGCATTCCTTCTTGATTTGCTTCAATTGAGACGTATCCATCTGGGGGCGCTCAATTGTTCCCCAGTCGTGCTTGGCGGAATACATCGGGAAGCAGGGCGCGAGCGTTCCATCCGTGCGGATGATCAGACTGTTTTGACCGGCGCGACAGCCCCATTCGTCGAGTTCCTTATTGATAAACTGCTTCATCTCGGCCAGACGCTGAACCGAATTCACCATTTGCCAACCCGACTTTTGCTTTTCGATCAGCCAATCAATCAACTCGCATACAGCGGCATGATCCTCCGGCCGGATGAATACCGGATTATTCTCTGCGTGCTTGAAGTCTTCATGCTCCATCATCGGAGTCTCGCAGATGTGATAATCCGTGGCGATTCCCGTGTCATGCGCGAGTTCGGTGAGCATTCGAACATCCTTGAGGTTATTACGGCAGATGTTGATGTTCAGAAAGACGGAGTATCCGTACTTGTACTGCTTTTTCACGAGATGGTTGAAGTATTTGCGAATCGGGACCATTGCCTTCGGCAGACCTGGTTTCAGATCCCACGCATCCACTGCGAGATTGACTGTGGCCATTCCGGCATCAGCCAGACGATCGATGACTTCAGGTCTCATCAAGCGGCCATTTGTCGGTAGATAAACCCAGAAGCCCTTCTTGGCTGCGTAATAAATCACCTTGTGCGCGAAGTCAGGCCTCAGCAGTACTTCGCCTCCCATGAGCGCAAGAACCCGGCATGTTGTCGAATGGAGCCAGTCGATGGATCGCTTGGCGATATCTTCCGTCATTCCCTCAACTCGATTGTCATAGGCCCAGCAATAATTGCAGTCAAGGTTACATTTCCACTCATTAAAGAGATACGCAATAATCGGATGGAATTCACCACGCTGGAGCCGCGAACGAAAATACGGGAACATCCATCCCTGCATCGCGTGATAAATCTGCGGGGCCGTCCAGTGTCTCTTCCCATTTTTGGGAAAGTAAGCTTCGTCGGGGGCGCTAAACAGGTCCGGTCGCTGCGGAAAGACAGGCTCAGGAAGTGTTTGTGGAACGCCCCCTGGGGGCGGAGGAACCTGCGAGCGTTCTCCTTTCATTAGTTCGTCATTCACGTTGGTTCCAATTCGAAAGGCAGAATCGGGTGAACTCGATGATCTAGGCAGATCACTCATGACTCAATCTCCTGGGTTGAATGAATTTGATCAAGAATTGAAGGTCCGGTGTGGCGCTGCGCATGAGGCTGTGCCTCTCGCGAGGCAATTCCTGACATGAGCCGATCCACGTACAAGAGGAAGTTCGCAGCAGTCGATACCACGCCCCGGTGACGCGGTATGGGATGAAGAGCGTGGCGCAACTCTTCATGCTCTGCAACGTACATCCGAATTTGATCGATACTATGTCGGGCACGCTGAGCAGTCTGCTCGAACTCCATCTGTGCCTTTGCGCGCGCTTCTGACAACGCCATCTGCACCCGGCTATATGCGTGAACCTCGCCGTCTGCAGAAGTCTCGACCGGAAGAAAGCTGACTTCCGGGAATTTCTCGACAATCGACGCCTGAACGCCATCCGATTGCACAGATGGGAGACAACCGAAAGGTTTAAGCGCCAGGACAAGATGACAGGCTTTGTGCTGCGTATAGTAGAGTGTTTTGGCCACTTCCAGGTGCCCTTCCCCGCCGCGCAGAAAGGTGTTAAAGTATGGCGCGGATAATTCCGAGAGAGTCTGCTGCGAGGGAAGAGCCTGACCTGAAACTCCGAGCAGCTTCGCCAGCCCGCGGTAGTGATGTCTATAGATCTTGGCTCCGAGAGTGAAGCCGAGCCTTTGCGCCAACAACGATGCCCGTGTGACAAACGCCTTCCTGGGAGTTGTCCATGGCGACGTATAGGTTGCCATCCGCTGGCGGTAGGTCGCCCGCATCTTCCTCTGGAATAGCAGATAAAGCATCCATGTGCTGATCGGCTCAATCGATACTTCTGCCCCTTCCTTTTCCAAAAACTCCAACATGCGGAAGTTGCCGTCGCTCTCGGTCATTTGCGCCCAAAACTCTCCGATCACCTTGACAACAGGCCGCACACGAAGCCAGTCAACTTCGACTCTTTTCAGTTCGCTCGCGGCGGCAGGAAGGATGGTCGTCAGAGCGTCGCCGTACAAATGCGACCATAGTTTTCCCAGAGAATTGGGAAAGCGGTACCAACGGGATTTCTTGTTTGGGAGCAGGAAGGCCGGCACCACGTCTTCCAATTCAAAGACATTGCAGCTGCGAAAGTGTTCGGCGATAGCATCCGCCGCGGTGGTAACTGCCCGGTCGGTGGCTCCCGCTTGAACTTCAAACGGCTTCAAACGGCGCTGCGTGCCGTTCAGAAGGTCACCGAGTACGAAGGCGTGCAGCGTGTTCCAGCCGAAATCGGCTGAAAACTGCAGTCCGCTATGCCCGGTCGACGCGTAGATACCATGATCTTGGGAGAATGAAAGCACGCGGAAGCCAACGAATCCCGCAGCATTCAGCGCTGTTCGAAACTCCGATTCGTACAATCCAAACCGGCACGGCCCGCCACATGCTGCAGTAAAGTAGACGAATTTCCGGACGATTTCATCCCGGGACAGCCCTGCCTTTTCCCTCTCCTGCAAAAAACGAATCAGGTTGCCCACCGTAAAGTAGACAGGATTGCACAACCCGCTTGCGCAGAATTCTTTGCCCAGTTCGTGAGCTGGGCGATCTGTCTCGGGCAGTCGCTGACAGCGGTAACCAGCTCCTGTCAGCAGTCCTTCTATGAGCCGCTCATGTTTCCATGTGAGGCCGCCGAAGAGAATTGTCACCGAACCGCGCTCCTCGGCCGTAAACGCGTACTCCACAGGGCGCAGAGGCGGGAAAAGGAGACCACTCGAAGGTGATGTGGAGTTTGTCCCTCCGCATTGAGCCCTGAAACTACTCATATAGGACCGCCTCCACGGAGTCAGCGGTGCAGTAGGGAGTGGCGGGCTTGTGCGACGGACCAAGGCCAACGCGGTATTGAGGATCGTGAAATTCAGTCATTGGCCGTCTCACTCTCTATCCCCTTCCCAGCGATCTGCTCGGGCCCGCGATCTTCCTCTTTATCCTTGCGTCCATCGAAAGGCGTTCGATCATTAAGAGCAATCCTTCCGCAGTCAGTCCTGGACGCGCGCACTCGTCAAACAAGGAATCGTCGAGGGCCTCCGAATTCTCATGGATTAGCAGAATCTGGGTCTTTGGCCAATCGCGACGAATGAGCCCTGACAGTTCGCGAAGATCTCGATTGGACAGACCCTGGTGAACCACTGCCACGTCTAGACTCCCGCAGGCCGGCACTGCGCAAAGATCCTTGGACGAAGCTGCAACAAAGAGCCAGCACCGCCGGCGCAGAAGCAAAGCGTCTCGGACTCGATTACTCGCGTCCCGCGATCCGATCGAAAGCACGTGGAGGACTTTTCTCATGTAACGACCTTTAGAATGCCTGAGCTTTTGTACTCGAAATCCGTTTTCGCACTTTCCATCATCAAGAGCGTCGTAGTTGCGACGGCGTTGACGGGGGCAGTGAGGATGTCAGCTCCTTCTCAGTCGTGACCTGTCCCGGCTTCGACGCTTCAATTGCCGTCGACACGCGCCGCAGGTGAAGTCGATGGCACAGTTCTTTGCCATGGGCCGTATCGGTCGCGAATCTGACCCCAATACGATTCAGCCAGCGCAAGGTCTCTTCGCCGAGACGGTCAACGTAGGAAACTGCCTCCAGATCGAACACACAGTCTGAATTCGGACCAATCCCACGCGTAACCCTAAGAAGCTCTTTCACCCACAGACCCGTAAGACGTCCTTCCAACACATACACAGCAGGCTTCTGGTCGGGCGTGGGAATCGTGATTCGTAACATGCCTTTGGTAGAAGCACATTTGCTGCCAAACATGAACGTGCGTCTCACCTATGAAATAAAACAACTTAGAAACCAGGCTGGGTGCGTGGGAGGGCTTGTCACCACAGTGACAGTGACACGTGACAGTCACGGTAACAGTCCCAATGTCAGCGACATATTTGAACTCTGCATGCTTCGAGAGAGAAGAGGGAGGAAACACCGACGACGATAATGAATTCGGGGGCCCCGGGCAGAAAAAGTGAGGCGTAAGACAACAGTCGGCCACCAGCATTGTGGCTTTGTCGTAGCCCCACATCAAAGTGCTTCAGGACTCGAGTCTTTCAGGAGGTCTTAGCTTAACTTGCTCAATTCCGTTTCGACATGAAGTGCGGGATGATGAACTCCTGCGCAAGTGCACTGACTACACGCTCAGCTGTACCAATAGCAAAGGTGCCAAACACCATGCCCCCGCTTCGATTCGATTCCGGGTAATACGTCATCAAGAGAGCGCTGGCCGAGAGATCTCCTCCGATGCTCGACAGATTGAATTGATTGTGCCCGTTATCTCCCCTGCAAATAAACGGTGACAACATCGCATGGTTGAGCCGAGAGCGCGTTGTTCCAGTGCCCTGATAGAAATAGCGTGGATCCTGGTGAAGAACGGTCGGCAGGATTGCTCCACCGATCAGAATGTCGCTGAAACCGTTGGCCGCTTCAGCGCCGATTCGCTGCCCATAACCTTTCGCGCCCAAGACGTAGTCCGGTCTATTCGAAGCTTGGTTAATACCTGCCATGAAGGCCACGGCTCCGATCGTGACAGGGTCCCTTGATACCCTCATTGCGAGGTTGAACTTGAGCTTCGGCGTGAGAGGCACGGCGTTCTTCGAATCGTAAACAACGTAGAAGTTCGGAATGAAGCCAAGAACGCGTTGCTGCTCTTCAAGCCTGACCTGTTGGGCGGCAATCTGCTCGGTTGAAGCATAGACCGTAACCGAGGTCTCCGCAGCCGCGATCTCCAAATGAATGTCCGTGAGAAACAGGTACTGTCCAGGCTCGAGAAGAATCGTTGAGGAAGTCCAACCTGCAAATCCCTTCGCATTGATGCTGAGATGGTAGGCGATACCAGGCCGAAGCGCATTGAATTGAAACGCCGCATTGTCATTTGCAGACTGCTCACGATGATCAACGGGAGAAGGGCCGTCTAATACCACTGTTACACCGGGGACGATATCACCGTTCACGTCAAGAACTGTCCCGCTGATTGTGCCTGCATCCGCCGCGTGGATTGGTTGGGGAGCCCCCTTCACGGAATCGGAAAGAAGTGATGGATGGATGAGTTCTTGAGCAGGTGCCGTGAAGGGCGCAGCTGTTACACCTAGAAAGACCGCGAGAGCTGCGATTGCAGGCTTGGTTGCTGCTTTTATTACGTAGTCAGACATACTCTCTCTTTCGGAGATGGGCTTTTCAGGGCTAGAAGGGCAGCAGGCGATCTTCGCTCAGCGATACCGCGTGACCTGAAGGATCGGGTCAGCCTTCTGCGGGCGCGATATATGCGAGATTTCGCTGAAGAGGGGCTTAGCCCGAGCGCCTTTGCCACATCTTCGATCGGTTCTTCGTCGAGGGCATATCTCCTGAGAATCACTTGGTCTTTCGCAGACTGTCTCTGGAGCATGGATCCCAGGATGCCGATTAGTTCCTGGCGAGCAAACTCCTGTTCGGGGTCTTCGCGATGATCTGGAAATTCTCGGACCCTTGGCCCATCAGGAGTTGCTGCACTCTCATCCAGGGAGATCCAATGGAGATTCTTTCCTCGTCTTTTCGCCGAGAGCGCGGAATTCGTGACAATCGATATCAGCCACGTAGAAAACTTCGAGTGTCCGCGAAAAGTGTCGAACTTCCGGATCGCCCGCAGCATGGTGTCCTGGACGAGATCTTCTGCTTCATGGCCATTGAGTGTGAAGCGGCGAGCAACTCGATAGAGGGAGTCTCGATTCCTGGTGAGTAATTCCGCCAGCGCATCAGAATCCCCGGTCTGTGCTGCCCTCACGAGGTTGTCCTCTTCCAGCCTCTCCGGGGACTTGCTTCCCATGTAAGGGCCAGCCTCCCAGATTGCGGGCGATGCGCATGGATTGCCTTGAACTCCGTCCCGGTTTTCGTGAAACATGAGCACCCGTTACTTTCTCCACGAGTGGATTAACCCCGTGGCCTGGCAAAACGCCGTCGATTCGCACTCGCCGTCATAGCCCGCCGCCAGATCATGCGGAAGTTCCTCAACGTGAGTTTCGAAAGGTATTAAGCAGATCGATTGCCAAACCGATCTTTTGATGTCTCTATGAACAGAAAGGAGATACAGGTTTCGCCAGTTCAATCAATTCGCCATGTCACCCCGGTGGCAGTGACAGTGACAGTCACGGTGACAGTGCTGGAGAATGCCAGATAGCAACTACGGATCCTCAAACTCGACGCCTCACCGCAGGGAAAGAGAGTGCAATGGAGCGGTTTTCTCTTCTTGGATTGTCAAAAACGCCAATTTCGCCGCCAATCGCATCCTTGAATGCAGAGAAGAGAAAGAGACAAACGATTGTGTCATTGCTGCTTCACACCGCGGCACATACGATTGCAATCGACTTTCTTCCAAGGATGCGTCGTAATTCCTTTGCTGAACCAATCAGTTGCATATCGCAGGGCTTTCCCCCGGCTGGTGCCAGTAGGACCCCTGGCGTTTATACTTTTGGGTATCGCAAGGGAACTTCATTGGAAGGAACCCGCAGCAGGCGAGCCCACGGGTGAAATCGGCCATGTGGGCCCCAATTGTGACTGCTGGAATTACCAGGGCGTTTTGCCATTGTGACAGCCCAATTAGCAGTGACAGTCAGAATTACCAGCGAGCATTAGGAGCAAGCCTATGGCAAAGTCGGTAAACAAAGTCATTCTTCTTGGCAATGTGGGCAAGGATCCCGAGATCCGTTCGACCAGCAGCGGCACCATGGTCGCAAACTTCACGCTGGCCACCAGTGATCGCCAGAAGGACGCACAGGGCAACTGGCAGGACCGCACCGAGTGGCACAACCTCGTCGCCTTCACGCGGCTGGCCGAGATCGTACGCGACTACGTGAAAAAGGGCTCCAAGCTGTATGTCGAAGGCAAGATCCAGACGCGCAGTTGGGACGACAAGGAGTCCGGTCAGAAGCGCTATCGCACCGAAATCATCGTGAACGATCTGTCGCTGCTGTCGGGCCGCGAAGATGGTGGCTCGAACTCCGGTGGTTACAGCAGGCAGTCCAGTCCTGTAACCAGCATCGACCAGCGCCAACCTGCCGGTCACGATGAATATTCTCAATCCGCCGAAATCTCCGACGACGACATACCCTTCTGAGCCGCATAAAGCCTGGACACTCTGGGACCGCCCCGCCCTGGGGCGGTCCGCTGTTTTCGGACCCGCTTTTTGGGGCTCTCCGCCTCGCCCATTCTCAGCCTGCCCCTTTCGTTCGATGCCACAGCCTCTCCGAGCCACACTATAATCATCGCTACTCAGCTGAGAACAACCATGTCATCTGCAGATCCCGAGGCTCCACAGGCACCCGTCGCATCTGACGCTCGGCGCAGCGAGCGCGGCTTCTGGGCATTGATTGCAACCCAGTTCCAGGGCGCATTCAGCGATAACATCCTCCGCAACCTGCTGCTGGCCATGATCGTCGGCATGGGCCTGGGCACGGACCAGCGCGACACATTCGTCTCGGTCGTCACCTTCCTCTTCTCCATGCCCTTCGTCCTCTTCAGCATGACGGGCGGCTGGCTCGCTGACCGCTTCAGCAAGCGCCAGGTCACCATCTCGACAAAAGCAATGGAGATCGGCGCAATGACCGTCGCCACCGTCGGCCTGGCCATGCACGCCACCACGCTCACCCTTGTGGCTCTCGGCCTCGTCGCCACGCAGGCCGCGTTGTTCGGGCCATCGAAATACGGCCTCCTTCCCGAACTTCTCCCTGCAAAGCGCCTCTCCTGGGGCAACGGCGTCATCGAGTTGGGCACCTTCCTCGCCATCATCGTGGGCACCATAACAGGCGCCGCAATGGCCGAGCACTTCCATGGTCACGAAGTCTACGCCGGCTACGCACTCCTGGCCCTTGCCTGTGCAGGACTCGCCACCAGCTTCGGAATCGACCGCGTCCCACCCGCCGCTCCTGAGAAAAAGTTCCGCTTGAACCTCGTAGGCGATCTCTGGCAGCAGGTCATGCTGATGCGCCGAGACCAGCCGCTCTTCCTGGCCGTTCTCGGCAACGCCTATTTCTGGTTCCTCGGATCGCTCCTCTTCGCCACCGTGGTTGTCTACGGCCCCGACGTCCTGCACGTCGGCCAAACCAAAACCGGCTACCTTAACGCGGCGCTGGCCATCGGCATCGGTATCGGCAGCATGATCGCCGGCGTACTCAGCGGCAACAAGATCGAGTACGGCCTCATCCCGCTCGGTTCCATCGGGATGACGTGCACCAGCATCGCGCTAGGATTGATGCACGTTGGACTCGGCGGCTCCGCCATCCTGCTCTGCATGATCGGATTCTGGGCCGGCTTCTTCGCCGTCCCGGTCAACGCGCTCATTCAGCACCGCCCAGCCGAAGAGAACAAGGGCGGCACCATCGCCGCTGCCAACCTGCTGTCGTTCGTCGGGATCGCGGTCTCCTCCGGCGCTTACTTCATCTTTACCAAGTTCGTCCACCTCAATCCGCGCGGCGTCATGCTCGCTGCCTCGCTTATCACCGCTGCCGGCACAATCTATGTCCTCATCCTGCTGCCGGAGTGGTTCGGCCGCCTCGTCCTCTTTCTCGTGACGCACAGCATCTACCGCGTCAAGGTCCTCGGCCGCGACAACTTTCCCGAGAAATCCGGCGCGCTGCTTGTCTGCAACCACATGTCCTTCGTCGATGCCGCCCTCCTTATTGCGTCGACGGACCGGCCCATCCGCTTCCTCATGTACAAGGGCATCTACGAGAACCGCATCATCAAACCATTCGCCCGGATGATGAAGGCCATCCCCATCTCCAGCGAGCAGCGCCCGCGCGAGATGATTCGCTCTCTGCGCACCGCCAGCGAAGCCCTGCGCAATGACGAGATCGTCTGCATCTTCGCCGAAGGTCAAATCACGCGCACCGGCCAGATGCTCCCCTTCCGTCGCGGTCTCGAGCGCATCATGAAGGGCGTCGACGTCTCCATCATCCCGGTGAACCTCGATGGCGTGTGGGGCAGCATCTTCAGCTTCGAGCGCGGCCGCTTCCTCTGGAAGCTCCCGCACCGCATCCCCTACCCCGTCACGGTCAGCTTCGGCCGGCCTCTGCCGCCGACATCCTCCGCGATTTCAGTCCGCGCTGCAGTGCAGGATCTCCAGGCCGAAGCATTCCACCAGCGCAAGCGACGCATGCGAACCCTCGATCGCGCCTTCGTTCGCACCGCGCGTCGCTTCCCGCTTCGCTTCCTGATGGCTGATGGCAAGACGCCGAAGGTGCGCTTCTTCTCCGCACTATCCAAAACCATCTACATTGCGCGCCGGCTCCAACCCGCCATCGGCGAACGCGAAATGATCGGCCTGCTCCTGCCTCCTTCTCTCGGCGGCGCTCTCACAAACTACGCCCTCACCATGCTCGGCCGCATCCCCGTTAACCTTAACTACACCGCTTCGAGCGAAGTGATCACCTCATGCGCAAAGCAGTGCGAGGTCGAGATAGTCATTACCTCGAAAGCCTTCGTTGAGCGCTTCCCCAAGCTCGAGATTCCCGGCCGCACCATCTTCCTCGAAGACGCATTGCAAACCCCGCACGCAACCGAGAAACTCCTCGCGCTCCTCTTTGCTCTAGCAATGCCGCAGACGCTCCTGCGCAAGGCGCTCGGCGCCAAGCCTGCCCGCCGCAGCCTCGACGATATCGCCACCGTCATCTTCTCCAGCGGCAGCACCGGCGATCCCAAAGGCGTGATGCTCACGCACTACAACATCGACTCCAACATCGAGCAGGTCTCGCAGGTCTTCATGCTCGGCGGACGGGACAAGGTCCTCGGCATCCTGCCCTTCTTCCACTCATTCGGATTCATGGCCGCCCTGTGGTTGCCCGCGGTGAACGGCATCGGCGTCGTCTATCACCCCAATCCGCTCGACACCAAGGTGATCGGCGAACTGGTCGCACAGTATCGCGTCACCTTCCTGGTCGCCACGCCCACATTCCTCCAGGCCTACATGCGCCGCTGCTCGCCCGAGAGCTTTGGCAGCCTGCAATTCGTCCTCGTCGGCGCCGAAAAACTCCCCGATCGCATCGCTCTCGCCTTTGAAGACATCTTCGGAATCCGCCCGCTCGAGGGGTACGGTTGCACCGAGTGCTCGCCCGTCGTTACCGTGAACGGCCGCGACTTCCGCGCTCCCGGATTCCGTCAGGTCGGCGCTCGGCGCGGCAAGATCGGCCATCCGCTTCCCGGCGTCACCGTCAAGGTCGTCGATCTCGACACCGGCGAGCCCGTCTCTCCCGGCACTCCCGGTATGCTCCTCGTCAAAGGCCCGAACGTGATGAAAGGCTATCTCGGCAAACCGGAGAAAACCGCCGAGGTCCTGCACGACGGCTGGTACACCACCGGCGATGTGGCCATGATGGAAGAAGACGGATTCCTCACCATCACCGATCGCCTCTCGCGTTTCAGCAAGATCGGCGGCGAGATGGTCCCGCACATCCGCATCGAAGACAAGCTGCAAGAACTCGCCGGAGTAAACGAGCAGGTATTCGCCGTCACCGCCCTGCCCGACGAAAAGAAAGGCGAGCGCATCGTCGTAATCTCCACGCTCTCAAATGAGAAACTCGCCGCCGTCATCGAAAAATTCGCGCAGTGCGATCTGCCTGCCCTCTGGAAACCTCGCTCCAACCAGTTCTTCCACGTTGAGGCGCTTCCGATTCTCGGCACAGGCAAGATCGACCTCCGCGGCGTCAAGACGCTCGCTGCTTCCATGGCATAGAACAACCCGGATTCGCCGCATGCTCAGCTGCAAAGGCCGCGGACCGTACAGCACAAGACCCACGAGTTCATCGCAACTCTCAACTCTCGCCTGCGCGCATCAATCCGTCGTGTAACGGATCTCCAGCCGGCGAATTCGGATACAGGAATAGACCAGAACGGCGGTGATCAGCGCCAGCAGCCCAAGCACCGCAATCCACGCCGATACCGGTTCGGTCTCCACCGTGAGCAGCGCGAAAACTCCCTCGGCCGGAACGCTCACCGGCATCAGGTGACGCAGATATGATGCCACGCTGAACTTCTGCAACAACGACGGCATTACGGGATTGATGGCCTCCCACCCCAGCAGCAGCATCGCCCCGGGCATGGGATTGCGAAACATCAGGCTCAACAGCAGGAAAACCGATCCGTACCCCAGGCTCGCCAGCACCACGATCAGCAGATATGCTTCGAGTTGGCCGAACCCAGGCCCGTGCCACATGTAGTCCTGCCCCGCCGCACCAAACCCGGCATACATCAACACGAAATCGGCAATCACCGCCGCGCCGAACAGCACCACCGCGCTGACCGCTCCCGCAAAGAACTTCGACAGCAGAATCACTTCGCGCCGCACCGGCGACAATAGGTAGTAATGCAGGCTGCGTTCAATCATCTCTCCGCGAATAAGCCGCGAGAAAATCCCCAGGCATCCAAAAAAGATTCCCAGCCTGACGTAATAAAGCTGCACCACGCCGGCCAACACTTCGGTGTCATCGCTCAATCCAAATGCCGGATGAGTATCAACGAGCAGATGGATGAAGATGATGACCGCCGGAATGAACGCGAGAAAATAGATCCACCAGGCCCGCCGTGTGAACAGGTTGCGCCTGATCTCGATGCGCGTCATCCGCCGCGCCTGGATCCACCACAGCGACCATGGCTGCTGCCGCAGATTGCCGATCAAACTTGCAAACGATTGCTGCATCATGCGGCGCTCCCGTCTGAACCGATCAGGTACTGGTAGATCGCATTCGTGTTGTCATCGGCCGGCGCTACCGCTTCAATCCTGACCAGCCCCTCCACCGCAATATCATTCAGCAGGCGGTAGAACTGGTCGATATCCGCCGTGCGCACAAAAACTCCGTGCCCATCCGCATGCAACCGCGCCTCCACGCAGTGGTTCACTGCAAACATCTTCGATGCCAGCAGTTCAGGGCTGTCACAGCGGATCAGCACCTGCATCGGCTTGTCTCGAACCTCCCGCCGCACCTCGTGAATGTTCCCCTGCGCGATCAGGTATCCGCCTGTGATCAGCACCACGCGATCCGCGATGCGGTCCACCTCATCCAGAATGTGGCTTGAAATCACAACGTGCATTCCTTGCCGCCCGAGTTCCTGGAAGAGCGCCAGCGACTCCGCCCGCGCCATCGGATCCAGCCCGTTCAGCGGCTCATCCAGAACCAGCACGCGCGGATGATGCGCAATCGCCTGCGCCAGCCGGATCTTCTGCCGCATGCCCTTGCTGTATCCCGCAATTTTTCGTTGCGCTGCGTCCACGTCCAGTTGAACGCGTTCCAGCGCCTCAGCCGTCAGATGATGCGCATCCTCTTCGCTCATCCCAAACAGCATCAGGCTGTCGAGCACAAACTGGAATCCCGTCAACCCGCGAGGGAACGAGTCGAACTGCGCACAATACCCCAGGTTGCAGAAGAATTCCGTCGCATTCCTGGGCTCCAGCCCCAGCACCGAGATCGTTCCCCGCGAAGGCTGCACCAGCCCGGTCATCAGGTTCATCAGCGTCGTCTTGCCCGACCCGTTCGGTCCCACCAGCGTCGTAATTCCCGGCGACATCGTCAGCGTGACGCGATTGACCCCAAGCACCTCGCCATAGAACTTCGAGACATTCTCGAACCGGATTGTGTCGTTCACCGGGTTCATCCGCGCACCACCTCGCGCGCACGAATGCGTGCATTCAGAACCGCAACACACATAAGGCTCGCCAGCGCCAGCACTGCCGCCATCGCAAAGTTCGGTAGTTCCAGCCGTGGGTTCATAAAGGCCGGCGCGCCCAGCAGGCGTTGCCATATCTCTGTCATCACCACAGGAACGTTCAGCAGCAGCCCCCACTTCGTACGCAGAATTGCATTCGCAATCCCGCCCACGCCCGCAGGCACAAACACCACGGCAAAAATCGCGCCCGTCGCAATCACCCGCCACTTCACCCACGACGAAACCGCCAGCCCTGTTAGCGAAAGCAAAGCAATCCACAGCACTGCGCCTGCGAAGATACCCAGCCCAAGCGGCAGGTGCGTGAGCATCCAGGGCTGCGGCGACGCATAGCTCTGGTAAACGAACAGAACCAGGCAGGGGATCCACGTAACGTAAGAAAGCGATACAGCCAGGGCAATGAACTTGCCCAGCAGATATCCGAATCGCGAGATCGGATGGCTCAGCAGAATCGGAAGCGCACTGTCCCCCAGGTCGAACGAAACCAATCTCGGTGCAATCCACGACGCAATCACCAGCGCAAACCAGCACTGCGTCTCCAGAACATTGAGGAAGAATGTTTCGTTGATCGTCAAGACTGGATTCCCACGCAGAATTAGCAGGCGCGCGACAGGATTGTCCGCCAGGTAAATCATCACAAGTTCGACCACGCAGGGCAAAAGCGAAAGCACAAACAGCCCGACGGTGATCTTCGACGACCACACCTCCGCCAAACCGTAGCGGGCCAGCACCAGCGGCCGCGTCCACAGCGGTGTCGTTCGGCCGGAGTACGGCCGGTATTCATGCAGGAAGACTGACATGGTCTACCCGTCCTCCTTCGTACTCCATTGCCCTCAGGAATATATCCTCGAGAGAATCGCGCCGCTGCTGAATCCGCCTGATCTGCACCCCGAACTCCGCTGCCGTCACGTACAGATCGCGTGCACTCAAAACATCCGGCATTACCAGCTTCACCCGGCCACCGGCAAAGCACGCACACTCGCATCCCAGCGAGCGCATCTTCACGACGAAACATTCGGTGTTGCCTGCCATCTCCAGTTCAATGAAGTTGCGATGTGACCGCCGCTCCTCCTCGATATTCGAAATCGCTGCGATGCGCCCCTTGTTCAGGATCAGCACTTCGTCGCAGGTCTCGTCGATATCGCGAAGCAGATGCGAAGAAATCAGCAGGTGCGTCCCGCCGTGTTTGCGAATGTCCTTGATGAGCTGGATCATGCGCTGGCGTGCCGTGGGATCAAGCCCGTTTGTCGGCTCATCCAGGATCAGCAGCTTCGGCCCGTGAGCCAGCCCCTGCGCAAGCTTGATTAGCTGCTTCATGCCCAGAGAGTAGGTCTTGATCTTGCGATAACGCACCTCTCCCAGCCCAACATAAAACAGTGCTTCGTGCGCGCGTTCCAGCGCTTCTTCCGCCGGCAGGCCGGCAAGTTCCGCCATGTATCGAACGAATCGCACGCCGCTCATGTTGCCGATGAACGAGTCGTTCTCCGGCATGTAGCCAACGCTCTGGCGAATCCGCATCCGGTCGTCATGCACATCCAGGCCCAGCACGCGTGCGCTCCCGCCGGCGGGCTCATGGAATCCAAGCAGGGTGTTGATCAGCGTTGACTTGCCCGCCCCATTCGGTCCCAGCAAGCCAACAGCGTGACCGCGCAACTCCCCCGTCAGTCCATTGAGGACGGTGCGGCCGCCAAGCCGCACCTCCAGCCGGTCAAGTTGGATAACGCCCATGTGTTCTCTTACGCGCTGCTCGCTACATTTGTTCCGAATTGCGAGGGTCTTGTTTCTTCTCGAAATTCAACAGCCTGCCCAGGGTCAGGAAATCGAAGCCGAAAAGGTTGCTGTTGCTCGCCGCCTCGATTCGCGCATTCTTGCCCCACGCGCAGACCGCCGTCGGATGCGAATCCGATGCCAGCTTCCTGATCGCGTCCGCCGAGTCGCCGCTCAGCTGCGACAGCAGTGGAGTTAAGACCGGTCCCAGGTTCTGATATGCGACAGCCGAGTAATTCTCGTTCTGATCCACCGGAAGCAGCGCCTTGAAGCTGGCCGAATGCCCCAGCGAGTCGCCTGTCGCACGCGTGTGCAGCGCATCCATCAGCAATGCCCGTGTCGGTGCCAGAATCATGTACCCGTTCGCGAAGGTGTAATCCGCCAGCTCCGCTCCTGTCACCGCATCATGAACAGCATGAAACGCCTGAGGACCCGCCTGGCTCGTGTCAATCGTGATTCCATGCCCATCCTTCCCCTGCAAATGGCTGTCGATCGCCTGCGCGAGCCGCTCCAGCGTCGTCTCGAACCGGCCGGAATCGCGCACTTCAATTACCGCCTTCCACGACGGCGTGGGGAGCACTGGCCCGTCCAGCGCGAACAGGAACTCACCGCCCAGGTTGCCCGCGAGATCATTGCGGATATCGATGCCAAGCTCGGCTTGCGCCTTGTTGAATTCGTTCACGCCGTTTTTGTCCGTCGACATCATCGCAACCATGTCATCGAGAATCGCCGTCGGATCCTTCGAAACTCCGGCAACAGCAAGCGCTGCATTCGGCGATACAAAGTCGAGTGATCCAACCGCCGCCGGGCTTCCCAGCCACGAAGCCACGCGCTGCCGATCGCCTGCGAACTGCAGATTGAGATGATTCTCCGTGGCCCCGTTCACTTCACGGTGCTCGGCAATCAGGTAGCGCACTCCGCCGATTCCCGACTGATCCAGCATCGCATCCCCCTTCGCATTTTTCCGCCCACCATCCGCCGCCCCGGCAATCATCGTGTGCAGATCAGCGGCTAGGATGATTCCAGCTCCGCGATTGTACGCAGCCGTAATCTGCTGTCCGAAATCCGTACCGGCAAACCCGCTTGATCCGGCATCCAGTTGCGCGTCGATGGCCTTCAGCGTACCGATGCTGTTCGAGAAGACAACCTCCTTCGCGCGCACCAGTGCGTAAGCTCCAATGCCATCGCCTGCTACAGAAGCACCTTGCAACGCCGCCTCGTCCATCACCGTCAGGCCGCCATGCGAACCTGAGCCAAACTGCTGCTTCAGCAGATCTGCCAGCCCGCTCCGCTCGACATCGGCAACAACCGCAAACCCGGAGCCCGTCTTCTGCTTTAACGCCACGATCACCATCTCATCGCCGAGATACTGGCTCAGATCGTGCAGCTTGTTCACCAGCTCATCCAGTTCCGCCGTCTTGTTGTCCTTGCCGCTATTCCACCACTGCTGCAACGCCGGACTCTGCTTCAACTGCTCCTCGAAGATCACCTTCGCCTGCGCCACAAAACCGCCCAGGTTCGGAATGCTGACAAAGAGCTGCGTATCTGCCGGCATGCGATCGAGCAGGTCGCTCCCATAACGCGGCTGGGGCAGCGGAATCTGCTCAATCCTGTGCTGCAGAGTCGAAAACTGCGCCAGCAACTCGATGTACTGATCGCGATTCTGGCTCCACGCAATCTGTTCGCTCACCGGCTCCGGCGCAAGACTCTGGCTGGTCGTGTATTCGTCGCCTGCCTGAATCGTCGCGTGTGCGCCGGCATGCGACACATCCACCGATCCCTCAAGAACAGCAACCCGCGAGCCCTTGATGCCGGCGTTCACTGAGAAAACAGTCCCGGTCACGGCAACGCGGCAATCATCCGTCTTCACGTAAAGATGTCCCGAGCCGCGATGCGCCGCCCTCACAATCACCGCGCCGTGATCGAGATCAACCGTCATGTTGCGCCCGCGCGCGCCTATACTCACCTCGCTGCGCTCGTTCATCTCCACCGTCGATCCATCTGCCAGGCGCAGAACTGCGCGCGATGCTCCCGACGTTCGCAGCTCATCGCCTTCATGCAACTGCGCGCCTGCCGTAAGCAAGCGATCGCCGGAATCCGAAATCAGCGAGGCAGAGCCATCGATCGATCGCACCTCCGCCCGCACGCCCTGCGGAACCTCCCAGTACGCCTTGTACAGGAACAGACCGGTTGCTGCAATCGCCAGCGAAGCGGCCATTGCCCAGGCCATCTTCCACGGCTGCACCCGAGTCTTCGCCGCCATCACCTTCGGTGCCGACCAGTCCAGCGCCCCTGATCCGCTGTGGAATCGGCGCAGGCACACGCCGCATTCCCGCAGATGCGCCTCCACCAGCAACGCCCGGCTCTCCGGCAACGTGCCCGCGCGAAACGCAGCCAGCAACGGCCGCATATCCTCGCAGTTCTCAACCGCTGCGTTGTTCGTAAACGGAACGCCGAGCCTTCCCGCCACCTTCTCCGCCGCCGCCGAGATCTGGCCCGGCTCGGGCCTCGATTCGCGCATCGCCTGCGCCGCGCCATCCAGCAATTCGTCTTCACGGTTCTTCATTGGTTCCCCCGTTCCATCTCTTTGAGCAGCTTCTTCAGCCTCGATCGCGCCTGGTGCAGCGTAACGGAAACAACCGCCTGCGACGTCTGCATCACCGCGGCAATCTCGCGATTGTCCAGCTCTTCCAAGTAGCGCAGCGTGAACATCTCCGCCGCCCGTGGGCTCAGCTCTGCCAGCGCTCCCCGCAGCCACTGCACCAGTTGCCTGCCTGAGAGCTCAGCATCCGGACGGGACCCGCTGCCCTGCGATGCAACATGCTCCGCCGCATCCAGCGGTTCGCTCGCTGCCGCATTTCTCCGCCTTAACAGGTCAAGTGCGCCGTTGATGGCGGCGCGATACAGATAGCTGCCTTCGTTGCTGATCGCGTTCCCGCCGCCCGCCAGCCGCAGAAATACGCTCTGCGCCACATCCTCCGCGTCCACCATGCTGCCCGTAACGCGATAAGCAGCCATCAGAACGCGGCGATGATGCAAAGCGAACAGGTCGGACAGGTGCTGTCGCGTTTCCACCGCCGGCAGGGTTGGACTGGCGATTGCCACGGGCTGACCTTTCTGACCGTTCATAGAGATGACGTTGGAATCAGCCGATTCTTAATCGGTTGAACCAAAATACGTTAAAACTCCAGATGAAGTTCAGATTTCCGGGAGTTCGGATCTCATCCCAAACGGGAACCCTGCTATCCGGGTCGTCAGAGCGCCGGCAAAGCGACAGCCGCACCTGCTGCCTGCTGCCTCATCGACCGCTGCAGCACCCCGGTCAGCGTTATCGCGATCGCCAGAATTGCCATGGTCAGGAGCTGCACGCCAGATTGCTTCGCCACCGGTTCCGTGAACCATCCAATCGCAAACGTGAGCACAGCCAGCGTGACCATCCACTCAAAAGCCCGCGGCCACGCAAGCTCGCGCAGCGCCGAGAGTGCAACGATAATCGCGATCACGATCAGGATCGAATCATAGATCGGATAGTAGACGTTCACGAGCATGGTCCACGTCATCGCCACGGGCCAGGCAAGCGTCTGCTGAGCCCGGTCGCCGCCAGCCGACCTCCACCACACCACGACTAGCCAGCCTGCAGCCGCAACAACACAGCAAGCCAGAAGCAGAAGAGCCACCCGCGACCTGCCACCCGGCACAGCATACGAAATCGAATTCAAATCCACGTACTTCCAGAGCCGCAGCGAACTCTGGCCATAGACGCCCGAGGTCCTCCCGAACGAATTCAAAAAATGCAGGTATACCGGCCAGATCCTGATCCCCGCCGCAAGCGTGGAAATCAAACCCAGCGCGCCTGCGCCGGCGACGAATCCCCCAAGCGTTCGCAATCTGCGCGTCAAAAGCAGCATGGGGACCGCAAACAACAGAAGCGTCGGCTTGTAGATCAACATCGACAAGGCAAGCCCGCTGAGAAACGGCCTGGACCGCCGCTCTTCAACAATGGCCAGCGAGATAAAAAACAGGCCAATCGAAGAGAGTTGCCCGTTCCCCAGGGTATTCATCAGAAACGGCGAAGAGGCCAGCGCGAAGCATAGGATCAGAGAACGTTCCAGGCGATCTCCAGGAAAGAACTCCTTTAAGACCATCGTGACTCCGGCAACATACAAAACCAGCGAAATCGCCATCCACAAGAGGAATGCCGTGGAAAATGAAAACTTCGCAAAGAGCCTGAAAAACTGCGAGACAAACGGGGGATAAGGACTCGGTCCGTACATTCCGTGGTCGAGAGGCAGGATCCCGTTGAAGGTCGCAAGCTGCAGCCGATAATCATAAACATCGATCGCCGAGTGTGTATCGGCGATCTTCCCGGTTCCGTAGAAATAGACAAAATCGACCGGAGATTTCTCGAAATACAGGTTGTGATCCTTGTACTGTATCGCAAGCAGAATGCAGATCGGCGCCAGCAGAAACAGGATGAAGGTTACCCAGCAGGTCAGGTTGATCTCCTTCATGCCGGGACGTGGGCCGAGGATCTTCTCCGGCCAGGACACGAATGATCGGTATTGCGTCGCGGATTGCCCACTCATGGCGAGGCCGTTACTCCGTTTTCGCCAGCATGGCGATCAGGTTGTCCCGGTTGCGGTTTGCCAGCGAATCAGCATGGGCGAGTACGCGCGTCCATGCCACAAACGCCACACCTGCCAGAACGAGCAGACACGGAGCTGCCAGCCATCTCTGTTTGAAATACGCGCACAACTCGAACACCACGACACCGCACCCCATCACTGCCATCTGCACGAGCATGCTCACCAGCGCGCTGGCCTGCGAGCCGCGTTGCCGCGACATGCGCCCCAGGTTTACGCGATACGGCATTGTGAGCGACAGCAGATTGCCGACCGCCATATTCACAGGTAGCGCAAACAACACCCAGGCCGCGGTGGTCGCCACAAGCATCAAGTTCGGTTCGCCCAGTCGAAGCGTCGCGAAAACTCCTGCAAGAATAGCCACGATGACGAAAAGCAGCCCGTGCATTAAGTTCTTCGCCAGCAGGACCTTGCGGATTGGCGTGGGAGAAAGAAACAGCACCTGGATGCCAGTCCCCTCCGCACCGAGATTGTTGAAGATCATCTGCGTGAATCCCAGCAGCGCGTAACAGATGCACAGCGGAAACGCCAGTTCAAACGGCCGTGAATCCGTCGCTGTGTTGCGAAGCACGGTGCTGATCACCAGCACCGTCAGCAGTGGCGCACCCATCGCAAACAACAGCGGCAGCGATCGCGGTATGATGCGCAACTCCTTTTCCATCACTGCAGCAATCGGCCCCGAGCCATCGATCAACCACTTGCCGTCGCTCTCGTTCTTCCTTCGCGCGGCCGGCGCTTCACTCAGTCTTTCGCTTCGGAACTCTGCTCGAAGACGAACCCCTAAAATGGCGCCTGTAGCCAAAATATAGATTCCCAAAACTCCGAAGGACTCGAGTGCAAGCGGTGTCTCTTCATTGGCGTATTCTGACATCCCACTGGCAGCCAGGCCTGGCGGAAACCACTGCTGCACAATGTGGACAGAATTCGCCCAAGGTTCGATCTGGTTCATCATTTTTTGCCGGTTTGCATGTGCCGCGGCGTTTGTAGGTCGCTGAAACCGAATCCTGTTCTGCTCATGGAGCGCCGGATTGAGCAATTGCAGGCTCAGCATCAACAGCAGGAAAACTGCGCTCACAATCTCCCGCGTCCTGCGCTTCGCCAGCCAGCGATCAACCCACGCGAGCACCGTCCGCGCGAGCAGAATGTTGAATAGCGCGAATGCCGCGAGCACGAGCGCAGTCCAGCCAAACAGATCGGGCCGCGCCAGCGTTACGCCGGCCAGCAGTCCGAGACAGCAGATTCCGCCCAACAGCGCCGGCACATCCACAAGGCCGAACACCACGTTCAGCATGTAGAACGAGCCAAAGCTCACCGGAAAGCGCAGCAGCCCGCTCAGGTCGAATTGCTCCTGAAACGAAGCCAGCGCAATGGGCACCACCTGCCACACCAGGAACACTGTCCAGAACAGCGCTGCGAGAAACTGCAGGTGCCCGCTCGAAACCATCGAATAGGCACCCGCACCGAGGCCAAACCCCAGCGAGAGTCCCATGATCGAGTAAATGATGAAGGCAACTCCGCGCGCGCCAAGCTCAAACGCGCCCTGCACCGAGCGGACACTGTTGGCCACCATGCGCCAGCGCATCGCCAGAAGCGCCACATACTGCCGGCGCGCCAGGCGGCCGAACGGCCCGGCCGAACCGAGCGCCGATTCTTCCGCTCCGGC
>Ga0326727_10006312_pt1 | contig 32670 bp, 31 predicted proteins | sample MB2enrmetagenome_FD_207643 | JGI IMG/M metagenome (GOLD analysis project Ga0326727, IMG submission 207643) | Lab enriched peat soil microbial communities from McLean, Ithaca, NY, United States - MB29MY | ecosystem: Environmental > Terrestrial > Soil > Wetlands > Peat | place: USA: New York...
CGAACTGCGCCAGCAGCCGGACATCTTTGTAATTGATCGCTTCGATCTTCTCGACACAGAACTTGCAAACCTTTTTGCGCCGGAAAAACTTACGACCGCCTTCGCGCGGACCGCCGGGGCCTCCGCTGGGACGAGGACCGCGTGGCCCGCTGCGCTCGGAACGTTCACCCCCAGTGCGCTCCGGACGACTATCGCCGCCGCTTGATCCCGCAGACGCGGCCGGTGCTTTTGTTTCTTCTGCCATAGTGCTCCTGCTTTCTAAGAATTCGGTTGTGTGGTGGCGGGGCCTTACCCCGCTCCTGTCGGCGATTGCGGCACCGCTAAAGCCGCACCCTTCCCAAAACCCAAGTTCCGGTTAAACCGGCGCCGAGGCCGGGGTTTCCGCCGCCGCTTCCGGCGTTGCCGGGGTCACCGGCGCGGCTGGCTGCGCGCTCACTTTCTTCTTCGCGTCGCGGATCTTCTTGATCTTGTCGAGCCGCTTCAATTCTTCATCCGTACGCACGGTGAGGAACTTGATCACTGGTTCGGTCACGCGCAGGCGGCGTTCGACTTCGTGCACCATGGCGCCGGTAGCGTCAATCATCATCAGTACGAAGATGCCATCGTTGAATTTGCCAACCCTGTATGCGAGCCGGCGCTTGCCCCAGACCTCGCTCTTGGCCGTTCCCCCCGCCGAGGTCACTGAAGACTCCAGCGTCGAAATCAGCTTGTTCAGATCCTCGTCCACCATGTCGGGCCGGACGATGAACATCACTTCATAGTTGCGATTCATTCGTTGTCTCCAAACTCTGCGGTACAGTCGCTGGTCGTTTGTCGTTCGGGATTCATCGCTAGCCGTACGTTTGCTAACGAGCATCGACTATCGACTATCGACAAACGACTAGGTTTCGTTTTTCCGATTGAACCGGTTCATCGCCGCTGCCGGTCCTTCTTTCAAAATCACCTCGACCGCCAGCGCTGCCGAGTCGAGTACTTCGTCCACAACTTTGCCCTGCGTTTTGCGGAACGGCGTCAGGACATATTGCACGCTGTCCGTGACCTTCCGCTCCGGCGCAATTCCCAGCCGAATCCGTAAAAACTCGTCTGTATTCAGCGCCCCCAGGATGGATTCCATCCCGTTGTGCCCCGCCGAACTCCCCCGCTGCCGAATCCGAATCGCGCCCAGCGGCAAGTCGAGTTCGTCGTAAATCACAATCAGGTCGCGCTGCACATCGACCTGATGTTCCGCCACCAGTTCCCGCACCGAAAGCCCACTCAGGTTCATATAGGTCTCCGGTTTGGCCAGGATCACCGGCTCACCGGCGATCGTTGCCCGCGCGGTCAGAGCGCGGCATTGGCGATTCCTGATCTCAATCCCAAGGCCATTGGCGATCCGATCGATCGTCAAGAACCCGAGATTATGCGGCGTGAACTGGTACTCGATTCCGGGGTTGCCCAAACCGACAATCAGTTTCACGCGGATTAGCTCTCAGCTCTCAGCTCTCAGCTCTCAGCCAAAAGCTCATCGCTTCTCTATTTCTTCTCTTTCTTCTCGGCCTTCTCAGCCTTCTCGGGTTTAGCCTTGGCCTTGGCATCGCCCTCGGCCTCAACTTCACCCTCGACTTCCTGTTTGCCCTTCTTGATAACTTCAGGCTCAGCCGGAGTTGCCGCCGCTTCCGCCGCCACTGCCTCCGGAGTCGCTACCACTTCTTCCTTCACCGTGGTCATGTGCGCGACCATCTGGTTCTCATCGGTCAGGAACTTCAGCTTTTCGCTGTGCGGAAGGTCCTTCACGCGCAAGTCGACGCCGAACACCAAGTGGCTGACGTCCGCTTCGATGGACTTCGGAATATCCGCCGGCAGGCACTCAACCTCGATCTCACGCAGCAATTGCTCCAGGATGCCGCCCTGCTGTTTCACGCCCTCGGCCTCGCCCTTGAGCACGACCGGAACCGTGACCGTCAGCTTCTTGTCCATGGCGATGCGCTGCAGATCCACATGCAGCAGCGTGCCCTTGATCGGTTCGAACTGCCAGTCCACGATCATGGCCTTCACCCGATTGCTGTCGAGCGCCAGATCGAAAATCGTGTTGTGCCCGCTCTCCGATTTCAGGATGCGCAGGACCTGCCGCGGATCGACCGCGACCGCAGCCGCGTCCTTGCCCGCGCCGTACACAACCGCGGGAATTTTCCCGCCCGCGCGCACTCGTCGCGCCGCGTTCTTGGTGCCTGGCTCGCGCTTCTGCGCTTCCAGAATACTGACATCCGTTGCTGTCGCCATAATTCCGTTTCCGTCCTTGGTTAAAATCGTCGTTGGTCGCTAGTCGTTGGTCGTTGGCAAAACCTTTCAGTGCTGGTGAATCGCGAACAACTAGCGACCAGCGACTAACGACTTTCTAAATAAAAAGTCTGCTCACCGAAGTTTCTTCGTGAATCGACTGAATTGCCCGTCCAATCAGCCCCGCGATCGATTTCACCTTGATCTTCGGGGTATTCCGGGCCGCTTCGCTCAGCGGGATGGTGTCCGTAACGACCACCTCGGTGATCGGTGAGTCGACAAGATTTTCCACCGCCGGCCCCGAAAGTACCGGATGCGTGCAGCAGGCATACACCGAGCTTGCGCCATTTTCCATCAGCGCCTGCGCCACCTTGACCAGCGTCCCAGCCGTGTCGATGAGATCGTCGATGATGAGGCAGGTACGTCCACTGACGTCGCCAATCACGTGCATCACTTCCGCCACGTTCGCTTCGACGCGCCGTTTATCCACGATAGCCAGCGCCGCATCCACCTTCTTCGCGAAAAAGCGCGCCCGTTCCACGCCACCCGCGTCCGGCGATACCACGGTCAGATCCGGCAGATTCAGCTTCTTGAAGTAATCCACCAACACCGGGGAAGCGAACAGGTGGTCCACTGGAATATTGAAAAATCCCTGCAACTGCGGTGCGTGCAAATCGACCACCAGCGCGCGATCTGCGCCTGCGGTGGTCAGCAGGTCGGCCACCAGCTTCGACGAAATCGGCACCCGCGGCTTGTCCTTGCGATCCTGGCGCGCGTAACCGTAATAGGGGATCACAGCCGTGATGCGTCGCGCCGACGCCCGCTTGAGCGCGTCCATCATCAGCAACAGTTCCATCAGGTGCATATCCACCGGACGGCAGGTGGGCTGCATCACGAATACGTCGGCCCCGCGCACGTTCTCCTGAATCTGCACGTAAGCCTCGCCGTCGGCAAACCGCGTCACCTGGGCCTGGCCGCGCGTCAGGCCGAGAAAGCCACAAACGTCATCGCAGAGCGCCTCATTGGCGGTTCCACAGAAGACCTTGAATCTGTCGTCGACCCGGGCGCGCTGCGGCTTGCGCTCTGGCTTTTCGTCCGTCGTCGGCTTTTTTTCCGCGGTAGTCTTATCGGCGGTCGTAGTCGCAACTGTTGCCATAGTTAAGGTCTCAGGTCTTGATCCTTAGGTCTCAGGATTAGGAGTTAGGTTTTCCTGAAACCTAACACCTGACACCTAAGACCTGGTTTTTCTGGCTGGGCCGCTAGGATTCGAACCTAGACAAAGTGCTCCAAAGGCACTTGACCTACCATTAGTCGACGGCCCAAACTTTTCGGCCCTCGCAGCCCGTGGTAAGAGATCCTTCGCTTCGCTCAGGATTTCGGCAGCGGGCTCCCGCTTCGCTCACGCCCGCTAAACGCCTCAACCTACCATTAGTCGACGGCCCAAGATGCACAAGCTAGCTGGCCACTAAATCATACCGCAGAACACCACGCCAACGACTAACGAGAAACGACCAGCGACCTTTTCCAATACTGCCTTCGCATCAACGTACTGGTCTCGACCGCTTTCAGCCCCTGCTTCCGCAGACGGTTAGCCGCTTTTCTGGCGCTGGCCGGCGACGAAAACAACCCGTAAACGGTTGACCCTGAGCCAGATAGCGAAGCGTATTGTGCCTCCGCACGCTCCAGTGCACCTTTTATGTCACGCAATTCGGGATATTGAGGAAAGACGACTCTTTCGAAGTCGTTTTCAATCCCGGTACGGACAAGGTCGGAAAGCATATTCCCGGCCCGGCTCCCGCCTTTTGCAGGAGCACCGGTGTTGGGGTAGCCACTGGTTAAACTAGAAAGCCACGCCGACAGCACGCAGCCAACCTCAAATAGTCTATCGGAGCCCCCGGGCCGCGTCAATTGCTGTTGCGTAGGGACGGCCGCCCCCGGCCGTCCAGCCGAGCGAAGCTCGGCCGTCCTCTCCCGCTGCACAAGCGCATCCCAATCCGCAAACGCCTGGGGGGTCGACACCCCGGTTTCAGGCGTGACGACGACAATGGCTAGCGAAGGCAGATCCGGCAAAGGATAAACTTCCTCCCCGTGACCCACTCCCAACGTAGTTCCTCCCACCAGAAACAGCGGCAGGTCCGAGCCAATGTCAGCGGCAATCCGCAGCCGTGCCTCACCGGGTAATTTCTTCCCAAGCGCCCGCTCCAGCGCCACCATGGTAGCCACTGCATTCGAAGACGCCGCCCCCAACCCTCCCTGCACCGGCAGCCGCTTCTCGATTTCGACGCTGACCCGCCCCTGGGCGCCGAGTTCATCCATCACCCGCGTAGCGATGCGATAGCAGGTATTCGATGAATCCAACGGAACTCTCGGATCATTGCAAAGGATCTCAATTCCGCTGCCCCGCCCAACGCCCACCCGGATCACGTCATGCAGAGTGATCGTCTGGTACACCGTGCGCAGATCGTGATATCCGTCCGCGCGGGCGGCGCCAACGTAGAGCCCGAGATTGATTTTCGCAAAAGAACGAACCGCGATGGTCATGGAAGGGGAATTGTAAGCGATTTGGGTGGAGTGCGGCTCGGATGCGCGCGATGATCGCCGTTCTCGCTAAGGCATTTCAGAAAAAGATGGCTGCAGGGCGATTGTCCCAGCCCACGAAAAAACCCGCCCAAGCAAAGCCTGGACGGGTAGAGAGAATTCAGACGATCCCAGCGGGCTGGAACGCTGGCCTACCTGCCTATTCCACGGAGGCGAGCACCGTCTCTTCTGTGGCGGACACATTCCGGGCGCGCAGTTCAGCCTCCGCCTTACTCTCCCGCAGCCGATATCCAATCTTGCTGCCCTGGAGGCTGATTCCAGACAGGAAGTAACGGTCTCCGTATCGCCTGAAGACCAGTGCGTAGTGAGAGGCGGGCTGCTTGGCCTCGGTCCGGGACGACGTCGAAAACACACCCACATTTGTGTGCGCGTTCCTGATATCCAGAATGTTGCCTTCCTCGATGGCAATCTGGACTATCCATTCGCCGGCAGGAACGACCTTGTTGGCGACCACAAACTCAAATGGCACCTGGACCGCGATCTTGGAGCGGCTGTCCAATTGTGCAGCCGCCATGCTCGAGAGCACCACTAATGAAACAACCATTAACCAGTTTCCGCGCTTCATAAACTGCCTCCAAGAGCTAATCAGCTCAGTGGGGAAGCGAGTGCAATCTTGCCCCACATTCTAGAAAACGTCCATGGAGCCAGCCTGAAGCCATCTGAATTGATATGAAGGACTTAACACTCCACAACGCATTTACTGAGAACTGAGAGCTGAGAACTGAGAGCTGTTGCGGTACACTTCCAGTCCATGCCCACGCTCACCTACCTCGAAGCCATCCGCCAGGGAATCTGGGAGGAGATGGAACGCGACCCAACCGTCTTCTGCCTGGGCGAGGACATCGGAATCTACGGCGGCGCTTTCAAAGTCACCGAAGGCTTCATCGACCACTTCGGCCCCGAGCGCGTGATTGACACGCCAATTGCGGAGTCGGCCATCGTAGGAGCTGCCTTTGGTGCCGCGCTTACCGGATTGCGCCCCGTGGCCGAGTTCCAGTTCATGGACTTCATCGGCTGTGCATTCAATCAGATCGTCAACATGGCTGCCAAGGCGCACTTCCGCTGGGGAGCGCCGGCTCCGCTCGTGCTGCGTGGTCCCAGTGGCGGGAACGTACATGGCGGTCCATTCCACTCGCAAAATCCCGAAATGTGGTTTGTGCATGCGCCCGGGTTGAAGGTCGTCTGCCCGGCGACGGCCTACGATGCCAAGGGACTGATCAAAGCGGCGATCCGCGACCACAATCCCGTGATTTTCTTCGAGCACAAGTATCTGTACCGAAGAATCAAAGAAGAAATTCCCGACGACAATTACGTGGTTCCTCTCGGGAGAGCGCGGGTCGCGCGCGAAGGCAATCATCTCAGCGTGATCACCTACGCCGCCATGCTCTATGTTGCGTTTGAAGCCGCGGAAATCCTGCGTAAAGAAGGAATCGAAATCGAAATTCTTGACCTGCGCACGGTCTCGCCGCTCGATCGCGAGGCGATTGCCGCCACCGTGAAGAAGACCAATAAAGTCATCATTCTGCACGAACACGCGCGCACCGGGGGCTTGGCTGGAGAAATTTCCGCGATCATCAACGAAGAAGCGTTTGACAATCTTGATGGTCCAATTGTTCGGCTGACGTCGCTCGACACGCCGGTCCCGTTTTCCCCGCCGCAGGAGGAATTTTTCCTGCCGAAAGTTTCGGATCTGGTGCGCGAGGCTCGCCGCCTGCACGCCTACTAAATAAGCGGTATCCTTTTCTCGCAGTTGAAGGGGAGTATGCGAATGACCATCGGGCGCAAGGTCTCCTGTTACGTCGCTGTAATCGCCGCTTTGGCTTGTTCTATCTTTGTCTTCGCGACACCCAAGGACAAAGACAATAACTCTGAAGTCAAGTTCACCGCGCGCACGGAACTGGTGTTGATCCCCACGCTGGTCACCGACAAGTCCGGCAATCACATACTCGGACTTAAGCAGGAAGACTTCACGGTGCTGGAAAACGGCGCGGAGCAAAGGATTTCCACGTTTGAGGAAATCACCAGCGACCCGCACCGATTGTCGCGTCCCAGGAATCCGAATGAATTCAGCAATTCCCTGGCGGGCGGGCCATCCGCCAGGCGCATTACGCTTATGGTGCTCGACCTGATTAACACGCCCTTTATGGATCAGGCCTATGCCCGCAAGGATTTGCTCAAGTATCTGACGCAGTCGGTGGATCAGCGCGAGCCGACGGCCCTTTACACCCTCACCCGCAGCGGTGTTCATGTCATCCATGATTTCACCACCGACCCTCGCGTCCTGGTCGCCGCGTTGCACAAAGTGAAAGGCGACACGTCCCAGATGGTCGATAGCCTGGAAGATGTGGAGGCCATAACCGGAACTGCCAGCCCCGATGGCAGTGCGGGGGTCGATCCCGGTGCCGTGCAGACCGAAGCCCAGCAACTCCAGACCATGATGGAAGACGCGGAACTGAATTTTCAGTCGTTCCAGCAACGCCTGGCCATCACCTACACCTTGCAGGGAATGCAACAGGTCGCTCAAGCATTGGCGGGGTTTCCCGGGCGCAAGGCGCTGATCTGGGCCGGCGGAGGATTCCCCTTCAGCGTGAGCGATAACACCATGCAACTCGCTCCTGCCGGCCGCGATACTCTCAGCGATGTGCTCCCCTTGTACGAACACACCTGGCAACTGCTGAATAATGCTCAGATTGCACTCTATCCTGTGGACGTCAAAGGACTGCAGACTGTGACTACGCCCAGCGCCTCCGTCCGCAACCCGGGAAGAAACTATGCGCGCAACATGACCTGGCGCCAAATGGATACTCAGGGGACCCTCCAGACCTTCGCTGGCATGACCGGAGGCCGCGCCTATTACAACTCCAACGATCTGGTAAAGGGCTTCCGCGATGCGGTGAATGATTCCGGCCAATACTACATGCTTGGATACTATCTGGATCGATCGAAGACCAAGGCTGGCTGGCGCAAGCTCGCGGTGAAAGTGAAGCGCGATCACACAGAAGTGCGTGCCCGCAGCGGTTTCTTTGTGACCAATGCCACCATCGATCCCGCGAACAGCCGTAACAACGACATTTCGTCGGCTTTGCAGTCGCCTTTGGATTTCACATCGCTGGCGCTGGTGGCGCGTTGGGGCAAAATCGATCCCGGCAAGGAGCCGGGCAAGAAACATGTGAACTATGAGATGAGCCTGGCGGCAGATGCCTCGTTGATCGACACTGCCGATAATAACCACCTGACGCTGGAGTTCGTAACGCTGGCGAAAACACCCGAGGGCAAAACGGTCGATTCTCCGGTCGGTCGCAACGTTGACGTTCATCCTACCGCGGAGAACTTGTTGGCGATTCGCCAGAACGGCATTACCTACAAAGGCGCCTTGGATCTTGCCCCCGGAGAATACACAGTCCGTTTCGTTGTCCGTGACAACCTTAGCGGACGCGTCGGCTCGGTTGCCGCGCCCTTGAAGGTAGAATGAACAAGAGATAGGTGTGTGGCTGCAGTTCGCCCCTGAACTGCTCTGTGCACTGAGGCTTTGAAATGCGCAACTTCATTCTGGGGATTGTCATCACCGTTGTGGTTCTGTTCATTGGCAGCCTGGGCCTTGCCCTGCTCGGCTGGTTGCCGACGCGGGCCGACAGCGCTCCCTCGAAGATGGAACGCCACATCGCCATGAGTGCGCTCGACAATTCGGTCGACCGCCATGCTCCCCGCATCAACAATCCCGTGCCTCCAACCGACGAGAATCTGATCGAGGGCTTGAAGATCTACACCATGAATTGCGCGCTTTGCCATGGTGGCATCGACCGCCAGCCTTCGGCTCTGGAGAAGTCCTTCTATCCCCCCGCCCCAAACCTCATTCTTCATCCGCCGGACGATGCGGAATGGCATGTCTTCTACGTGATTCGCACTGGCGTTCGCTATACCGGAATGCCTGCCTGGGGTAAGACGCTCTCTGAACCCGACATGTGGAAACTCGCAGCGTTCCTCACTCGGGTGGAAAAACTGCCGCCCTCGGTGCAGGAATATTGGAAGAAATCCAGCGGTGTGGCTCCTCCGGCTGGCGAGCCGGAAGGTCACGGCGATCACAAATAGCTATCCCGGCGGATAACTGAAATTGATCGTGATCACGGTCTGGGTCGCCGCGGCATGCCCGTCGAGATTGTAGGGTTGGAATTTCCACTGCTTGACCGCAGAGATGGCAGCTCGTCCGAGAATAAAATATCCACGGACAATTTTCAGATCCTCGACGTCGCCACCGCGTCCAATCACAGCCTGCAGCACTACGGCTCCGTGAAGTTTCTGCGCTAACGCTTCCGGTGGATATTCCGGATTCACGGAGTGAACCAGCAGGGCCCGAGCCGCTTCTTCGCTCACCTCGACAGGTTCGCTCGATTGCTGAATCGCGGGCTGCAGCTGCGGCGCGGAAACCGGCATCATCTGCCCCGGATTCACCGTCACTACAACCGGTCGCGCGATCGGCGGCGAGGTTTTCATGCTTTCGGGAATCGCAGCGTGTTCCACCTGGATGGGCGGGGCGGCTTGATGCACAAACACCGGCACCGGCAGCGGAATGTCGGGAGCCTTTGGCAAAGGAAGACGCGTGTCGATCTGCGTGGACTCCGTTGCAACCACTTCCAGCGCCGGGGTCTGCGCATTGGAGCCGGTGGCAGCTCTCCTGAAGTACGGATCCTGTTGCGCGTCGCTCCCGGCCGGACCCACGAGCAGCTCGTCCGTTTGATCCCTGGAGAAAAGGGCCACTACCGATTCCCGCAACACGCGGAATCTTCCTTCCCGCGTCCGCGCCAGATACTCGATGGCGTCGCGCGATCTCCACAGGAAAAGCACTGCGGTAAACACAAGCACCGCGGCACAAGCCCTGCGAAACCAGATCGCGTAGCCGCGCCTTTGAAGTTTCTCTTCTTCCTCGATGTCGCCGTCGCCATTGCCCTCCGTCCCATTTTCTTCGGGAAAATTACCGGACTGGTCTTGCTGGCTGTGCTCCGGTACGCCCGAATCAGTAGAACCTGCGTTCTGGCCTTCTTTGCTCGCATCGCTTTGAGCCGACGACTCGTCCTCCGCGCTCAAAGGTTGCATCTGCTCCGATGCTTTCGCCAGCACTGCGGCGGCTTCCCCGTCTGAGATGGGACGATAGATCAGAAAATCGAGGCGGTTGTCGCGCAGTTCCGCGGGTGTGGGGTCGTGATCGACGATGGCGATGGCCACCGTCTCGCGGTTGGGCGCGGACTCGCGAGCACGCCGCAACAGAAAGCTCGCCTCCGGCTGGTCAGCCCAGTCGGCGATGACGCATGAAAAGGTTCGCGTCTTTCCTTTTTCGATGGCGGAAAAGATATCGGAGCACACTTCAACACTAATGCCTGTGCTTTTGCAGGCCACCGTCATGGCGGCGTCCGTCTCCGGGCTTTTTGAAAACAATAGTGCGCGGAAAGCCATCGCGGCAATAGCTTATCCTGACTTTAGGAACCGCGACAGGTAACCAGCGTGTAGTCTGCGAGCGGAATCTGGCCCGCCCTTCGGATAGACCCTCAGTGACTTTCGTAACCAGCCGCCTGGCCTACCCTGACAAACGTCAGATTTCGGCCCACTCTCCCGATAGCTCATGGTGCAGCTTGTGCTGCTGTTCCTGCATCTTCCGCTGCAAGTCCTGCAGCCTCTTATCGATGTCTTTCAAGTCCATGTCTCGGGAGCGCAACGTCTGCTGCACTTTCTCCGCGATGACCGGAGCCATACGGGCGATTTCATCTCCGGCGCGGTTGATTGCCTGCTCCGTCCCTGCGGTGATATCGGGAACGTCAAAGCTGTCTTCCAGCAATCTGCCGGAATCCTTTTTCTCGGGAAGAGTCAGGGTCAGGTTCTGCTCTTTCTTCTCGCGCATCACAATCACGGCTGCCGAGCCCGGCGATGATCGCAGAGCATGTGTGAAGTCAGAGGTATCGTGCACCGGCTGGTTGTTGACCTTAATGACCACGTCTCCGGCGCGGAATCCGGCTTTTTCTCCGCGACTGCCTTTATCCACCGAGCGTACCAGCACACCCTTGCCGTCCTTGACGCCAAAGAAATTTCCCAGCTGCGGAGTAAGGTTTTCCACCATCAGCCCGCTCCGTAACGACGAGTGGACGATGACCACCGAGACGGGCACGTCGAAGTCCGGCATCGCGGGCATATCGGGCATCTTTGGCATCTCCGGCATCTTCGGCTGCCATGCCATCGATTTGTGCCGGTCGGCCAGCTGCACCTTGATCGTCAGTGGTTGGCCGTCGCGGCTGATGCCCAGATTTACCACCCGGCCCGGCGGTGTTTCCTTGATCATCCGCCGCAATTGGGCTGCGCTCTCCACCGCCGTACCGTTCAAGCTCACGATGACGTCATGCTCATGCAACCCGGCCTTTCCGGCAGGAGCATCCTGGTCAACCATGGTGATTTCCGCTCCGTGCTCTTCCTTGAGCTTCAATTCTCCCAGCCGCTCCGCAGAAACGTCGGCGATGTCTACGCCGAGATACGACGATCCGCCGCCGCCCTCCTCCGACCCGTAACCCCAACTCCAGCTCTCGTCCGCGCCGTTGTACAAAAGCTCCGCTGGTTGCGCGCTCGCGACCAGCGTAAAAAGGAACATGCAAAGCAGGAAGCGATGGATCATAGGCCCTCCCGAATAAAATCACGAGTCGCTAGTCGTTCGTTCTAGCGATTGATGCGGCGGAAGCTAACGTTCCCGGAATTCGTTCGGACCTTCAGCACCGGCCCGCCACCGTTGAGTTGACCCTCCGCCGTCACCGTTTTCTCCCACGGTCCGCCTTCACTGGATACGTGAATGTCAGAAAAGTCGCTGCGAATCGTGTGGCCATTAGCGCTTTCGATCTCCGCTCGAATGGAAATCGCCAGATCGTTCGCAAGATAGACGGTGATGTCGCCAGCCGAGGTTTCAAGCGTCGAATTGTTGCGACTGGCGCCGCCAGCCGATGAGGGCAGTTTTACAATGATTCCGCCAGCAGAAGTTTCCGCCTGCACTGACGTCGCTCCATCCAACTCGATACTGCCTCCGCCGGTCTGAGCCTGCACCCGTCCCTTCGCGGACGCCAACCGGATGCTGCCCGCGCCGGTTTCAATTTCCGCGGGCCCTCCGATGTCGCCCAGGTCGACGCTGCCGCCCCCGGTAGTGGCTTTCACCCGCCCGCTGCACTTATCCACCCGAATGCTGCCCCCGCCGGTTTCCAGCACGGCCCCTTGCAGCCCGGAAAGAACGACCACGCTTCCCCCCCCGCTTTCTGCCTTGATCTCGCCCTTGGCGGATGCAATCTTGATGTTTCCTCCGCCCGTCTCCAGATTCACGTCGCCTTCCACGCTGCCGACTTCGATCGTGCCTCCGCCGGTTTCCGCTATCGCCGGGCCCCCGATATCGTCCAGATGAATATTTCCACCACCGCTGCTGAGCTCGACACGACCGCCAATCCCGGTCGCGTTTACGTTGCCGCCCCCGGTTTCGATTTTGGCGGACTCCAAATTCCGCGGCACATTGATTACAAAATCATCAGCACACTTGGAATCACGTCTGCTCGATTCGGCAGCGATCCACGCCGTGTCTCCCTTTACCGACGTGTTGATCCTGTAAGACTCAAATTCGCGGCGCGCCTGCTGTTTTGAAGATGTATAGGCCCGACGATGAATAACGTATGTAACCCCCGCTTGTGATCCGCCTTGAACTTTTACCGAACCGGCGGCCAGCTTCACGCGCAGGTTCTTGGCCGCGCCCAGGTCCCCGGTCATTTCCTGGACCCAGTTGCCGCCTTCGCGATATACGCGAGCTTCCTGGGCGAGCGCTAGAGATGCCAGCGCCACGATCGATACTGCAACGCCAGCGAGTTTGATTGCGTGCTTCAATGAATGTCCTCCTGACCTAGTAAAGTCGTTAGTCGCTGGTCGTTAGTCGTTCGGGATTCATCGCTGGCCGCAACCGACCAGCGACTATCGACCAACGACCAACGACCTTCCTCAATCCATCTCCGGCATCTGCGCCAGCATCGTACGGGCCTGCGAGCGGATCGAGACGTTCTGATCGGTCTGCGACAACCTGGTCAGCACCGATCGCACATTGCTGTCCGCCTTCATCGGTTCCACCAGTCGCAAAGCCTGCATTCGAATGCCGGAATTTTCGTCGCTGATCAGCGCCCGCAAGACTCCGTCCCGCACTCGCGCATCCTGCCGCACGAAGCCACTCAGCCCATCCAGCGCTTTCAAACGCACACCGGGATTCGAGTCGTTTTGCAAGGCATAGAGCAGCGCCTCGCGCACGCGCGAATCATCGGGCGCCTGCGTCAGCACATCCACCGAATCCATCCGCACACCCGAGTTGTAATTGTTGCGTGCCGCAAACAACAACAACTGCTGAATACGCTGGTCGTTCAGCGAGCCCTGCGCTTCCTGGGTCAAAACCGTGTCGTACTTGATGCTCACCTGATTCGATCCCGGCTCCTGCGTCACGGAGCGGATGCCCGCGATCGCAGACGACTCCAGCGGTTGATTGAGCGACGCATTGCCGCCAGATTCGAGCGAGCCTGTTATTACACCGCCCCCTTCACGCCCGGAAAGAAAGTTGTAAGTTACGCCAATGCCACCGCCAAATCCCATGATGAAAATCACCGCTGCCAGTGCCGGCGCCATCCGAATCTGGCGCAGCCACACTGCGGGCTCGAAAATCAGCCGCCGCCAGGCCCCTCCCGGCTGCGTCGTTTCCAGCGCTTCCTGCAGCCGCATCCGCGAGGCCGCCAGCAGGTTTGGAGTCGGCTCGGCTACCGGCATTTCTGAAAGCGTGGCGTGGAACTTGCGCGCCGCCTTCAATTCGATGGCACATTCCGGACACCGCGCCAGGTGCTGCTCGACCTCGTAGCGGGCGTCGTCCTCCAGTTCGTTGTACACATAGAACAAAATGTTCTGCCGTACCCAATCACATTTCATTTTCGTATCCCTTCGCGGGAGCTAATTCAAATCTCATCGCATCTCCGCCAGCGCGGCACGCAGTTTTTGCGTCGCGCGAAATAACGTATTCTTTGCCGTTTCTTCGGTCGTATTCAGCATTTCGCCCACGGTGCGCAACTTCAGCCCGTGATAATGCTTCAACTCAAACACCATCCGCTCACGGGGCGTCAGCATCGTCAAGGCCGCGCCAATCTTTCGCCCTAGTTCCCGCCGCATCAAGTCGCGTTCCGGGTTGGCTCCCGAGCGGGCGTCCGGGAACTGCTCCAGGCGGTTGAACTCTTCGCCGGAGGCGTCCACCGCAACCGGTGCATCTTCCTTGCGCACATTCCGCTTCCGCAGATGATCGAGGCAGAGATTGGTGACGATCCGGTAGATCCACGTGTAGAAGGAACACTCAAAGCGGAAACTGCCCAGGTTCTTGTAGGCTTTGAGAAAGGCCTCCTGATAAACATCCTGGGCGTCCGACTCCGACCCCGTCAGGTGCAGCGCCAGCCGCAGGACCGACTGATCGTAATGGCGCACCAATACCTCGAAGGCCGAGCGGTTACCCTGCTGCGCCTCCCGGATCAGACTCGTGTCGTCAATGCGGTGGCTGTGCGCTGCCAAGGAGCCCCTCATATTGCCAGATAACGCGGGGTTCTGGTTGCCGCTGTCGCTACTATTTGCCGCCCGCCTCGGACGGTAATTGTCGCCAACCGGAATTGCTACCGCATAAGAATCGGCCGGCATTGTCTGTCTCTGTCCTCTGCAAGTGGTCCTATCCTTACTTCTTGCCCTTGCATAGAAAGAGACGGGGCAGCAGCCCGAACGTTAGCAGATTATCAGGAGTTGGCCCTTGATTTGCTTGACAACTTGATTGTGTAGAGAGGGCCGCCCTCGGCCGTCCAAGCCGAGCAAAGCCCGGCTGTCGCCGGCACAACAACGCCCGATTAGCTACCCTAGATCAAAACTTCAGCCGCATTTCGTTCGTAGCCTCAAACCCAAGCTTTTCATACAAGTGCCGGCCCTCGGCGCTGGCGTGTAAATTGACGGCCCGGAAGCCACGCTGTTTGAGCCAGGCTAGGATGGTCAGCATGATTTGCCGAGCAATCCCTCGCTTCCGAAATTCCGGCTCCGTGTACACATTCAGAATCACCGCCCGCTCGGTGCACGGGTCCTTGGGATTCGCCGGCCACGGACCGAGCAGCACTCCTCCGCCGCCGGCGACACGGCCCGAGGCATCCAGCGCCAGCCAGTGGCGATACGAACCGTCGGCCAGAGCCCGCGCGAACCACGGACCTGCCACTTCCACCATCCGATCGAGTTCCTCGACCGTGCCCTCGCCCATGTCGCGAAACATCGCTCGCCGGTGATGAAGGGTGATCGCTGACTCGCTCGGTGCCGCTTCTCGAATCGTGATCTCATCTTGCGTCATGTTCGCGCCGTGCCCCGTGGGCTCTCAAAAGGTACAATAAAACCGACGCGGATCACAGCCGAGGCTAACTGGATTTCATGTACGAAGTCACCGTCGAAGACACATTCGCCGCAGGGCACTACCTGCGCAACTACAAGGGCAAGTGCGAGAATCCGCACGGCCACAATTATAAAATTCGTGTGACCCTTGCCGGCGCCGAGCTCGACAAGGCCGGACTGCTGCTCGATTTTAAAGATCTGAAAGATGTTATGAAGCACGCCATTGACCGTCTCGACCACCAGATGATCAACGACATCGAGCCCTTCACCGTCCTCAATCCTTCCGCCGAGAATCTCGCGAGATATTTCTACGATGAAACCAACGCCCGCTTGAGCACAGTAACCAACGGCCGCGTAAGGGTGAAGGACGTCACCGTTTTTGAGACCGACACGACCACGGCTCGTTACTCCGAGTAGCCCGATCTTAGTTCCATGCAAGTCACCGAGATCTACAAGTCGCTTCAAGGTGAGTCGACGTATTCCGGCCTGCCCTGCGTCTTCGTGCGCCTGACCGGATGCAACCTGCGCTGCTCCTGGTGCGACAGCGAGTTCAGTTTCTACGGCGGGCAAAAGATGACGGTCGAAGAAGCGCTCCGCGAAGTCGCCCGGCTGAGTCCGACCGGCGGTCTGGTCGAGATCACCGGCGGCGAACCCATGTTGCAGGAGCGTGAAGTCATCCCGCTGATGGAGCAACTTCTGGATGCCGACTACCAGGTGTTGCTCGAGACCAGCGGCGAACGTCCCCTGGCACAGGTCCCGAAACAGGTCATCAAGATCGTGGACATTAAGTGTCCGCACTCTGGCGAACCGAACACCTTCGCAATTGAGAACCTGAAGGCACTTCGGCCTCACGACGAACTCAAGTTCGTCCTGACCGACCGTACGGACTACGAATTCGCCCGCGACTTCGTCCTGCATCACGGGTTGTCCGAGCGGGTTCACGCCATTTTATTTTCCCCCGCGTTCGAAAAGACCGCCTCTGGCGCGCGGGACACGTCGCATTGCCTGCTTGATCCGCAAGAGCTGGCGCAATGGATCCTCGCCGACGACCTTCCCGTGCGGTTGAGCCTCCAGATCCACAAACTGATCTGGGATCCCGCCGCCAAAGGCGTGTAGCGTTACGCCCCAGGTTCCTAGTCCATATTTGAATTGTCATCCTGAGCGAAGCGAAGGACCTACTTGTTGCGGCGAACAGCAGGTCCTTCGCTTCGCTCAGGATGACAAAGTGGATGCTGTCGGGAACGCCCTACGCGGTCCTTGTCCGCACTCGGTTCTCCGCTCGCAGATGCGCCACTACCAGTCTTATGTCGTCGAAGCTGACATAAGGCGCTACCGCTTCTTTGATATCCTTCAGCCTCTCGACTCCCTGCTTCAGGCAAGCCGCCTCAATCAGCGGCTGGGCGTCTGGAGAAATCCAATTGGAATCCAACTTCACCTGCCCGGTTTCAATCAGGTTCGCTACGGTGCAAACGATCGTCGAAACCTGCCGCGCCCGAATGCGACCAATCTCCTCGAAGCTGCGCCCCTCTTTCAAAAGCCGAAGCGTCTGCTCCGCCGGAGACGGCTCCCTTGCCGCCATCGGCGCGGCGCGCGCTCCCGCGCCAAAGTTCCGCAGCGCCTGCAGAATTTCCGCGCCATATACATCCGCCTTTTTCTCGCCGATTCCCGGCACCTGCTTCAATTCTGCAAAACTCTTCGGACGCCGGCGGCACAATTCCTCGAGCGTGCTGTCGTGCAGAATGATGTATGCCGGCACTTTGTTTTCCCGCGCCATCGTTCGCCGCCATTCTCGCAGATACTCCGCCAAAGCTGGATCCGCTTCCGCCGAAGCCGAATCCCGTGCCCGCGGTCGTTCCGACGGCAACAGCGGGGTATAGAAGGACGGAGAGGATGTGGGCGGGAAATACGTCTTTCGCGCCGCCACTTCGGGCCGGACAACGGTGACGATTTCCTTGCTTAGCCACTCCGGCTTGGCTCCGCAGTTGTCGCAATTGCCGCAGCGCTCCCATTTCGGAGTCTCTCCGAAGTGCAGGCAGATTTGCCGGTGACGGCAGCGTGAAGAATCGGCGAACCGGCTGATGACACGTTTCCGCTCGCTGCACCGCTCGCGCTCGGCGTCATCCGAAATCTTTCCAATGAAATAATCCAGCAGAACGTGATCCCGCTTCTGCCAGAGCAGCACACAATCCGCCGGACGTCCGTCCCGCCCGGCGCGGCCCGCCTCCTGGTAATACTGCTCAATCGACTTCGGCAGCGACAGGTGAATCACCGCCCGCACGGCGGGCTTGTTGATGCCGAGGCCGAAAGCGATCGTTCCCACCAGCACCCGCACTTCGTCCGACATCCAGCGTTCCTGATTCTGCCGTCGCATGGGCGCTTCCATCTTCGCATGATAAGGAATCGCCGCGATGCCGCATTCCTCCAGGTACTCAACCGTTTCTTCCAGGCGGCGAATCGTCGGTGAATACACGATCACGCTCTCCCCTGCATATTGCCGCAGTGCCCGACAGAGCAACTCCATCTGCGTCCGCGCTTCGCACTCGTGCACCACGTAGCGCAAATTCTTGCGATGGAAGCTGGCGATGTAAAGATGGGGATCGCGCATCTGCAACTGCTTCAGGATGTCGTGCCGCACCTGCCGCGTCGCACTGGCCGTGAACGCCGCAATTGGAAGCTTTGGAAAGCTGGTCCGTAACCGGCTCAGCTGCCGGTAGTCCGGCCGGAATTCGTGGCCCCACTCTGAAATGCAATGCGCCTCGTCCACGGCGAAGAAGCCCACCGGCACCCTGGCCAGCCAATCGAAAGTATTCTCCGCGGCCAGTCGCTCCGGGGAAAGATAGAGCAGCCGATATTCCCCTCGCGCCGCGTTCTTCATCACCTGCCGTCGTTCCTCTGAATTCTGAAAACTATTGATCGCCGCCGCCGGAATGCCCATCTGTGCCAGTTGTGCCGCCTGATCCTGCATCAGCGCGATCAGCGGAGAAACCACCACTGCCGTCTTCCCCGAAATCACGGCCGGAAGCTGGTAGCACAGCGACTTCCCACCTCCTGTCGGCATCACCACACAAGTATCGTGCGCGGCCAGCAGACTCCGGATAACATTCTCCTGCTTGGGACGGAACTCGTGGTATCCCCAATAGCGTCGCAGCGCTTCGGCCAGGTTTGGACCCGTGTCGGGCATTCTCGGCAGTATAGCCTTAGACCCGTTAGCGAAGTCTGTGAGCGCTCGACATCGAATTTGTGATGAATCGTTAAGAACCCCAAGGAAATGACGCGAGAAAAAGGCCGACTCGGAAGCCGGCCTTCTCTTGTTTATAAGTTTTCGCGGGCGCGGGCGCCCGCGCCACATACATTACTTCTTTGGCGCGATGGCGTCCTTCGCGGCCTTCGCTACGCGGAACTTGACCACCGTCTTCGCCAGGATCTTAATCGGTTCGCCGGTCTGCGGATTGCGTCCCATGCGGGCCTTGCGATGCGCTTTCACCAGGCGTCCCAGGCCGGGTATAACGAACACACCGACCTTCTTCGTCTCTTTAATCGCCGTGTCTGCCAGGTGTTCCAGAAAAGTCGCGGCAGTCTTGTTGTTGGAGCCGAGTTTCTCGGCCAGGTGGCGGGTGAGTTGAGTTTTGGTCATACCAGATGCCATGAATTCCTCCTTCAGGAACTTACTAATTTGCTTGTTTCGACTGAATCATAACGCACTGTGCTGTGGAAAAGTAGCATTTTATGCAGATTTTATGCGGTTTCCAGAAAGGCGTCCGGTGAAACTAGGCATAAAATGAGGGTCCGGCAGCCGAAGATCGTTGAAATGCCGAGTTTCACTGGGAGAAGACGACCTTGCCTAAGTCCAACCCGCCATCTCCAGAACCTTTTCGGGCGCCATCCCGCAGTCGCGCAAATGCCGGATGCTCAGCGCGTCATGCCGTTTCGCCAGCCGCATTCCAGCGCCGTCCCGCACCAGTTCGCAATGAAAATAGTCGGGAGCCGTATATCCCAGCGCACGCAGCAACAGCAGTTGCCGCGCCGTCGACTTCAGCAAATCCGCACCCCGCACGACTTCGGTGATCTGCATTGCCGCGTCATCGACCACGACCGCCAACTGGTAAGCCGGAACATCGTCGCGCCGCCACACCAGAAAATCGCCAAAATCACTGCCCGAGACATAGCGCTGGCGGCCCAGATTCAAATCGGAAAATTCAATCACGTCACCCTCGGGAACGCGAAATCGCCAGTTCACGCCCGCAGGCTCTGTAAACACGGACGCATCGTTGCGTTCACGACAAGTACCCGGATACACGGGCTCATCATCCGCATCATTCGGAGCGCTTGCCGCCTGCGCCAAGTCTTTGCGCGAACAAATGCACGGATACAGAAACCCGCCCTCTCGCAGCCGCCGCCACGCTTCCAGATAGTGCGCCCGGCGCTCACTTTGCGAATAGGGGCCATACGGGCCGCCACTATCCGGCCCCTCACTCCACTGAATTCCCAGCCAGCGCAAGTCTTCCGTCATGGCGTGGGCAAATTCCGCCCTTGAGCGCTGCGGATCCAAATCTTCATTCCGTAGAATCAACGTTCCGTGACTTTCGATCGCCCGCTGCGCCGCGATCCAGAAAGTCCGCGCATGGCCAATATGCAATAGCCCCGTCGGAGATGGCGCCAGGCGTCCGCGATACGTTGAAGGGGTCTTTTCCACAGAGGCATTCTAGCCGGACCGTGGGATTCTGGAACGGTACGCGAGCCTGCGCGTATCTGCCCGAACACACCGTGTTTGCCCGTCACGCTCGTGCCCGTAGAGAATCGCACTAAGTCTCACCAAATCAGCGCGGTCTTGATTGGCCCTCATCCTGCCCTTTTTCCTTCCGACTGCGCCAGCCGCAGAGGAGGTGACAAAATGACAACGATTTGGAAATCCGACGACAAGAAATCGACGAACCAGGCAACCAGCACCAACTCAATCTCCGGGACGATGCTTTCGTCCTGGTCGCGCCAGCAGAAGCTGGCAATCATCGTATGCTTCACATTTCTCGGGCTGTTTCTCGCCATGAGCGCGTGCTCGACGAAATCCCAAAAACCGGCGCTGACCAGCGTCACCGGCCCGGCAGCCACCCCGGCAACAACCGTGGCAGCGCCTGTAGGCGCTCCTACCACTGCGGTCGCAACCGCACCCGCAAAGAGGACGGCCAAAAAGCGTCCCGCGAACGTCACCTACAGCGACCCGGACTCTGGCGTTTCGTTCCTCTATCCGAGGAAGTTTGCACTACTCACCGGCAACGACGCGTCGCCCCAGTTTGCACGCTTGGGTGATGCAGTGATGAACTTTGTGCAGCCTGGCGGGGTTGCGGTCGCTACGGTCCAATTGCCCGACGGTTCGTATCCCGGCACTGACTTTGCCTCCGCCTTTTTCAACGTGAACGTCAATCGCAACCTCTCGGAGCAGGAGTGCGAGCACTTCGCCTTTGTCGATTCGCACAATGTCGACGGCGCGGCCGTGGACGCCGAAAAAGTGACAATCGGCTCGACCGATATGGAGACGACTTCCAACTTCTCCGCCAGCGCCATGACGCAAACCGAAACGCAGTATTACCACAGCTACGAAAATGGCGCCTGCTACGAGTACATTCTGAGCCTGGGCACCGCCGGGTATGGCATCAAAGACGGTGCTAAGCCCGTCAACCGCGACGAAATCTTTGCCAAGCTGGAAAAGATCCTGGCCACGGCGAAGGTCAACCCAGTCGTGCAGGAGCAGGCAGCCGAACCAGCGGCCAGCGGCTCGGTCGGCGGCAAGTGATCGCGCAAGCATCGGGCCATCGGGCGATCTGATCATCGGGCCATCGGCAAATCGCTTCAAGGCCTTGATCGCCCGATGATCAGATCGCCCGATGACCCGATGGCTCCGGTATTATCGAATTGTGGCGACCCCTGGCATCACAAGAAACAAACTACAAATCTTGCGTTCTGAGAAGCTGCGGAAACTGCCCTGGCTGGTCCATGGCTTCTCGACGCGGATTGGTGGAGTGTCGCGCGTCTACGGTGGAAAGGCACTGAATCTTGGGTTCACAAAGCATGACTCGCGCGCAGCCGTCGAGCGCAACCGCGAACTTTTCCTCAAGGAACTGGGCGCGGCCAGCGGACGGAGAGTCTGGCCGCTGGTTTGGTTGCGGCAGATTCATTCTGACTTGATCTATCGCGTCGACCACGTGCCGGAACAGCCTCTGGCCGGAGACGGGATAGTCACGGATACTCCGGGACTTATTGTGGCCGTGCAGGCCGCCGATTGTCTTCCCATCATTCTGGCGGATCGGAGACGGCGCGCGGTCGGCGTTTTTCACGCCGGATGGCGCGGCACGGTTAAGCGCGTCGTCGAAAAGGGTGTCGGCGAGATGCGGGAACACTTTGGCAGCGATCCGCGGAACCTGGTGGCGGCGATTGGTCCGGGCGTACGGGGATGCTGCTATCAAGTGGGCGAAGAAGTGCGCACCAGATTTGAAGGTCAGTTTTCCTACGCCAGCGGCTTGTTCCGCGAGGTCAAGGAATCGGACCCGGTGCGCGAGAAGTATCCGCTGCTGTTCCTCACAGCGCGCGCCCCGGGACACGGCGAATTGCCCGTAAGACTTTTTCTGGATCTGGTAGAGGCGAATCGCCGGCAACTGCTGGATGCAGGCGTGCTGGCCAAGAACATCGACGGGGCGGCACCATGCACGGTCTGTCATACCGAACTGCTGTTCAGCTTCCGGGCGGAGAAAGGCGTAACGGGAAGAATGATGGCAGCGGCAGGGATCAGGAGCTGATTTCAACCTATGCCTTATCGCGTTATTTCTTTCACCATGGCCCAAGTGCGGCAAGGAGCGCTCGGATTCCAGCGCCAGCTAAGCGCCGTCCTGCGCGAGCTTCCCGAGATCAAAGTGTATTCGGTGAGCCCGTTCGATCTCGATGAACGCCGTCGGTTCAAGGATCGATTCGGCGGAGACGTCGTGTACTTTCTCAACGACGCGGCGTGGCAGGAGTGCGAGCGACTGGGCCTCAACCTGCAATTTGTGGAGGAAATCACGGCTGACGAACTGCCGCGAAGACGAACCTTGGTGATTGGCATGCCCGAGCGAACCGGCAACGCCTCGGCGAAATAGGAACGCATTGGTGGAGGACGCTAGTCCTTCTTGTGTTTCTTGGCAGAGGTCTCCGACTTGGGCTTCTCGTCTTTCTTAGTATCTTTACCGTCCTTCTTCTCTTTCGCTTCCTTCGCGCTGCTCTCATTTTCAGAAAAAGAGGACGACGAAGCGGAAGCGGCCCCCTTCTTCGCATAGTCGGTCACATACCACCCCGAGCCTTTGAACTGCACCGCTGGAGCCGAGATCACTTGTTCAATCACGCCCCCGCATTCGGGGCACTTTCGCAGCTGCTTATCGGAAAATTTGCGGATCTGTTCAAAGCGGTGTCCGCACTTCTTGCACAGATATTCGTAGTTAGGCATCGGTGAGCTGATTTTAGAGGCCGGGATTCAGCGGCGTCAATTTTGTTCCTGAGTCATACCTCCTCAGCGTTTCAGCAGATCTACCGGCTCGCGCACGTCGTGAACGCGGAAATATTTCGCCAATGCCGGATATTTCGCGGCGACGGCTTCGTACATGGCATAGGCCACGTTGCGATAGGACCAGTGTCCGGCAGGTGTGGTGCGCAACTCGGAGATATAGACGGCCTGGGCGAAATCCATCTTAAACAGCGTGCGCTTGCGGAAAGCGAGCGGGATCGCGTACTGCGCATTTTGGCGGGCTTCCTCGCCCGCGGTTGCGGAAAGTTTCTCGACCGCGCCTTGAGCTCGCTTCATGGCGGATTCGTAGTCGGAACGGATTCCGGCAGCGTCGACCTCGGGCGGCGTGTCAAAGCCGTGAGCAGTGGTGAAATCCTGCATGATCTGGACGCAGCGGCGATGCCGGTGCATGTCGCGGAAGCCGCCAATGTCCATGAGGATGTCGAAGCGAAACTGCTGGCCAGCGGAAAAGAGGCGCGGCAGTTCATCGTGCCGGCCGCGATGGCGCAGGCCAAGGTCGATAATCTCGCGGCGGCGCGCTTCGCCCGCCGCTTCAACCGCGCGGCGGAGCTGCCGGTAAGAATAATGACAATGACCATAAAGCAGCGTTGTGGCTAGCTCGAGCTCGAGCGTGTCATCATCCAGCAAGTCCACGAGCGGCGCGGGGTCAATGGCAGCGCCGTGCATCAGTTCGGCGGCGGCCTGTTGCAGTTCGCGGCGCGTCTCGACCTCGTAGAGATTCGGATCGGCATACTTGACCAGCGTGGGCGCAACCCGTACCTCGCGCAAAAGTTCGCGTTCGGCGCGCTCGGCGATTTCCGGCGACACAGTGCGAATCTCAGCCACCAGGGCGCGCAGCGATTCTTCGTTCGCGTTGTAGGCCGGAGAAAGGGCGGCTTGTTTCAACAGTGCTCCCAGATCGCGCACTTCCTTATGCGGTTGCGAGAGCAGGTGGGCAACCTGGCTTTCCAGGGTGCGGGCGTTGACGATTTCCCCGAGCGAAGTATTGGTCGCCAGAGGCAGCAGATAACGCGAAATGTCGAAGGCGCGGGCTCGCAACGTGCGCTCGTAAGCATCCGGCTTCATTTCGGCGGGCCGGGGCGTGATGCTGGCGAGATATTCGAACGTCCGCTGCGAAACTTTCTCGTAAGCCGTGAACAACGACTCGATGGTTTCGCGATAGAGGGGCATCGCGGAAGCGCCGCTCTGAAAACCGGGCGTGTAGTACCCGCTCTTCCTGAAGTCCTGGTAGCGGGTCGAACGCTCCTGGCCATCCCAGCGTTGTTCGTCGGCCACGACGATGGCGGCGAGGATGGAAAGGCGCTCGATGGCAAGCGCGATGTGGGCCAGGTCGGCGATGGAGCGGTGGCCGTACTGGAAGTAGAAGGTGTTGAGAAACTTTTCCGCCTTCTGCAGCGTGATTTCCTTCAGCGACTCCTTCATCGAAAGCGCCGAGCGCGAGTACTTGGCCATGGCGTAGGCCTGGATCTCGGGCTCAACGCCGTAAACGGCGAATACCTCGATGGAAGTGGCGGGCGCGGTTGTAGAAACGGGGTGCTTAGAAACGGGATTCGAAGTCACGGGCTCGGTTGAAATTACTTCAGACATGGGAGTGGAGAAATCTTAATCGTCCGCTGCACGGGACGCAATCGAACCGAAGTGGCGATAACAGCGGAATTCCGACTCGACGACTTACGCGATCAAACTTCAGGCTGATACACTACCGAAAACAACCTTATGCCGCAGTCCGTCAAAGAGCGTGTTGCCAAGTTGCGGGAAGAAATCGCAGAAATCAGTGAAGCAAACCGCCTGTACCTGCAAGGTGGCAAGAAGATGGTCGGCGCCTCCGATCAGGAACGGCGCCTGCAAAGATTGCAGGAAATCATGGACGAACTCATGTCCTTGACCGATTGGAAAAAGACGTAATCTGCAAGGAGAATTGCGATCCAAGCGAACTGAGGGATCTGCAGTTTGTTATTCCGACGCTTGGACTTCCATGGTTTCCGTTATCCAGAGCCGTGCCGGAGCGCCTTTCGTGGTGCGGGTGGCAGTCGCTTTAAAGCTGCTGGATGTGGTTTCGACATCGTAAGTATAGGGAGGGCGCTCGCCCTTGATGCTGAGGTAGTGGCCTGAAATCAGCTCTTCCAGCGAAGCATACTTGCCTTCCGTTGCCAGGTACCCGCGCTCGGCGTTAGCGATGCTGATCAGGTCATTCTTGACGCCCGTGATGTTGGCAACTTCTACTGGATTGCCGCTCCCAGAGCCCGGAGTCAGAGTTTTGACCTGCTGAGAGTAGATGTACAAGCCGATCGCCATGGTGGCGACGATACTCAAGAACCCAAAAACACGTCCCATAATTCGCTCCGCAAGAAACCATTGCATCGCGAAACCGTACTGGCCGCAAGTAACCAGAGTGCACAGGCTTGAGAGGAACCGGGCTCCTGTTTATGGGGAGGTGGCAGGAATGGCAAACCGACTGGTCGAATGGCGACCCCGGAGGGAGTCGAACCCCCAACCCTCAGATCCGAAGTCTGATGCTCTATCCAATTGAGCTACGGGGCCGTTCGCCGGAAGTCACATTGTGGCCGGCGCTCTCGATTCTACACTGCGGCTCGCCTCCAAATCATCTCTCGCCCACGGAAATCTGCACACGTTGTAACATCAGATCGCATGACCTTCGTGCCCAATCCGGTGACGCACACCAGCTCGCGCCTGCTCGAGTTCGAGACGCTGCGCGACTTGCTCTCCGGCTACGCCTCTTCGCTTTTGGGGCATCACCGCATTGCCGAACTTCTGCCTTCGCTTGATCGCGCGTGGATTGAAAACCAGCAGCAACTCACCACGGAAATCCGCGAGTATCGGCGTGTCGGCGGACGTTTCGAATTCGCCGGCCTGCCCGAAGTCAAGAAGCTGATCGAGAAATCGCGCATTGCCGGAGCTGCTCTTGAAACCAGCGAAATCCGCGACGTTGTCCTAGTCGCCGACCGCGGAGCCGAGTGGCACGAAATCGTGCGTCAACCGCCTGCCGCGATGCGCTCCGAGTGGGCTGCCGTGGCCGCGCTTTCTGACGGCATTCAGGATTTCACCGGCTTCCTGCGCTCGTTCCGGAACAAGATCCTGCCCGACGGAACCCTCGACGATCGCGCTTCCCCCGAACTGAGCCGCATTCGCCGCGAGATCGAGAAGCAGAAGCGTCAGATCCAGGACTCGTTGCGCGGCTACCTGCGGAAACTTGCCGAAGGCGGCACCGTGCAGGACGAGCTGATCACCATTCGCGGCGAGCGTTTCGTCATCCCTGTCAAAGTCGAGCAGAAACGACGCGTGCAGGGCGTGGTACACGGCGCCAGTTCCAGCGGGCAGACCGTCTTTGTCGAGCCGCTCGAAACTATCGAGCAGAATAACGAACTCGTCCGTCTGCTGGATGAAGAACAAGCCGAGATCCATCGCGTCCTGCTGGAAATGACCCGCCAAATTGGAATGAACGCGGATGCGATCCTGGCAGCCGCCGACGTCCTCGCCGAACTAGAGCTCCAGTTCGCCAAAGCCCGTTTCGCGGAAGACTACAACTGCGTGGCGGTGACTTTGTGTGCGACGTCAAGCGAAGGTCGACTGCTTCTCCATCGCGCAAGGCATCCTCTGCTCGAGCGCAACCTGAAACTAAAGAACGCGAAGATCGTCCCCATCACCATCGAACTCGAAGGCGACCACCGACAACTCGTCATCACTGGACCCAACACTGGCGGCAAAACCGTCTCCCTGAAAACTCTTGGCCTGCTGGCCCTGATGGCACAGTCGGGTATTCCCGTTCCGGCGGATCGCGCCGACATGCCGGTTTTTGACGCCATTCTTGCTGATATCGGCGACTATCAATCGATCGAGCAGAATCTCTCGACGTTTTCCGCCCACGTCACGAATACCGACTTCATCTCGCGCACTGCAACTGCGAATTCGCTCGTACTGCTCGACGAACTTGGCTCTGCTACTGATCCCGAGGAAGGCGCTGCGCTGGCGGTTGCTATCGCCGAACATTTTCGCAAGGTCGGATGCATGAGCGTGATCTCGACGCACCACACTTCGCTCAAAGTCTATGGCGCGAATACAGCGGGAGTGATCAACGCCTCGGTCGGGTTCGACGAAGCTACACTTCAGCCGACTTACGAGCTGAAGATCGGTGTTCCTGGAGCGTCTGCCGGAATTAACATCGCGCAACGCCTGGGACTGAATCCCGCCATCATCATATCCGCCCGTTCGCGGCTGGGCTCGCAAACGCAAGATGTGGCGCGCTTTCTGGACCGTCTGCACGCCGATCTTCGCGATCTCGAAGCCGAACGCATGCGCATGAAAGCCCGCGAGCAGGAACTTGAGCGCGAAAGAACGCAGCTCGCCAACGAAGGCCGCAAGGAGCAGCAAGCCAAAATTCGCGAAATGGAAACGAAGCTCGAAGCTCTCTTCCGTGACTTCGAATACCACGCACGCGAAGCTGTGAACGCGGTGCAGGACCGCGCGGCCGCGCAAAAACTATCGAAAGACGCCGAACGCCGCATCGCCAAAATGCGCCGCGAATTTCGCGAGCAGTTCGATGCCACGGTGGTCGCGCATTCGACCGGCGCGGATCGCGGCGACCCAAATGCCCAGCCCAGCCTGGTCAAGCACGTCTCCGAAGGCGACACGGTGAAGCTCAAATCGATGGGCCGCGCTGCCGTCGTCAAGAAGAAAATTGGCGACAATCATTTCGATGTCGAGATCGGCTCGATGAAGATGCGCATAGCGCGCGAAGATATTGCCGAGGTTCAGGCGCGCGCCTCCGAATCTCCCGTCGAAGCCGCGCGTTCCCGAGGCATCACGGTCAAGCTGCAGAACGAAGCGAGTGGCCTCAACATGCCTTCCGAAATCAACGTCATCGGCCGCACCGTGGACGAAGCCACTGCCGAAGTCGAGAAATTCGTGGACCGCGCCTTCCTGGCCGGAATGCCGCGCGTGCGCATCGTCCATGGCAGCGGCATGGGCATCCTGCGCAAAGCCCTGCGCCAGTATCTGCAGAAGCATCCGCATGTGGAGTCGGTAACAGAACCGCCCATCAACGAGGGCGGTGGCGGAGCGACCGTGGTCGAGTTACGGATCTGATCGGGTGATCTGGCCATCGGGCGATCGCGATATCCTCGAAGCTGCGGCTACCAAACGCTCGTATTCCAACGAATTTCCTGGGGCAGCTTGGTCATCTTCAATGGTTGCCGAGGCGGGTGACCCTTCGGGCAGGCGGCGTTATGCTGCTTCCATTGAGCGGCGACGTGAGTTGCAAAGCCATCGGGGATGGTATCGCGTTTCACGGGCGCGAACACTGCCAGGGGAGTTTCGCAGCCTGTTTTTTCGCATTCGAGAGTTATGACAAAATCAATCAGATCCTCGGGGTGTCTTGATCGATCCTTGGAATCGAGCGGCAGCAGAGCCTTCGGTACCTCGGCACGCGATAGATTGTGGCAGCCAGGACATGCGTAATTTATGTAGACGCCGCCCTCATACGTCGCCGGTGGATTCTGAGTCATTCGCTGCAGCACGGGTTTTGGGTGACTGCTGGATTTCCCGCAGCATGGGCAATTGACCTGTTGCATGATGAGCAAAGCGGATTACCTCGCAACCATAATAGTGGAGTCTGTGACAAAGGCCAGGAATCTGGCCCGAAAGCGCCGTACGCCGCGAATTATACCTTGGGTTGTGAACAAGCAAGGGCTGGTCTTCCACACCTTTCCCACAGCAATCCAGCGCCCGCTCTATTCCCCTCGGGCCTTCCAACCGTCATAATCATTATCACTACGGGATATCCGTGCGCCGTCAATGAGTCCGACTTTGACTTCTTCCGACAACTTCAAAGAGACGCTTAAGCAGCAGGCAGATATCGTCCGCATTGTGGGCGACTACGTCAAGCTGAAAAAGGCTGGGGCGCAGAACTTCTCCGGGCTGTGTCCGTTCCATGCCGAGAAGACTCCTTCGTTTTCGGTTCATGCCACGCGGCAGTTTTTTCACTGCTTTGGCTGCGGAGAGTCGGGAGATGTCTTCACCTTTGTGCAGAAGGTCGAGAACATCACGTTTCCCGAGGCCGTCCGGCTGATTGCTCAGAAGCTGGGCGTCCCCATGCCGAAGGTTACCTTCTCCAGTCCGGCGGAGGCCCGCGACGCGCAGCTTCGCATGGCGCTGCTTGACGTGCATGTGCGCGCCGCCGCGTTTTTTCAGGAATGTCTGCGGCGTCCCGAAGGGGCCAATGCCCGTGAGTACCTCAAGGGGCGCGGACTGGATGCGGAGACGATCTCCCGCTTTCGCATTGGATATGCGCCGGATTCTGGATTCCTGCTGCGGGATGCTTTGCGGCGGGAGTTCGATGAAGGGCTGTTGCGGGAGAGCGGGCTGTTTTCGTGGAAGGAAGGAGACAGGTCTCAGGTCTCAGGTGTCAGGTCTCAGGACAAGCAGGCGGTTCCTGAGAGCCGAGAGCTGAAAGCTGAGAGCTCGCCAGCGATCTATTCTAAATTCCGCAATCGCGTGATGTTTCCTATCTGTAATGAGCAGGGCAAGGTGATTGCCTTCACGGGGCGCACGCTTTCCACGGATGAGAAGGCCGGGCCGAAGTATCTGAATTCTCCGGAGACTCCGATTTACTCGAAGTCGCGGGTGCTGTTCAATCTGGACAACGCTAAAGAGGCGATTCGCAAGCTGGAGTACTCGATCCTGGTGGAAGGGCAGATGGATTGCATCTCGGTGTACGCGGCTGGCTTCCACAATGTGATTGCGAGTTCGGGGACGGCGTTCACCGAGTTGCAGGCAAAATTGCTGGGGCGATACTCGAAGAATGTGGTGGTCAACTTCGATCCCGACACGGCTGGCGCTCGTGCTACGGAGCGAACGCTTGGGTTGCTGGTCGAAGAGGAATTCAACATTCGCGTGGTCACGCTGGAAACGGGATTCGATCCCGATCTGTTCATCCGGCGCAAAGGCAAAGACGCTTATGGCGCGGCGCTGAAGAGCTCGCAGAAATATTTCGATTATCTGATTGATCGTGCCCGCGCCCAGTTTCCGGGGCGGAACGCGGATAGCAAGGTCAAGGCCGTCAACCATCTGCTGCCGCACATTCAGCGGGTGCCGAACCGGATTGTGCGCGATGAACTGGCGCTGGAAATTTCGCAGAAGCTGGGAATTGATTCGGCGGTGCTGCGCCAGGAGTTGAAGCATGCCGCCACTACTCGGTCGACGTATGCGGTTAAGTCCCCGGCGGAAGCGCAAGTTACGGGCGCGGAACGCGTCCTGATCCGTGCGCTGGCTTCGGCTACGCAAATGCAGGCTAGCGGCGCGCGGAGTTCGTCTCGCGACGGGGCGGAGGAGGAATTCGATCCGGCCCGGCAGGCGCAGTTCGCGCTGCAGTCCGAGCATCTGTATGAAGGCCTGGCCGCGCAGTCGTTGATCGAGGCTCTGCTGGAGGCTGGCACCGAAACGGCAGACGCAATGGCGCTGCCGAAGACGGAAGAAGATCGGCGGCTGTTGGCTTCAATCCTGATGTCTGAAGAGGAGGAGTTGACGCCTGAGACAGTGGAAGGCGCGGTGCGGGCTTTGCGGAGGATTTATCTGCAGCGGCGTGGCGGGGAAGCGCAGCGGGCGGTGGAGCGTCCGGGACTCTCGAAAGAGGAAAAACACGCGCTTTTGCAGGAGAAAGTCCGCCTGAAGCTGGCCAAGCGGGATCCAAGCGGCGCGGGCGCGGATGGCAAAGCATCCTAAATTGGAACGAAACCAGGCCGAGCGACATCTAAATAGTTAGCCGAAAAAGGGATACGGGCGGCTAAGGGCAATTGGCGACCAACGCAAACTTCAACTCGTGTCGGCTGGAACAGTCGACGGCGTGCTATACTTTTAAGGTTTGTGTGCCTCGCACACAACTCCGTAACAACTCCCACCGCTGAAGAGTTGGCGTTCGCGTACCGGCGAACGCCTTGAGGATAATCTGTTTTGGCACTGGATGACAAGTACGACGACATAAAAAAGCTGATCGACGCAGGCAAAGAGAAGGGATATCTGACCTATGATCAGGTCAACGACCTCATCCCGCACGATGTGCACTCTCCTGAAGACCTGGAAGATCTGCTAACCACGATCGGGACACAAGGAATCGATGTACTCGAAAGCTCGAAAGGGCCGACGACCGATCTGGAAAAAAAATTCGAAGAAGTTGATGAGGCTTCGGAGGACGTCGAACTCGACTTAACCCCCGGAGCTCTGGAAAAAACCAATGACCCTGTCCGCATGTATCTGCGCGAGATGGGGACTGTTCCCCTGCTCACCCGCGAAGGCGAAGTTGAAATCGCCAAGCGCATCGAGCGGGGGCAAAACCGCGTTCTGAAGGCGCTATCGCGCTCGCCGATTGTAATTCGTGAACTTCTCGCTTTGGGCGAGGACCTCGAGAAGGGCGTCCGCTCTATCAAAGAGCTGGTTACGTTCGACGAAGAGGAAATCACGGAAGAGATCGTCGAGAAGCGTCTGAAAGAATTTCTCGCCAAGATCGCCACGCTCGACAAGCTTTACAAGAAGGTGGCGCCGCTCCAGGAGAAGCTGGCGGCGGTGAATCTTAAGAAGCGGCCGCGCGACCATCGCCGCTACCGCTTCCACCTGGCGCACGCGATTGTGCGCACGTCGATTGCGGTGCGGAACCTCGGCTTCACCAACAATGAACGCAAACGCCTCATCGACCGCGTCAATCGCACGGTCGACGGCATGCGCTCGCTCGACCGGCAGATCCAGAACCTGGAGAAACGGGCCGAGGCGACGCGCAGTGAAGAACAGCGCAAGGAATACAAGAAGCAGTCGCGCGCGGTCCGCGGAGAGCTGGAAAAGCTCGAAGTGGAAGCGGGCCTGTTGTTCCAGGAACTCAAGCGCACGCAGCGCGAGATCATCCAGGGCGACATGGACGCCGAGCACGCCAAGCGCGAGCTTATTGAAGCTAACTTGCGCCTAGTGGTCTCGATTGCTAAGAAGTACACCAATCGTGGATTGCAGTTCCTCGACCTGATTCAGGAAGGCAACATCGGCCTGATGAAGGCGGTGGACAAGTTCGAATATCGCCGCGGCTATAAGTTCTCGACCTATGCCACGTGGTGGATTCGGCAGGCAATTACCCGGGCTATCGCCGATCAGGCTCGCACCATTCGCATTCCGGTGCACATGATCGAAACCATCAACAAGCTGATCCGCACTTCGCGGCAGCTAGTGCAGGAACTGGGACGCGAGCCCACGTCGGAAGAAATTGCCAAGCGGATGGACATCCCCGTGGCGAAAGTCCGGAAAGTCCTGAAGATTGCGCAGGAGCCGATCTCCCTCGAAACGCCGATTGGCGAAGAGGAAGACTCGCACCTGGGCGACTTCATCGAAGACCGCGCGGTGGTTTCACCGGCCGAGGCCGTGATCAACGTCAACCTCAAAGACCAGACTTCGCAGGTGCTGCGCACGCTGACACCGCGCGAGGAAAAGGTCATCAAGATGCGCTTCGGGCTGGAAGACGGTTCCGAGCACACGCTGGAGGAAGTCGGGCAGTCGTTCGCGGTCACACGCGAACGCATCCGGCAGATTGAGGCCAAGGCGCTGAGAAAGCTGCGGCATCCATCGCGCTCGCGCAAACTGCGGGCGTTCATGGACGGGGTTAGGGACTAAGTCAAAAGTAAGAAGTCAGATTGCAGAAGTGGGGGCGCGAGCGATCGCGCCCTCTTTTTTGTGTGTGCCGAGCATGTTCGACAGCTGGAGGGTGAAAGTCCCTTTGACAACCTGATGGAGGTGAAGTCATAGCGAAGCGCAAGGGTGAAATCACACTCGCCGCGAGGCGGGGC
>Ga0326727_10006315_pt1 | contig 32659 bp, 25 predicted proteins | sample MB2enrmetagenome_FD_207643 | JGI IMG/M metagenome (GOLD analysis project Ga0326727, IMG submission 207643) | Lab enriched peat soil microbial communities from McLean, Ithaca, NY, United States - MB29MY | ecosystem: Environmental > Terrestrial > Soil > Wetlands > Peat | place: USA: New York...
GGCTCACGATGGTGAAGCGGCAAGCATCGTCGGGAGTCTGAGGCATGCATACGTCGAGAAAGCGCGTTCCGTCAGGCAGTTGCACCACGTCGTAAACGTAGGCCGTCACACAGACATCCTTGTTGACAAGCTTGGCAGCCTGGTCTGCGGTCACGCACGGCTTTTGTGCAGCCAGAGCTGGCAAGGGGGCGGCGACGAGTAAGAGCGCGAGCAAACGGAATCGGAGCGGGCGCATGAGAAATTTCTCCGGAAGAATGCAGCAAGACTAGCGCGAAATGAGCAGCAAGGGAAGCTCGCAGATCACACAATGACGGTTCTGGCCGATTTAAATTGAGAGGCGTCCATGCTTGCAAAGACCATGAAGATCGGAAAGCGTGGTAGCGGCTTGTGGCTTCGCATTCCGGCCGCGATAGCTAGGGAACTCAACCTGCAGATCGGCGAGAAGGTGGAACTCACCGCCGTTCGAAATCACAGCTTCGAGCTGAGACGGACCACAGCACCGCCAAGTGTAGCAAAGGAAGCCCAAGCACCCTCCCCCGCAGCGTAAATCGCTGAATATAAAGTGGAAACGGTCACCCTGAAAGAGACCACAATCCGTTCATACCTTCCCAATAATTGACGATTATGCGTTAATGGTATAAAACACAACTATGCCAGTGAGGTGCTTATCCCGGGCGGAGGCGGTAGTTCTTGTTCGTCAGTGTCTGTCGACTGGACGGGTCATTCCGGGGAGGCATTTCCGAGAGGAGCTAACAAATGAAGGCCTCGACATCCTGGATGCGTATTACGTTCTCAGGACAGGGAGCATCTTCCAGGAGCCTGAAACGGATATTCGCTCCGGCGATTGGAAATACAGGATGGAAGGAACCGATCTGGAAGGAAAGCCTTTGGCAGTGGTCTTTTGTTTCAAGGATGAAGCCACAGGGTTCCTGATCACGGTCTTCAGCATCCGACGGTGACCGTCGAACGCAATTCAACGATTGCTAGTGGGAGGGCAACGGTTATGCAAACAGAGACGAAGCAGCAGGATATTGTGTCGCAGTGCTCCGATTGCGGAAAAGAAGCAAGAGTGGAACGAGGGACGTATCGTTTCCGCGAGAGTGGTCTCGATAACGTTGTCTTGAAGGGGATCGAGATCGTCAAGTGCCCCGCCTGTGGCAGCGAGGAGCCGATCATTCCAAATCTTGACGGGCTCCTGCGCGTTATCGCGGTCGCGATTGTCACGAACAAGCTTCCATTGAGCGGGCCCGAGGTACGCTATCTGCGCAAGTATCTGGACATGAGCGCCGAGCAATTCGCGCGCATCCTGCATACAGATAAGTCAACGCTTTCTAAGTGGGAGACGGGCGCCGTGAACATAGGCTCGAAGAGCGATCTGCTGATTCGCGCCGTTGCTCTGAACCTCGGCCGGGGCCTGCGCGATAACGCAGAACAGATCACAAGAGATTTCGAGCATATCGACGAAGAGAGCACGGCCTCCTCCAATCGAATCGAGGTCGATTCGGAAACATTGGAGTATGAGTACGCGTGATCTTGAAGCACGTTGAGCAGCGGGTTTTGAGAGTTTATAGACTCAAATTCCCAGGTCTCAAAAGCGAGACCTGGGGCACCCGCACCGGGCGAAGAGGTCTTTCATCTGAAGCGTTCGCCCCTCATTTTGTAAAGGGGATATCCTGCGCCGCACCTCTTGCACAAGGGGAAGCGAACAGGTATGCCAGAAATGATTTCGGGCTTGAATTCCTTAATCTGGTCCTTCATGTGCTGCTCCTCATGTACGATGAGGTATTTTCCCCACTTCTCGATGACGTCACCTGCTTTGTGCATCGTTTTTACCTCGGTAGTTCATTCTCCTCGGGGTTTCTGCTTTATCTCGCCCCCACAAGTTCTTCGCTCTTTGCGCCCTGGCCATAGTGGCTCTCGACGTAGTGGTCGAGTATCTGCTTGAACTCGGCCACAATCGTGTCGCCGTGCAAAGTCTTAAACAGCTTGCCATCCACATAGACTGGAGCCTTCGGCTCTTCAAAGGTGCCGGGAAGGCTGATGCCCAGGTTGGCGTGTTTCGATTCGCCGGGGCCGTTGACGACGCAGCCCATCACGGCTAGCTTCAGTTCCTCGACGCCGGGATACTTCTTCCGCCATTCCGGCATGGAGGTGCGCAGGTAGCTCTGGATCTGCTCGGCCAGTTCCTGAAAATACGTGCTGGTGGTGCGGCCGCAGCCTGGGCAGCTTGTGACTTGCGGCATGAAGCTGCGGATGCCGAGGGATTGCAAAATCTGCTGCGCGGCTTGCACCTCTTCCGTGCGGTCTCCGCCGGGCTTGGGCGTCAAGCTCACTCGAATGGTGTCGCCGATGCCGGCCAGTAGCAGCGGCGCGAGGCCAGCCGTTGAGGCGATCAGCCCCTTCGAACCCATGCCTGCTTCGGTCAGGCCGAGGTGCAGCGCGTAGTCGCAGCGCGAGGCCAGGTTGGTATAGACGTCAACTAAATCGCGAACCCCGGAAACCTTGGCGGAGAGGATGATCTGGTCATGCCTCAATCCGTAGCGCTCGGCGGCTTTGGCCGAGTCCAGCGCGCTCACCACCATGGCTTCCATCATCACGTCGCGGGCAGGCAGCGGGTCGGCCAGCTTGCTGTTCTGGTCCATCATGCGGGTGAGCAGAGCTTGGTCCAACGAGCCCCAGTTGACCCCTATGCGTACCGGCTTCTGGTTCTCGACCGCGCACTCGACCATCACTTGAAAATTGTCGTTGTCTTTCTTTCCAATCGACGCGTTGCCGGGGTTGATCCGGTACTTGGCCAGCGCGCGCGCCGTAGCTGGAAACTTTTTGAGCAGCAGGTGGCCGTTATAGTGGAAGTCGCCGACGATGGGCACGCGAATTCCGCGCTTTTCCAGGCCCTCGACGATGTGCGGAACGGCCTCGGCCGCGTCCTCGTTGTTGACCGTCACGCGAACAATCTCAGAGCCGGCCAGCGCAAGCGCCGCAACTTGCTCGATGGTGCCCGCAACGTCCGCGGTGTCGGTGTTGGTCATGGACTGAACGACGACCGGAACCTCCCAGCCGACGCGAACCTGCCCGATCTTGACCGTTGGTGTCTTCCTGCGATGAATCTCCGCCATGCATTTAGTTTACCCGTAGCGCGAAGCGCTGGAAAGATCGAGCATCTACGGAGAGACGCCCGACATCTCCGCGAACTCCCGCACGGTTATGAAGATTCAAGGAACCCGATGCGGGAATGCGTTAGTCTGTGTCTATGATCGACGAAATAAGAAAGGATGCGGTCCTGCCATCGCTTAGGCTGTGCGGTCTGCGCAAAGCCTTTGCCGATGTGCAGGCCGTCGACGGCCTTGACCTGGAAGTGGCCCGAGGCGAGTGCTTCGGCCTGCTGGGTCCGAATGGCGCCGGCAAGACCACAACCATAGAGATATGCGAGGGGCTGACTTCTCCCGATGAGGGAGCGGTCGAGGTGCTGGGGCTCAATTGGCGCGCCAGTGCAAACGAGTTGCGGCAGCGCATCGGAATTCAGTTGCAGGAGACGCAGTTTCCCGACAAGCTGACCGTGGAAGAGACGCTGCGGCTGTTCCGCAGTTTTTTCAAACGCGGTATTTCAGTGGACGAGTCGATCGAAACGGCGCAACTGGAGGAGAAGCGAAAGTCGCGCGTGGGCGGGCTGTCGGGCGGGCAGAAACAGCGGCTGGCAATGGCCTGTGCGCTGGTCGGCGATCCGGAGCTGCTGTTTCTGGATGAGCCGACGACGGGCCTCGATCCGCAGGCGCGACGGCACGTTTGGGACCTTGTCGATCGGCTGAAGCAGGCCGGGCGAACCATCATTCTGACGACTCACTATATGGAAGAAGCGGAGCGGTTGTGCGACCGCGTAGCAATTATGGATCACGGAAAGGTAATTGCCCTGGGCACTCCGCAGCAACTGATTGCGACGGTAGGCGGAGAGGACATCGTCGAGTTTGCCGTTAGCAGCATTGAGGCGGGCGGTGACCATGGCGCTGTCGATACGGCTCCGCTGACGGCGATTTCGGGCGTGCAGTCGCATCGCGTGGACGCGGGGCTGCACCAGCTCTCGGTGAGCGAGCTGCATCTGGCGGTGCCGCGGATCTTTGCCGAGCTGAAGGCGCAGGGGCTGCACCTGAGCGAGTTTCGCACGCACTCGGCGACGCTCGAAGACGTCTTCGTTCGCTTGACGGGGAGGAATCTGCGCGATGAATAGGCTTGAGCGTAGCAGCCTGTATCAATTGACCATGGTGCGGTTCAAGCTGTTTGTGCGCGAGCCGGAGGCGATCTTCTGGATTTTCATCTTTCCGGTCCTGTTGGCGCTTGGGCTGGGCATTGCGTTCAGAAACCGGCCCGCGGACGTGCTGCAAGTGGGCGCGACCACAACGCAACTGACCCAGGCGCTGGCCGCGGACAAAGGCCTGACGGCGACGACGTTGAACGAGGCGGACGGCGCGCGAGCCCTTGCGACAGGACGCATTCTGCTGCTCGCGATTCAACGGCCAAACGGCGTAGCGTATAAATTCGACGATACAAACGCCGATGCTCGGACTGCGCGTCTGCTGGTCGATCGGGCCATTCAGACGGCAGCAGGACAACAACAAGCAGTTCAAGCAGACAACGAATTGGTGCATGAGAAGGGCTCGCGCTATATCGACTTCGTGGTGCCGGGATTGCTTGGCATGAACCTGATGGGTTCCGCAATGTGGGGTCTGGCCTTTGCGATTGTCGAAGCCAGGCAGAAGAAGCTGCTGAAGCGGATGGTGGCTTCGCCCATGCCCCGTTGGCAATACCTGATGTCGTTTCTGTTATCGCGTCTGGTGATGCTGATCGTCGATGTCGCGGTGTTTCTGGGTTTCGCGAGGCTGGCCTTCGGCGTTCCGTTTCGAGGGTCGCTGCCGCAACTTGGGCTAATATGCCTGCTGACCTCGATGTCATTCTCGGCACTGGGATTGCTGGTGTCTACGCGGGCCAGAACGACAGAAGCCGCATCGGGCTTGATGAATCTGGTGATGCTCCCCATGTGGATTTTGTCCGGCATATTCTTTTCCGCCACTCGCTTTCCGGCAGTCGTTCAGCCGCTGGTGCGTGCCTTGCCGTTGACAGCGGCCATTGACGCCATGCGCGGAAACATGTTGCAAGGCATGAATCTTGGGCAACTCATGCTTCCGATGGGAATACTGCTCGCATGGTTTGTTGTTCCGTTTGCCGTCTCGCTGCGTATCTTCCGATGGAGATGAGCGGGCATTGGCAAAGCTATTCTGCGCCGATCTTCACTCGCCCTTCAAGTTTCCGATCGCGTGAAGAACTGCCCACCCAGAGTGTCCGATCGCCCGCCGCGGTCAGCCATTGATGCAGCGCCGTTGACCAATACTCAAATTGGCGATGTGGAATATGAATGGCAACCTGTTTGGATTCACCGGCCGAAAGGTGGACACGCTCGAAGCCGGCCAGAATATCATCCGCGAACTGCACACCCGCGGGTGCGTTTCTTGGTTTGTCGAGATAGACCTGCGCCACTTCATCGCCGGCAACTGAGCCCGTGTTCTTAAGTGTCACCGCGACGTCGAGCCCATGATCGGCAGCGATGCTGGTCTTCATTCCGGAGTAATCGAATGTTGTGTAAGACAGTCCGAATCCAAACGGGAACAGCGGCTCAATCTTCTGACGATCGAACCAGCGGTAGCCCACCAGAATTCCTTCGCTGAAGGTTGTCTTTCCGTTCACGCCTTTGTACGAGCGCTCCGGAAATGCAGGATCGTTGGCGGGTGTATCCTCAATCCGTTTTGGCCACGTGAAGGGCAGGCGTCCGCCGGTATTGGCCTGACCGAGTAGAATCTTTGCCGTTGCCGGGCCGCCCAGGTCTCCCGTCCAACCCATGTCGAGCACAGCCTTCACCTGGTCCAACCAGGGCATGGCAACCGCCTGACTCACATTGAGCACGACAATCGTATTTGGGTTCACTGCGGCGACGTCGCGGATGAGCTTGTCCTGATCGCCTGGAAGTCCGAAGACGGGGCGGGTCCGGCTCCATGCAAAAACAACTGCTGTCTTTGCCTGCCGAGCTGCCTCGATGGCTGCGCCGTAGTTATCAGCCTGCTGCTGAGGAGTTACCCAGCTAATTCGCACCTGCGTTGGGTTGTTGGAAGTGTCGGGAGCTATCTCGAGCGAAATGCGGTGAAGGCCCGCGCTAAGCTCCATGGCCGCTCGCAGGTTATCAAGCCCGTCGGTGGTCGGAAAGATGTTGGCTTCCCCAGGTTGAATAACTTCGCCGTGAATAAAGTTGAACCAGTTCTTGTCCACGGCCTGGTCATCGATCTTAAGCTTGCCGTAACAGCCGAGAAGCTGAAGATGAATGCGGTATCTTCCGCCCTCTGGAATCGTGAGCGTGCCGGCCCAGACAATGCTCTGGTTTGCAGGCAGAGCCGTCCCCGCACTCCGTGTGAAGTTAATCTGCGGATCGATGGAGACTGCGTTTTCGTTCCACGCGCGGCGCTCCAATCCTGGCTCACCAAAGTGTGAGAAATATTGGGCGGGAATTACGGTTCCTTCCATATCATCGGCTACCGCGTAAGTTACATGCGCCTTGGGGCCGGCTAACTTCCTAAGCGCCGCCACGGGTCCCACCTCAAGCTCCGGCAGGCCGACCGCCTTCTCGCCGGTCAGCCCGACAGCAACAGTCTGGCCCGCGCCCGGGCCGATCATCGCCAGGTTTTCGAGATCGGCCGGCTTCAGGGGAAGAACGCCTCCCTGATTCTTGAGCAGCACCGCCGCGTCGATGGCTGTCTGCTCGATAACTTCAATGTCGGCTGCATTATCGGATGGAGTAACATCCAGCTTGATCTGGTCATCAAGATAGCCGAACCTGTCCATCTGCAAGAGCACTCGTCCTGCTGCGCGTGTAATGGTATCTTCCGACACGACACCCGCCGCAACAAGCTTCTTAAGGTCCGTAGTGGGCAAAGGTTCAGGAGCGTCATCCCACGGCTTCTGGGCCGGTTCTTCGGGCAGCCCGGCATCGCTTAAAGCCGGACCTTCGGGCTTCCCGTCTTCAGCAACCTCTCGCCTGGGGTTATTGACAAAATACGAAGGGCCGATAAATGGAACAGGAAGCGGACCCGACATCTCCATGTCCAGCCCGGCGTTGATAAAGTCGGTTGCATGTGTCGCGCCCCAGTCCGAAGTTACAAACCCTTTGAAGCCGGTCTCCTGCTTCAGTAACTTCAGCAGCGTCTCGGGATTGCCGCACGAGTAAGGTCCGTTGACCCTGTTATACGAACACATGATCGAAGATACTCCCGCCTTGCTCGCTGCGGCGAATGGAGCGAGATAGACCTCATGCAAGGTTTGATCGTCAATAAAGACGTTTGAAGCATCTGTATCATAGCCAATGTAGTGCTTGGCCTGCGACATGACGCCTTCGACTTGAATCCCTTGTATCTCTGCCGCGCCCATTTCGCCAGTCAGAAATGGATCCTCCCCGAACGTGTTGTAACCACGGCCATAATTCAGATCCCGGTCAATGTTAATGAAGGGCTGCAGCGCCACGGTGACGCCGTGCGACCTTGCCTCGCGGCCAATTACCGTTCCATTGAGGCGCGCATCTTCGCGGCTGAACGTGGACGCGACGCCCATCGTGGATGTGGGCGCAATGGAAGGCACGCGCGTCAGCACTCCCGGCGGACCATCGGCAAAGCGCATCGGCGGAATCCCGAGCCTCTTGACTCCCGGTAGATAGCCTGCCTGCCCTTGGTAGGTCGGAGAGTCCTCGCCCGTCCCGTGAATCATGGCAATCTTTTCGTCCAGGGTCATCTGCGAGAGGAGCTTGTCGACTCGCGGGTTGCCGGTGATTGTTGAATTCTGAGCGGATGCGGATGAGGCCGTCAAACAAATGAGAATGAGAGTCGAAACCAGCATAGTTGAAACGGAGAGAGTATTCTTCATTTTGGCACCGGTGTATCCACAAAGCAGATCAGCGTGATTCAAGCTGCTTGCAAGTGGAACAGCGAATCGTAGCATACGACGGTGACCCAATGTTGTGATTTTGAATGTGTGAGAGGTTCGGATGCAGTCGCGACGGGAGTTTCTCTCAGTTTTGCCGGCAGGTGTTCTTGGAGCGGGCTGTGTAACAGCGGCGCTGCTCGAGGAACTTGCTGGCGTTGAAGATACCGGGGCGGGCTTTCGCTCGGCGCGGATATCGCCACGATGGCTGGCCGCGGGCACGAAGGAAGCTGAAGTTACTGTCCGCTACCCAGCTTAGCGCGGTTATGTTCTGTATTGCTATTTGCAAAGGGACAATGAAATAACTCTCGACTACACAAGTTGTGCCGACAAGACGGCGCTGCGAGTTTCGCTTCCGATAGACCGGCCTGTGAACATGGTACTCCTCAACGGAATGGAAGTGCATTGCCGCATGAAACCTGTCGAAGCGGCCAGTTACGTAGTTGTCGAAGTTGAAGGGTGCGGCGTTCGTCGGCTGCAGCTTGAACTCGCTTACATCATTGCTTAGAGAACCAACTCCTTGCCGTGTTCGTCGAATGCGGCGTAGCCGTGAGCAGGCACTGTAACTCCATCGTGCGATTGCGGTTCAGGTGCAAAGTTTACGATGATGAAACGGCCGGATGAGAATTGCGTGCGCTCGAGCGTTCCGTCGCTGGAAAGAAATGCATGGGTATCCATCGCGTCGGTGCTGATGGTTGAGAACCATGCGTCCAATTGCCGGGTCGCGCGCATCCGTTCGTAAGCGTTATTGCGCTGCTCAAAAGGACCCAGTTCGGTGAGTGCCGCATAGCCCCATAACATGTCCAGCAGCCATGGCGGATATTCTGTGCCTGCAGCTAGCGCACCTGCCCAGGCGCTGCCCGTGTAGCGCCCGCTCACCACGGCGTCGTGGAAGACAAGAGGCCAGAGCGGGATCGACTCACCTGCGATGCGCTCGTGACGGTTTTCGCACCAGTCGATATATGGGACGGCAAAGTCTGCTCCCTCCTCGCTACCTAAAACAACGCCGCATTCTTTATAGAACTTAAGCAGGCTAGCCTTGTTAGCCACGTCATCCGTGCGATACTGCAGCTTTCCTGGCTCATAAGATTGATAGGTCTGCACGGCGGAGGTCGTGTCTATATACATGGCGCGCGGCGCCAGTTGCTGCTCCATCTTCCAATTGCGGCGGGCGTAGGTGAGGCCCGCAGCGGCGCTGAGGATATATGCCTGGCCACCGTCCCAATAACCCCCACGCATGGGCCTCTGCTGCTTGGTTCGGTTCACGCCATTCGGCCAGCTTGGATTGTGCTTGTAACTATCCTGATAGTTATCGTGCAAAGCTACAGTAAACGGCCCGCCGTTCGCAGAAAGTGCGCGAAGGTCATCCAAGCCGCCAAGGCGGTCGTCTGGCGGCCATATGTCAGGATGCGACCAATCATATCCGCCGCGGATCCAGCCGCGCAGCACCACTAATGCGCGGGGCACGCCGGCCGCGGGCAGCTCGCGCAGCACCTGTGCCGCCTGACGGTGTGTGAGGTAGATTCGATAGGGCGCTGGCGTATTACCTGTAGGTGGAGCGGCCAGGCGGTCCTGATAGAATCGCGCGGTTTCGGCAGGCTCCGCTTGCAGGCACGAGATCAGCCGCCCGCCGGTAAGTGCCGCCAAGGCCGGCGTGTCGTGTAACTTGTCCGTGAGGCTGCGATGTAAGCCGTGGGATTGCGCCCATGCAGAGTATGCTTTCGCCAGTGCAACATAGTTTCCAGACACGAACTGGTAGCGAATCCTGCGTTCGCCCTTCCACTCACCCAGGCGCTGTAACCACATAGGCGCGGCGGACATTTCTGTGGCCGAGATTAACGCGTCGGAACATTGCTCGCCGGGGAGGAGGGCTAGATAGCCGCTCTGACCGCGAAGCCCGCCGAACCAACACATGTTCATGTGAGAGAAGAACGGCCAGCAATAGCGTCCCTTCAACGGGGACCGCACCCACCTGCCCAGATGCTGCGGGAGCACAAGGCTGTCGCATTCGATCGGCGCGGGAAACGAGAGGCTTGGCAGCGAGTCGTCGATCTGGAGGATTCTCCATTCAAGGCCATGGTCGTCGATGGCCAATGCAACATGAAACGACCCGCGACTGCTTCCCTCCGCATCCAGCACCCAGAAGCGGAAGCCTTCGCCCTCGACGACGCCTAGGAATCTTCCCGGATACTGCTCGCAGATGGAGCGCTCGGTTCGCAACCAGACTGCGCCTTCGTCTACGGGCCCTTCCTCCTGCAGGGCGACGGGACCGAATCTCCATCCCGGACCGTCCGCGTGGTCTGCCACTATCGCAGTGGCATCCGAATAAAGCTTCACGCGAAGACCATCGTGAGAGATATCGGCAAGCACATGCGGGACGGAAGAGATAGCATTGGGGAAAGGATGCTGTCGCGCTGCCGATGTAACTGATACCCGCGGCAACAGTCCTGCGGTTCCGGCGGCCACCATTGACTGCATCAGCTCTCTGCGCCGCATAACCTATCACCTCAATCGAAGAACTCCGGGAACATTATCTTCGCCGGCCCCGCGTTCAAAGAAGGTTCTCATGCATGACCAGGGCTACCGCGCTGCGTAATCGCGCCTTGTTGCCTTCATGAGCGGGGCGGATCCTGGGAACCTTTGCCAATGGGTTGCGAGCCATCTCCGCTTCAATCAGGGGACCCACTAAATGCCAGAGCGATGTAATGTCCCCGACAATCACAATTTCGGTGGGGGCCAGGGCGGTCGCGATCATATGCAAACCTCGGCCGAGAGCGGCGCACATTTTATCGATCGAATCTCTACCGGCAGGGTCACCCGCAGCAACTAACTTGAGCAGATCCTCGAAAGCCTGCGACGGCTTATTTGTAATCTCCGAGTAATACCGCATCCCGGCACGATTGGAGGCCACGGTTTCCCAGCATCCTCGGCTTCCACAGGAGCAAGCCAATCCATTCGGATCGACCTGCACATGACCGAACTCGCCGGCGAGACCGCCTTCTCCGCGGATGATCCGGCCGTTGGCAAAGATACCGGTTCCAATACCCTCAGACACGTTGACCACGACCAAGTCATGCGTTCCGTCGCTATCTCCAAACCAGACTTCAGACAGCGCGCATGCATTGGCGACGTTATCCACAACAACGGGCAGGCCTGTAGCTTCTTCGACGCGGGCCTTCACAATTCCGATAGGCCAGCTGATGTTAGGAGCAAAGATTGACCTATCGAGATTGGACTTCTCAAGCTGCAGGTCAAAGCGCCCTGGGAGACTCATGCCAATGCCATCGAACGACCTATCGCTATTGGCGGCAATTATTCTTTGGATAGCATCCACAATTGCTGGAATTACTCTCTTGGGATCTTCAGGCAGAACAATCAGGTCCTGCGAGAGAATCCTGCCGCTGAGGTCGAGCACGGCCAAGGTGGTCTGAGAGGGATGGATATCCAGAGCGAGCACACCTCGCTGACCGTTCAAATTCAGGAACCTGGGTCTTCGACCGCGTGGAAGCCGGCCCATCGATCCCTCGACAATCCAGCGCTCGGCGAGCAGTTCCTCAACAATAAGGGAGACGGTGCTTCGTTGAAGCCCAGAGGCCCGGGCAAGGTCGGCGCGCGAAATCGGTTGCCTGGTTCGGATTTGGTTGAAAATGAGATTCCGATTGATCTGCCGGGGAATCTTATTCGACGCGCTTACCTTATTGATAAAAGATAAGGGCGGAGCCGGCGCTCTAGGCATTTCTTCGCTCTCCAGTGGTGCGGGCCACTCTTGCAGGCTGCGTGCCAGGGTGCATATTGCATCCTGCGGGAGCGCCGGAACCACCGTTCATCTTAGCATGAACGTTTTACTCATGGACTTTATTTAACAGGACTCTTGCGGCTCTGAGATCGCAAGGCAAGGCGGCTCTCCAACGGGCGGTTCTCAACAACCGTCACCTTGTTAGAGAACCGCTCCAGGTGTCAATAAGTTAGACGTTGTAAGTTGACGAGGATACACGTCCTCCCCTGCCTGTCCAGTTAGTGTGGAAGAACTCGCCGCGCGGCTTGTCGGTGCGCTCATAGGTGTGCGCGCCGAAGTAATCGCGTTGCGCTTGCAGTAAATTCGCGGGCAGGCGTCCAGTTCTATAGCCGTCAAAGAACGCCAGTGCCGTGGAAAACGCCGGGGTGGGCACACCAAGCTCGACCGCGTGCACCAGCGCCTTGCGCCACGAGCCCTGATACTGGTTGAGAGCACCGGAGAAGAAGCTATCCAGAAGCAGATTCTCAAGCACCGGATTCTTGTCGAAAGCCTCTTTGATTTTGCCCAGGAACCGGCTGCGAATGATGCACCCGCCGCGCCACATCAGGGCAATGCCGCCCATGTTCAGGTTCCAGCCATTTTCCTTGGCCGCCGCCCTTAGAAGCATGTAACCCTGCGCATAAGAAACAATCTTCGAGCAGTAGAGCGCGCGCCGGACATCCTCGATAAAGGCTTCGCGATCTCCAACAGCGGCCTTCGGCGCCGGACCCTCTAAAATCTTCGATGCCTCGACACGCTCTTCTTTCAGCGCCGAAAGGCAGCGCGCGAAGACCGATTCGCCGATCAGAGTCACAGGCTGGCCGAGATCGAGCGAGCTGAACACGGTCCACTTACCGGTGCCTTTCTGGCCGGCCGTATCCAATATCTTATCCACGAGCGGATGGCCATCGTCGTCTTTCTTGGCGAAGATATGACTCGATATCTCGATCAGATAACTGTCCAGTTCGCCCCTGTTCCATCCGGTAAACACTTCGGCAAGCTCATCGGCGGATAAGCCAAGGCCACGCTGAAGCAGGTCGTAAGCCTCGCAGATCAACTGCATGTCACCGTACTCGATGCCGTTGTGAACCATCTTGACATAGTGCCCGGCGCCGTCTTCTCCCACCCAATCGCAGCACGGCTTCCCATCCTCGACCTTTGCCGCAATGGCCTGGAAGATAGGCTTTACATGCGGCCATGCGGCAGGATTTCCGCCGGGCATGATAGATGGCCCGAAGCGCGCACCTTCCTCACCGCCTGAAACGCCGGTACCGATGAACAGAATTCCTTTTGCAGCGAGGTCCTTAGTGCGGCGATTGGAGTCAGTGAACAAGGAGTTACCGCCGTCGATGACAATGTCGCCCGCTTCAAGATATGGCAGAACATGGTCGATCATCTGGTCGACGGTGTCGCCCGCCTTGACCATGAGCATGACACGCCGCGGACGCTTCAGCAGGCCGGCAAACTCCTCCAGGGAGTGGGCTCCAACCACCCGGGTTCCCTTTGCTTCATTGGCCAGGAAGTCATCTACCTTGGACACGGTGCGGTTGAAGACGGCCACCTTGTACCCGTGGTCGTTCATATTGAGGACAAGGTTTTGTCCCATGACGGCGAGGCCGATCAGGCCGATATCACACGATGCGTCTGCCATAAAGTCTCCGATATCTCCGTGAAGTGATTACCCAGGATCAGGGCTGGCTCCGACAGCATAGCCTCAGCAGGATCTGCGCCGGAAGCCGATAAGAAGAGCAAAAGAACAATACAACATTCCAGGTGCGGGGTTGATTAAGAGTTTAGCGGCAACTCGCGTTGCGAGCCTTCGGTATCGCAAGAAACGTGATGCTTGCGGGTGCAAACGCAACTTCGCCTGCGCGTATTGCAGTTCCTCGCACATCCGGCATTGCATCGCCGGCGCCAAGTTGCAGGTCGACTCCGTTCAGCTGCACATGTCGATCCTGAAGGTCGTGTGCGGTTAGGGTGTAGCGCTCCGAAGCAGCCGGCACTCCAATCGACTGCGATGCGTTTTGATCCGCGTTGATCACCAAAACGGCGACGCCGCCGGGATGATTGCGCAGACAGTGTGCGTAGACATGCAGATTTGGAGCAGAGGTGAGGCCCGGCTCGAGAACCACCGTTCCCATAAGTCTCCGCCATAGGAGCGCACCCCAAAAGTTCGGGCGTGGCTCGTAAGTGTTCTCATCGAGCAAGCCGTAGTCGCTGGCGGCAAGGGTGTTGTGCATATGAACCTGAACGCCGCGCTTGGCCAATATGCCGAGCTGATTGAGGTAGCGGAAGGTATCGAGGAAAGTGGATGCCCAGCGGTCCCCTCCGCAAGCGGTCTGCGCGGTCTCGGTGAGCCAAAGGGGCTTTCCGGGCTCAAATCGATCGCGGATGTCGCCGTAGAATGCCTCGATTCTGGCGGAGCGTGTGAGCCACTCATCGGAAAGAGCGGCCGAAGCGGTGGTGCCCGCCGCTGACCCAAACATCGCACAGCGGCTCGACACGCTGCCGTAGGAGTGGTAAGAAACCGCATCGAAAACCGGGCCGGTCGCAGTCAACAGCTCAGCGCTGGAGAGCATGTGCATGGCCCCTGGCAGCATTAGAGTGCCTTCACCAACACCCCCGGGTCCGAGAAGAATCATGCCGGGTTCAACATTGCGGACTAAGTCGCGGAAGGCGTGGACATCGCGCGCATAATTGGCAGCAGTATAACCCTTGGGCGCGCCCCCTATTTCTGGAAGATTCGGCTCATTGAAGTACTCAGCCGCGGCGATGCTGCCACCTACGGATTTGGTGTAGTCAAGTAACTGGCGGGCCTGCTCGGGAGTCCAGGCGCCGGCGTCGTTGCGGGTTCCTGGACTTACAGCAAAGGAAGTTACAATTTCAGCGTTTACTGCCTTGGAGAAATCGACCACGCCCTTCCATTGCTGACGGGTAAGCACGCCATTGAAGCCCTTCGGCAGTGTAGCGGGCGCCGGATCGTCGGAGTTCTGGAAGTAAGTCGTGTTAGCCCAGGTTCCGCTGACGCGAAGATAGGCAGGGCCAAGGGCCGCTGCAAGCTCGCGGAGCCTGGGGTTTGCTAGATTGATTGGTGAGCGGTATTGGTATAGCGAAGGATCCATACCGGCGGGTTGATTGGCGCTGGGCTGCTTGGCTGCCGTATCGGCGTCAACTTTGCTGGCGTATGGCTTCCAGAATCTTCCCCCTGTCACCTCGACCATCTCGATGTTATAAGACTGAAATCGCTCATCGATGGACCCTATCTTCGGCATTGTCGCCGGAGCGATCGAGGAGGCCGGAGCTGGTCCAGACCCTGCGAGGCAACTAACTCCTCCAAGCAAAGTCAAAGCTCCGATCGTAATTAGCCCGGTGCACACTTTCTTAGACATCCTTCCCTTTCTACTGCCAAGTTACGTCGGCGGTGCACATGAGTTACTGATTGACGCCGCTGGCCAAGAAGCCTCCATCGACAACCAGGGTCTGCCCAGTGACGAACGATGCGCCGTCGGAGGCAAGAAAGACTGCGGCTCCGACCAATTCTTCAGTCTTGCCAAAGCGGCCCATGGGCGTGCGCATGAGCAGCTCGTGACCGCGGGGGGTACTGTCGAGCAGGGTTGCATTCAGATCTGTGCGGAAGACGCCGGGAGCGATAGCGTTTACCGTAACTCCCTTCTTGGACCATTCGACCGCCAACGAACGGGTCAGCGAAGCCACCCCGGACTTACTGGCCGCATAGGCTGCCACCTCGCTCAGCGCAACAAAAGCATTCAGCGACGTGATGTTCACAATGCGCCCATAGCCACGATCGAGCATCGACTTACCGAAGACTTGGCAGGCGCGTAGCGTTCCGGTTAGGTTGGTGTTAATAATGTTAGTCCACTCTTCTTCTGGCATCGTCAAGGTGGGCGTGCGCTTGATGGCTCCGGCGCAGTTGACAAGAATGTCAACCTTACCGAATCGGTCGAGGGCAGCAGCCAGTAACTGTTCTAGAGAGGCGCGGTCAGCTACATCGGAGGCCAGACGCAGGGCCTTCCGTCCGCGCAACTCAATTTCATTGGCGGTGTCTTCTACCTGCTGCTGGCGGCGAGCGGTGGCGATAACATCCGCGCCGGCGTCCGCGAGACCTAGGCTCAGAGCGCGCCCGATGCCAGATGTGCCTCCGGTCACCACCGCGACTTTGCTATCGAGACTAAAAAGCTGGGAAGCCATCATTACTCCATTCGGGATGCAAACGCACCGGCCTTTTCCCACTCCGCGGCAGGACTTCAGCGCTCTTACATATCAGAGCCGGCTGCGATGTGCCCACAGCCCCAATCCCGGATTTGAGACGAAGAAAACCTCTTCGCCGCCGACCATGTTATACCCGTCGCTGAGTTCCTCGGGATCGTAGAGCTTGCGCATCGCGTCGAGGTTGCCATAGTTAAAGCCCACGCCCTCTATCTCCTCCTTGGTAAGATGGCCAGGGCACCAGGTAATCGTGAAGCGGTCTTCGGAAGAACCGTGAATAAGATGTGCGGCCGCGCTGAGATCGCCGGCGATGTCGGGGTTGGCTTCAACGGCTTGAAGCGTGGCCGGCGTTCCGCGGTAACCGTACTTGCGGATCAGCAAGTCGATGGTCTTATCCTCGCCGAACTCTTTGACGCCCGGCGCGAGAATGATGAGTTCCGCATTGTCGGCCAGAGCCATGCGAGTGCGGTAGACCGCCTTGTTTCCAAGCCAGGTACTGTGAAACTCGCTGGGATCAAGATATACGACAGCTTTCTGAATGGGCCGGTCGACTATCTCGAAGTTAACTTGCAGGCTAAGTTCGGCGGCAAGGTAAAAACACTCGATATCGTTGCCGATAAACATGCCTCGCACCGCCAGGCCGCCATCCGCACGGCGTCCCACGACGGTTAGTACATAAACGATGGGAAGATGGCGCAGAAAGTGGTCGGAGGCGTAGGTGAGGACGTTGCGGACAGGATTGTCGGCGCGGCCCATGATCCGCTCCATGCCGTAAACGGCGCCTAGATAGTGGCTGCGATTGATGCTCTCGCGGCCTCCCGTACCGATGAGGATGTTCTTGGTGTAATTGGCCATGCCGATAACTTCATGGGGCACAACCTGGCCAATGGAGAGAATAAGATCGAAGCCGCCCTGCGAGATAAGCCGGTTTACTTGCGCGGGCCACGCATAACTCAGCTTGCCCTCCGACTGCTCGCGGATAAACTCGGCGGGAATTTCGCCAAGCGTCTCGATGTCGGTTCTCCAGTTATGCACTCGGAACAAGTCGAGCGGCATGCCGGGAAACATGTGTTCAAGCTGGTCCTGCCGCATGGCGGTGTGGGTGCCGAGTGCGGGAAGAACGGCCTTGAGCCGGTCGCCGTAATACTGACCCGTATAGACGGTCAACTCGCCCGCGCGAGAATGCTCACGGCTCTGGTCGGGCGGCACAACGAGCACATTGTTCCGCGTTCCGAGCTTGGCGAGGCCCTCAGATAGCAGCTCCTTCAAAGTCTGGGACGATAGGTCGGTGTCGACGCTTCCAGTAGCAACGTAGAGGCTCATGCAACTAACTCCGCTTTCTTCAGCCCTGGAGCAAGCAGGACGTTGATCAGCAGCGACAAGAGGTAGACAGTGGCGGCGATGATGAAGAGGATCGAGTAGTTACCGTGTGTCAGTTGCAGGATGTAACCGATGTAAGTCGAAAAGAGGAAGCCTCCGACCGCTCCGGCCATGGTGCCGATGCCGGTAACCGACCCCACGGCGCTGCGCGGGAACATATCCGACGCCGTGGTGAAGAGGTTGCACGAGAAACCCTGGTGCGCGGCCGTGGACAGGCTGAGCAGACCGATAGCCGTCCATTTGCCGAAGTTATCGGCATGAAGGTAGTTGATAAAGAAAACGGGCACTACGAGGCACGCGCAAAGAAGCATGGCCGCAATCCGCGCGCGCTCTGCTGTTAGCCCCATTCTGATGAAAGATGCGGGCAGGTAACCGCCATAGATGCTGCCGATGGCGGAGGCGTTGTAAACGATCAGGATCGGCAAGCCCAGGCCAAAGAGGCTGAGATGAAACTTGTCGCTGAAGTAACCTGGCAGCCAGTAGAGATAGAACCACCAGACAGGATCGGTGAGGAATTTGGGAATGGCATACGCCCAGGTTTGCGGGAAAGCAAATAACCTGACCCACGGTGTTGACGGACCTGGCTTCTCCGGGGGGTCCTGATTGATATAGGCAAGCTCGGCCGCGGAAAGCTTCGGATGTTCGGCCGGCTTATGGTATTTAAGGAACCACAGCAGGATCCACGACGCCGACAGGAAGCCTGTGATCAGGAAAGCAGCGTGCCATCCAAAGAGATAAGTTACCGGAGGTACGAGCAGCGTGGCCAGGATCACGCCGACATTGGCGCCGCAGTTGAAGATTCCGAAAGAGAGCGAGCGCTCCTTCTGCGGGAACCATTCGGCGTTAGTCTTGTTAGCGGCGGGGAAGTTACCGGATTCGCCTATCCCCAGGCATGCGCGCGCAATGCCGAGCTGAAGTACAGAGTTGACGAGCGCGTGGCCCATGGCGGATAAGCTCCATAGGCCCATGATGACTACATAGCCGATGCGCGTCCCGATCTTATCGACAAACCGTCCTGCGACTAACTGACCAAGCGCATAAAACAAAGTAAAGAACGCAATAACTGTCCCGTAACTCTTTTCCGTCAGGCCGATGCCATGATTGGCAACGCTTTGCATCAGTGTGGGCTTTAGAAGGCCCAGAACCTGCCGGTCCATGTAATTGATGGTCGTGGCAGCGAAGAGCATGGCACAGATGGTCCAACGCACATGTCCGATCCGCGCGCCTGACGATGAGCCGCTTTGGTCCTGTAGCTTGAGGCCGGTACTGCTCGACATGACTCTCCTTAAAGCCGATATGCCCGTTTCACCAAGCCGTAGGTGAGCTCATGCGCAACCTCGAATGCTTCATCTTCATCCAGCCGATGTTCGGTGACCAGCTTTGCCAGAAAGGCACAGTCCATGCGCCGCGCCACATCGTGACGAGCTGGAATGGAGAGAAAGGCCCGCGTGTCGTCGTTGAACCCCACCGTATTGTAGAAGCCCGCCGTCTCCGTCACTTGCTCCCTGAATCGCGTCATTCCCTCAGGACTGTCATGAAACCACCACGGAGGCCCAAGGCGCAAGCATGGATAATGACCGGCCAGCGGAGCCAGCTCCCGGCTATAAGTCGATTCGTCCAGCGTGAAGAGAATGATGGTCAGGCTGCTCTCGTTGCCAAACCGGTTGAGCAGGGGATGTAGAGCGTCCACGTAGTTTGTGGCCATGGGAATGTCGCAGCCCACATCGCGGCCGTAACGCTTGTAGACCTGCCGGTTGTGGTTGCGCTTGCTTCCGGGATGGATCTGCATGACCAAACCGTCTTCCAGGCTCATGCGAGCCATCTCGGTTAGCATCTGGGCGCGGAAGAGCTCCGCCTTCTCGGGCCCTGCGTTGCCTGCCAGCACCTCGGTATAGAGCGCAGATGCCTCGGCCGCGGAAAGGTCGGCGGTCTGCGCGGTGGGATGGCCATGGTCAGTTGCCGTGCATCCGAACCGGCGGAAGCGGGCACGCGCCTTGGCGAGAGCGTTCAAGTAGCCTGCCCAGGTTGCGGTGTCTTCTCCCGTTTGCTCGCCGAGCAGCGCGATGTTGGCGGCAAATCCAGTGAACTCCGGATCGACGACCGGGTCGGGACGGAAGTTAGGGAGAATCCTCGCCCTCCAACCCGAATCGAGGATGGCCCGATGATCGGCTAACGGGTCGGTGGGCGATTCGGTCGTAGCCAGAACTTCCAGATTGAATCGCTCATAGAGCGTTCTGGGAAGGAACTCCGGCGTGTGCAGCTTCTCTGAGATGGTGTCGAAATAGAGGTCGGCAGTCTTCTCTGAGAGCCGCTCCATCAGCCCAAACAGCTCCTGAAAGGCGAAATCCAGCCACATGCGGGTCGGCGTTCCGCGAAACAAATAGTAGTTTTTCGCAAACAAACGCCATACTTTGCGCGCGTCCTTCATCTCCGGCGCCCCGATCTCGAGATCCGACATGGGGATGCCCTGGCTCAGCAGCATGCGATAGACGTAGTGATCGGGCTGAACGAACAGCTTTGCCGGGTCGGAAAAAGGCTCGTTCTTGGCGAACCAGGCCGCCTGCGTGTGCCCGTGGGGGCTCACGATGGGTAGATCCTTGATCTGCGCATAGAGGGCCCTGGCCATGGCTCGGCTCCCAGGCTCGGCAGGAAATAAGCGGTCTTCATGGATCAACATCAGCGGAGGCCATTCCCTTTCACTTCGGTTGGTCTGGACTGACCGCAGAAGAGGTCAGACCACTAGTATATCCTTAACCAGAGCTACTGGACGTGAGAAGCCCCGGCCCGAAGCAAGATTCTATTCCATCTCCCGCAACTGGTTGCCGTCAAGCACGAGATCGGCTTGTTACACCTAGATTCTATATTCTGCTATGTTCAGGATCAGGCGTGCGTTGCATATCCCATGCCGGCGAGAACGCCGCGCATGAAACCAAAGCTCTCTATGACGCCGGGCATCGGGCTGTCGGCATGAATCTCATACTCAAGATCTACAAATCCCTGGTATTTGGTGGCGATGAGGGCTTCGAAGATTCCGCGTATCGGCATGATCCCGTCGCCAACATCGACCTGGCTGTCCCGGCTCTGAAAGTTCGCCAGATCCTTGATGTGCATGTCGAATAGGCGCGGCCCCACTTCGTGTATCGCTTGAACCACATCCGTACCGGCGCGCGCCGCGTGGCCGACGTCGATGCAGCATCCCATCCGGGGGTCCATGTTCTTCACCGCCTTCAGTACATCGAGCGGCGAGGGCCAGAGCTTGTCTTCAGGTCCGTGATTGTGGATTGCAAATCGGATGTCGTATTCCTTTACGAACTTTTCGATGCGCGGCAGAGTCGCCACAGCGGGATCGCCTGCAACAATGACGTTGATTCCCGCGCGCTTGCAATATTCAAACTTACCGCGAATATCGTCATCGTCGTCTTTCGGGAAGGCGATCGTGCCTGCGGCGTGGAGTTTGATACCGGCGGCTGCGTAATCGGCAAGGGCCTGAGCCTCGAGCGCCGGGTCCACAGGAAGATGATCCTTGACGTCCTTGCAGTTGAGATCGGTAAGGTTGAGCTGCTTCATGAACTCGATGACCTGTGCGCGCGTGAAACTGCGGAAGGTGTAGCTGGCCATCCCCAAACGGATCGGCGACGGTTTGCTGGGCGCGGGTGACCACTCCCCGAAAGAAGACGTTGCCGTTGATGCAGCGCATGCCGCGGCAATCATTGCGCCCGATTGAACAAAGTTGCGACGTGAAAGAGTCTGCTTCATTTGCTGGAGTCTCCTTGGTGTACTCCTCATTGCGTTGACTTGTGCCATCGCCAATTGGCAAAAAGCCGGCCGGAGGCGATCCCGATATTACTTTCCGCATTGACTAGATATGCGGCGCCCAGCCTTTCTCGTACTCACGGTCCCACATTTTCATAGCTTCGGAATCGTTGAGTATCTTTCCATCGGCAGTATCGAGCTGGAGTTCCCGCTTGACCTCCCAGGCGATATTTGAAAGCTGCAGCATAGTCACCGCTACGTTGCCGATGGAGACCGGAGAATTGAGCTTTTCACCCTTGCGGATAGCCGCGATGAAATTGGCGAAATGCGCAACCGTCATGGAGTCGCTACCCACTAGGTCGTTCGAGCCATGAGCATCGCCGAGCTTGGCCTCGCTCAATTTGTTTCCCTTCAGGTCGTAGACCTCGTAGCCGTCGCCATCGATTAGCATCGATCCGGTAGTTCCCATGACCGTCGATCCGCGGTCGCGGCCGTAATACTTCATCCCGTTGCAGCACTTACACTCCCACGAGATCGTCTTGTCGCCGTAGTCGAAGCTGGTCACAAGGGTGTCATAAAACTGCCAATCGTCTTTGAAGGCGTATCTTCCGCCGGAGGCTGTGATGCTCTTCGGGTAATCCACGCCGAGCGCCCAGCGGCAGACATCGATCTCGTGCGTGCCGTTGTTCAGAGTCTCGCCGGTTCCCCAGATTCTGAACCAGTGCCAGTTATACGGGTGAACATTGTCTTTGTATGGTCGGCGCGGCGCAGGTCCCTGCCAGAGATCCCAATCGAGTGTCGGCGGCACAGGTGCTTCCTTCCCATACCCGATCGATTTTCTTATGTTGCTGTACCAGCCTTTGCTGAAGTAGGGGGTGCCGATGATTCCGTTGCGAATCTTGTCGACTGCCTCGATGCAGAGCGGATTCGAACGCCTCTGGTTTCCCATCTGCACCAGCTTCCCGTACTTCTTCTGCACCGCAACCAGCAGCGCGCCTTCAGCTGGGTTATGGCTGCACGGCTTCTCCACGTAGACGTTCTTCCCCGCTTGCACACCTGCGATGGCCATGGGCGCGTGCCAGTGATCGGGCGTGGCAATGGTGATGGCATCGACCTCCTTCAACTGAAGGATCTCGCGAAAATCCTTGTGCGTCGCCGGCGCGTAGCCCAAGGTCTCTTCGGTCTTGTCGGCAAACTTTTTCAGGATGCTGCTATCCACATCGCAAACATGTGCAACGCGGGCCGTCTGCTTATTCCCCTTGAGTGCGGCGAGGTGCGCATAGGCTCGCGAGTTCAGGCCGATGACGGCAAAGTTAAGGCGATCGTTGGCGCCCATGATCTGGCCGTAGCTCTTGGCGGTCGAATTAAGCGCCAAACCTGCGGCGCCAACAGCAAGCGTGTCGAGAAACTCGCGACGAGTAACCAATTTTGCTTCTCCATTTCAGCGACGACATTGCCGGTTATCGAACTTGGGTTGAGAATCGTAAGGCAACCGAGGCCAGAACTAAAGTGTGCCGAAATCTTTCATGGCTTTTTTCATGCCGCCCAACTCTTCCGCGAGAATTGCTCGGGCGTGCCGACGTCTGGCAATCCGACTCAAGCCTCACCGCGTCATGATAGCCGAGTTGCTTGAGAGCGCGCACCTGCCGGGATTTCATTTGCGCCCTCGATTGGCCGTCGCCCCTCATTTAGACACCGCCGCCGGCATCTTTGGAAAGGCAATGCAATCCATAAACGCATCCTGAAAACCGGGATCGGCGGCAAGGCTCACATGCTCTATGGTGGGCAAAATGGGATCGTTCTCCGCGAGCAGCAGCATCTTGGCACCGCGTAGAGCCGTGTTGCCTCTGGCATGGATCCGACCGATATCCGCTTCGATCAACCCGATGCCAATGGCGCTTTCAGCCTGCACATAGTTGCCGAATGCGCCAGCGAGATAGATGCTCTGAACGCTGTCGGCGCTTGCGCCCAGATGCTTCAGCAGCAGCCTGAATCCTGACGCGATGGCCGCCTTTGCCAGTTGCAATTCGCGGATGTCCGCCTGAAAGAGAACCACAGGAGCCCTGACCGGGAACAGCTTTGACCCATCGGCGATGCGGCCAGACGGCAGGATCTTCCCGCGCCCGAGACCTACAGCGATCGCATCCACCAGTCCACTGCCGCAGATGCCGCGCACTTCAACGTCCCCGATCACTGTGGCGCGCATTTCGTCGCCTAGGAAGGATACGCGCGCAATCGCGCCTGTGGCCGCGCGCATTCCCATGCGGATGGAGCCGGCCTCGAAGGCTGGGCCCGCCGCCGTCGATGCGCAAACAATCCCGTGACGGTTACCGATCGCAATTTCGCCATTGGTGCCCAGGTCAATCAATGCCTGCAGGTCGTCCGCGCCCGTCATGCCGACGGCAATGGTTCCGGCCAGAATATCCGATCCCACAAAACCGCCCACGCAACGCTCAAAGCGAATGCGGCAGGTGGACGGCAGCGGCCAGTCCAACTCATCGGGCGCAAAGCACTGCGCGCCCAGATGCGGGGATTGGAAGGGAGCATGAGCGAGCGGTTCAACGTCGAGTCCGGCAAACAGGTGATGCATCACCGTGTTGCCAACCAGCACCACCTCGGCAATCTCCTGTTCACGCTCATCGGCAAGCTTCACGATCATTTGCCGCAAAGCCTGTCGCACCACCGTAGTCAGATCGGAACCAGACAAAGCCGCCTTGATCCTGCTCATTACGTCGGATCCGAACGATGACTGGGGATTGAGATTGGTCTCAACCGCTATAACGTTTCCCGTAGCCATATCGACTAACTGCGCGGCAATGGTTGTTGTGCCCAGATCGATGGCAATTCCCAGGCCGGACTTACACCCCATAGATATGCTAGAGTTATCCGTCAAGATATCCATGTGCCATTGACCGCACTCGAGCACTAACGGCGTTTCTGCATGTGCCTGGCAGGCAAGCCGCCATCCATTTTCAAGTTCCGCGGCGGAGAAGACCAAAAGGTCCGGGCCAGTTACCGGCAGCGATCCTTTGAGGACGCGCACGCCGCACCCTCCGCAGAGGCTCGTTCCTCCGCATGGAAACTCGACGCCAAACGGCGGGAGCGCGGACGCGAGCGATTCGCCTTGTGCCACTTCGGCCTCAACCGACATGGGCTCAAGCCGTATGCGCACCGTCGCGGCGTTCATATTGCTTCCACAATAGATTCGCCGAGAGACCCTCGGACGTTTGCGCCTGGAGGCACAACCAGAAACTCCGCCGCGTCCCAATCGCCATTGACAAGTCGCTCAAGTAATGTGAGCGAGCCCTTGATTTCTTCAAAGACCCACCCTTCCCTTTCCGATTCAGCGAGTGCCAACCTGCGGCAGGCTCCGTCGGACTCAACGCCCGTGGAGATATAGGTCAGCTCGGAGTAGCGGCAGCGATACGCGCTGAAACACTCATAGAGATAGTTGCCATTATCGTCGCCGTATTGAGCGATAAGCTGCTCGCGCGTTTGCTTTGCCCAGGCGGAGTTATGCTCCGCGGAGTAGGCCGGCTGAAGATTTCGGCCGGCGGTCTGATTCTCGATCCAGCCGGGTGAGCGAAAATATACGCCGGGATGGGCGTCAAAATAAGTCTGAAATCGATCGCGGCTGCCCATCAACAGTCCGATGCAATCATGCGCGCGCGGCAAAACAAGCTGCGTTCTCCCGGCGCGCAGGCCCTCGGTTCCGCGGCCGCAAAGCGCGTATCCCAGGAGTATTGCGTCATACCCTTCCCCGTCCGCCGCATCGATTCGCTGCTGCAAATGCGCGCGCATCGACGCGCCCAGATCGTGCAGGCCCATCGGCAATATCTCCGCATCGATTGTGCGGCGCGATCGTGCAATGACCGCGCCTATCTCCCGTGTTAGAACCTGACAGGCAATCAGTTTAAGCCGCATAGTATCACCTGCAAGATAACTCCGTCTCCCCGTAACTCCTAAGTCACGGCAATAACATTGCGGCGTGAGCGAATCGGGCGCAGTACGTTACAGACCATAACTCGCCTTGCTATAGATACTCCCATATTGCGCTTCCATATCCTCGATGAGCGCCGCTTCATTCCCAGGAAGAGAATCGAGCGTATCGGAAATGCGTGTCAACCATTTTTGCTCCTTGCCTGAGAGGCGAAGCTTCTGCTGTGCGATGCCGTCATTCAGAATCTCGACGGCTGCGCGGCCCGCGGCGATGGTCCGGTGATAGGGAGAGTCCGCGCCCACAATTGCAGTTGCAATCTTGATTGTTGCGTCAGGCGACAGCACGGCAGCCTGCGGGCTAAGCCACTCGTCGGACAAGGTCATCCAATCTCTCATCTGCAGCGCTCCGTCTTTGCTGGCGGCCGCGGCATTCATCAGCCGGCAGTCATAAGCCAGCAGTTCGGTGAATACCTCGGGAGCATTGCCCGACAGCAGGCGCACGTTTTGTACCGACTCATTGCTCCATAGATCGCACATGGCCGCCGCAATGTTGCCGAGCGGGCTAAAGTGAGCGCAACTGGCGGATTTTCCTTCCATCGAGATCGGGTAGCCGGTAATAGCTTTCATGACCGGTCCCTCGTACGCGCAATCCTTCGATGGGCCCACTGCACCCTGTTCGAATGCGGCAAGGCTGCGCACCGCGCTCATGGCTCTGACCACCGCTGCCAGCACCTCGGGAAGCATCTTCTGGTGAGCAAGCTGCATCGCGGTGTTGGCAAATCCGCAGGCCGAGTCTCCGCCGGGAATCGCGCCGGGATGCGTGGCACAGATGTCGCAGATCTCGCCCCACAGCCAGGACATATCTCTCGGCGCAAGCACGCCAAGAGCAAAAACGATGCCCGGAAAATCCCCGTACATCAGCGCCTGGTCGTGAACCTCCTTACCTCCCACCGACTCGACGGAAAGTATGTCGGCTCCGGCCTCGGCGCAAAGGTCAAACGAGCTTCTCAGGCAATCCCACCCGTGCCCCGTCCGCATCTGGGGCGGCCTTTGCTGATCGCGCATGTCTGTTGGCGTGACACGCAGAGCGCAAGGCAGATGGTACTTTTCGTTATAGCCGCGCAGGTGGCGGCTAAGCAACGACGTAATCTCGGCGCCCCATTCCGGCCGCTCCGTCATGGGCGGAAGAAGTTCAAATTCCAATACGAGGCCGGGAACCGCAAGCGCAGCGGCACGGCGCAGAATCTGCTCTGCCATCTGCTCGTAGTGTGCCACTACCTCGGCCCACGTACCCTCTTCGATATTCATCGGCGGCAAGGTAAAGTTGACTTCGGGGAAGACCAGGCCTCCTCCAATTGTCAACCCAAGCCCGCACTCGAGAGGATGCGGGCTCAATCCATATACGAGTCCGTTCCGGCTCGTGATCGCTAGCTTATCGTACTTCCGGACTGATAACGCGATCATCGTCTCACGCTTCTGCAAGGAGGCTCCTGACCAGCACCACGGCGCCGCTTGCGTTCTCACTGTAGCCGTCGGCGCCAATCTCCTTCGCATACTGCCCAGTAACAGGAGCGCCACCTATCAGCACCTTCACCCGAGGCCGCAGCCCCGCGTTACTCAGCGCGTCGATGGTTGTTTTCATGGCCGGCATGGTCACCGTCAGCAGCGCCGACAAGCAGACAAACTGGGGATTCTGCTCTTTGATCGCGGCCACAAACGCTTCAGCCGAAACATCCACTCCAAGATCGATCACATCGAATCCACTGCCTTCGAGCATCGATGCAACAATGTTCTTGCCAATGTCGTGCTGGTCGCCCTTGACCGTTCCGATCACCACTTTTGCCGATAGCTTTTCGCCGGAAGCCGTCATCAGCGGGCGCAGCAATTCCATTGAGCTTTTCATGGCGCGCCCCGCCAACAGCAGTTCGGGGACGAAATACTCTTCCTCCTCAAACAGCCGGCCCACCTCGTCCATTGCCGGAACCATTGATTCGGATATCAGGGTCAGCGGTTCCACTCCCGCTTCGATTGCGGCTTGCGTTGCGGCGTGCGCTTTCTTTGCGTCGCCGTTGAGGATTGCATCGTAAAGTTCCACGGACTTAGTCATCGTTCATTCCTGAAAGTATGAATTCAAGCAGCAGGCGCGTGCGTCTGGGCGAACTCCACCATGGCACGCAAGTTTTCGTGCGGAGTATCGCGGACTACCTCGCACCCGGCTGCCACAATCCATTGTGCGCCTGCCTGGAGTTGCTGAGCCTCAAGCGACCGCGCGATTGCCTCCGGAGATCCGTTACGCAGTTCGCGCACCGGATCCATGTTTCCGGTCAGCGTTTGCAATTGTCCCGTTTGCGATCGAGCAAGTTCCATGGGCACCGGGTAATCGATGTCGACCATTTCACAGCCGAGCGCGCCCATGCCATCGAGAATTCTCCGCGTATTCCCACAGATGTGGAGACGAACTCTGCCGCCGTCTTTGTGGATGGAATCGACCAGCCTCTTTTCCCACGGCCAGACGAACTCTTTATAGATGCGCGGCCCCACCAGCGACGCAGCCGCATCTCCGACTCCAATAATGTCGGCTCCGGCTTGAATCTGCTCGGTAGAGAAGCCGATCGCGATTTGCAAAGTGAAATCGAACAGGTCGTGAACAAACTCCGGATCGTCGGAGAAGTCCATCATCAGGCGATTGATTCCACGCAGGTCGGCGCCCTCAGCGCATGGACCCTCTACCCATCCCTCGACAAACAGTTCGCTGCCTGCGCGCTCCCGCAGCAGCTCGATGCCGCGAATGCGATCTTCCATCCGGTTGCCCCGAACATGGTCCACGGGCTCCATCCGGCCAAGAGCGGCCTTATCCGCAAACAGCGCCTGGCCCTCAATGATCGCCGGGGGACGGTCGTCGTACCACTGAATGCTTGCGCCCAAATCGGCGGCTTCGCGGGTGGGATCGGAGATTGTCGAGACGTAATCCAGCCCAAATGCCTCGGCGGTCCGGATCTGTGCTTCGGCCATGATCCTGTGGTCGCGCACATACTGCAAGTACTTGACTGCGGAGATATCGGCTGCAAATGTCATCGTGATGGGCATGCACGGAATGTGGTCGGGCTGCTGTCCCGCCAGTACCGCAAGTATTCGATCGCGGCCCGTCATTGCATGACCACACTTTCCCGCAACCTCGTTACGCTCCAAACCGGCGCGAAAGAGGCTTAATTGTTGTGTCAAACTAAGTCTAAGATCGAATCAGGCATTTGTCCAATGGCTGCTTTGCCGGGTAGTGGTACTCGCAGGCGCTGCGGTCCATTAACATTGCCTTTGTGCAGTAAATTTGGCGCTCAATCGTGGGTTAAAGGCCAGGCATGAACGATCAACAATGGAATACGCTCGTCGCTGTTGTGCGTGGAGAGACGCTCAGACCGCTTCCGACCGCCTTCATCATCGACAGCCCCTGGCTCCCGAACTGGGCGGGCCATTCGATTCTGGATTACTTTACCGACGATCGCATCTTCATTGACAGCAACCTAAAGGCGATTCGCACCTTTCCTGAGACGATTTTCCTGCCGGGCTTCTGGTCGGAATACGGAATGTGCACGGAACCCTCTGCCTTTGGCTCTGTGTCGATTTGGGGCGAGAACGAATTTCCCTTTGCCAAAAAGATTCTGCTCTCGCCATCGGATGTCGAGCGGCTGGAAAAGCCCGATCCGCGCAAACACGGCTTGCTGCCCTTTGCGATCAAGCGCCTCCAGCATCTGCAGCCGGAGATCGTGCAGGCGGGCCACAAAATCCGCTTTGCAGTGGCGCGCGGCCCGCTCAATATTGCATCGTTCCTTATGGGCACGCCGGAGTTCCTTGAAGCAATCAAGACGGAACCGGAGTTGATGCATCGCCTGCTTGATATCGTTACCAGTTTTCTGGTGGATTGGATCGCGTATCAGCGCGAAGTGTTTCCATCGATCGATGGCATCTTCCTGCTCGACGATATTGCCGGATTTGTGAGCCGCCGCGACTTCGAAGCCTTTGGCCTGCCCTATTTGCAGCGGGCATTCAGCGCGGATGTGACGGTAAAGTTCTTCCACAACGATGCGCCAAGCAAGGCCAGCGCGCCTTTGCTCGAGGCAGCGGGAATCAACCTGCTTAACTTCGGCATTCAGCACAAACTGGCGGATATGAAGTCCTGGACCAACAACCGAATCGCGCTGATGGGCAACATTCCTCCGCGCAACGTGCTGGCCGAAGGCACGCCCGCGGATGTAACGCGCTCAGTGACTGAAATGCTGAGCTCACTGGATGACCGCACACGCCTGATTGTTTCATGCGGCGGCGGAATGCCCCCTCATGCGCCCACGGAGAATATAAGGGCCTTGATTTCGACCGTGGGTGAGTTGACGCGCTAGATGACGCGAGCAGACGACACAGACGATTGCAGCAGCGGTCTTAGCTGCTCGACAAACGTCCCGACATACGGCTCAAACAGCATAAACATGTGTCGTGTTTCGACATCGTGAATCTCCAGGCCGCCGCCCGCAAGCGCACCCCATCCAAGAGTCGACTCCTCGAGCTTGCTGAGGTTTTCGGGCCCGCGGTCTACTGCCCGCATCAGCGTGATCTTGCCTGCGTAGGGCCGAAAAGCGTATCGCATCTGGGCTTGCTTGTGAGCTTCACCCACTTGGAAATAGTGAAGGCTGAGCGGCAACCGGCGGCCCGCAAGCCGGTAACTCGCGCACGCCATAAGCTGCATGCGGCGACTGAGGTTGTCTACCCAGTATTTGCCCTTCACAAGGGTCTTCTTCTTGAGATACGCGACTCCTTGCCTGAGCAGACCGTCCCGGAATCGTCCGATTTGATTCTTGACATCGACATGCCCTTCGTTCCCTGGGACGGCAGTGTCGAAAAGCACGAGCAAACTGGGCTCCCTGCCTGAGGCATGGAGTTGCCTCGCGATTTCAAAGGCAACAAGCCCGCCGAACGACGCGCCACCGATCAAATAAGGACCCTGTGGAAAGAAGGACATCAAGTCGCTGACGTACGTCGACGCCAGCTCTTCGATGCTTGTTTCGCGAATATCCGCGCACGTTACAAGCGGAGATTGGAAGGCATAGAAGGGTTGGTCGGTCCCCAGAGCCCTTGCTAACTGCTCATAAAAAATGACGTCCCCGCCCATTGCATGAACGCAAAAGAACGGGATGCGGGAGCCATTTGGCTGAATGGGAACCAGAGAACTCCACTTCTTCGCTTCCGCGCCGGCGGGTTCCTTGCGCTTGCGAATTGCGGCGGCTAGTTTGCGAACGGTGCGAGCCTCAAACAGAATTGAAAGCTCGAGGTCCAACCCATACGTCTTCCTGATCCTGGAAAAGAGCCGGACACCGGTGAGCGAATGGCCCCCAAGCGCAAAAAAGTCATCGTCCAGGCCGACCTGCTCCACGCCGAGCAACTCCCGCCACCAAGCAGCAAGCTGGGTCTCCGTGCCTTCGCCGGGCCCTGCTGCTCGTACCCCGGAATCGCGAACAGCAATCTCTTGAATGCGGTTCGCGGAGTTGACTTGAGACGACGGGGTCTGTCCCGATCCGCGATCGGGCGCGGAGAAGCTTGCCGGCAGGTTTGGCGGTTGCCCCGCGCCCTGGTGCTCCGCCTCCGCATCGTCCCGAAAGGCATCGTGAGCGCCCTTCGCGCTTGACAGCCGGTTAAACACAACATCGGCCGCTGCTGACGCATTCGCACCGTCGAGCATGGAGAGCTTGGAAACGCCGATCGATGGACTCGCTGCGATTTCCTTGAAGATAGAGTCGAGGTCCGCAAGCCATCCGCCAATCGTCAGGTCTTCGAACAACTGCACATCGTAGTGGCAACGAAGCTCTAGGCCGTCTTCGCTCTCAATTGCATTCAAGTAAAACTCGAATGATTCGTAGGCCTTGGGATTGGCGTCGTAGTCGACGGTAAATCCGGATTGCTTCAGTTCGTTGGGCCTGAATCTCTTGACGCTGGTAAAGCCGGCCGAAATCGGAGAGAGGCCGATCGCGTTCGCGCCTGGGCGCAGATCGTCAAGCAAACTGACCATCGTGAATGAGGCGTGATCCTGGGCAGCAAGAAGGTCGCACTGGACTCTCTTGAGGAAATCGCCGAATGCTTCGCCGTCGTGCACCTCCACCGCAAAGGGTAGAAGGTTTACGCAATGTCCCACCAGACCGGGCTTTCCGACGACGGGTTGATCCGCAGCCGGCAAAGCAATCACGAAGCGGCGCTGCCGCGAAACGCGCGCGAAAAGAATGGCCAAAGAGCTGAGAAGCACCGCGAAGAAACTCGATCCCTGCTTCGCTGCCAACGCCCTAAGATCTTGCACAACGGATGCCGGGATCGGCCGGGCGGAGCAGCGAGCCTTGAATTCCCGCCGCGCTTTTCGCGGACGATCGGTCGGCAGTACGAGCACCGGGAAGCCCTCAGAGAACTTCCTGTGCCAGTAGATTGCCGCTTGGTTGAAATCGCTGGAGTGCTGAAGCTCGGTTACATTGTGGGCGTAATCGAGATAACTGTGCGCCTGCTCGAGAGATGCCGGCACACCTGAGATTTCCTCCGAGTAGAACGCGCAAAAATCGTGGATCAGCACATCCAGCGACCAACCGTCGCAGATCAGATGGTGCGCCGTGAGGATTACCGCGGCGCGATCCAGGCCAAGCAGAACAATCTGACCGCGGAACAGCGGGCCCGCGGGCAGCGGAAAGGGCAACGCGGTCTCTTCGGCAATCAGCTTGCCGAGCCTTTCCTCTTGCCAAGCCGATTTGTCGATGGACGGTTCGACCTCGGACAGATCGGTCACAGGCAGCGCGATTTTCAAATCGGACGCGACCTTCATCGTGCGGCCCATTTTGTCGAAGCCGGCGCGAAGAGCATCGTGGCGCTCGACCAGGCGATCGATGGCGCGCTTGATCTTCTCCACGGAAATGGCGCCGGCGAGACGCAAGGTTACCGATTCGTTATACGCCGCCGACAAATGTTGGCAAAGGCAGGAGGAGGCGAAGATTCCGCGCTGTGGAATCGTCGATTCGACTTGATGTTCGCCGCCAACCTCCGTCGCGTACCGCGAAGAGACGTCTGGTTGCGGACCTGCTTGCGAAGGCGCCGAACTGACGGTCGACGCGGGGGCGAGCGATGCTTGCGGCTTCGCACCGACGCTTTCAAGCAGTGCGACCAGGCGGGCAATGGTGTGCGCCTGCTCAACCACCACCTCTTCGAGTCTGCTGTTTGCCGCCACGGCGTTGGTGGACGCGGCGGGGTTTTCAACGCCATTAAGATTGGTCTGGATCGCGGGGATTTCAGCGAAGATCTCAGGCGGCAAAGCTTGATCCAGGTGCTCCGCCAGCATTTCAATGTTGGGGAACTGATTCATGAGTTGGCTGAAGCTGATCTTGACTGAAAACTCCTTGCCGATTGCAAATGCAGCCTGCGTCAACGACAGGGAGTCGAAGCCCTGCTCCATAAACGTAGCGGAGTTGCTGATCTCAGATTGCTCGCGTCCGCATACAGGCAAAAGAAGGTCGATCACGCGCGAAGCAATGCGGTCTTTCCGCGACGCGATGCTGTCCTTTC